>OGCO01003704.1_pt1 | contig 17469 bp, 16 predicted proteins | sample 1570171 | NCBI WGS metagenome assembly OGCO01 (sample SAMEA4370583, study PRJEB24528) | human gut metagenome | reverse complement strand
CAAGCCCTGCGGTCACATTCGACCTCAACAAATGCATCCTCTGCGGCGACTGCGTCCGCATGTGCAGCGAGATCCAGCATGTGGGAGCCATCGACTTCGTCAACCGGGGCTCCAATATGATCGTATCCCCGGCCTTTAACCGGAAGCTGGCGGAAACGGAATGCGTCAACTGCGGCCAGTGTGCGGCTGTCTGTCCCACAGGCGCCATCACCATCAAAAAGTCCAAGGGAAAGGTCTGGAACGCCCTGTTCGATCCCACCAAACGGGTCATCGCCCAGGTGGCTCCGGCCGTCCGGGTGGCCCTCGGTGAAGAGTTCGGCATGGCTCCCGGTGAAAACAGCATTTATAAGATCTACACCGCCCTCCATATGATCGGTTTTGACCTTTGCTTTGATACCAGCGTCAGCGCCGACATGACCATCATCGAGGAGACCAACGAGCTGGCGGAGATCCTAAGCCGGAATGAGGAGCGCAGATATCCGTTATTCACCTCCTGCTGCCCGGCCTGGGTCAGATATGTGGAAAACAAGCATCCTGAGCTGCTGCCGTACCTCTCCACCAGCAAATCTCCCATGGAGATGTTCGGCTCAGTCTTAAAGGAATACTATAAGCCCTCCGACGAGGAATGCGGCCTGGAGACCTTCAACGTGGCCATCATGCCGTGTACGGCAAAGAAGATGGAGGCCGAGCGGGAGGAATTCATCCGAAACGGGAAGCCGGACATCGATGCCGTCCTCACCACCAAGGAGCTGGCCTCCATGATCCGGGAGCTGGGGATCCAGTTTGCAGATCTGGAGCCCACGGCCCCCGACACCCCGTTCTCCATCCGCTCCGGCGGCGGCGTGATCTTCGGCACCAGCGGCGGCGTCACAGAAGCAGCCCTCCGCCGTCTGGCAGAGCGCACCAATCCGGCGCTCCAGGAGATCCGCTACTCCGGCGTCCGCGGCCTGGAGGGGATCAAGAAATTCACCATTGAGATCGGCGGCAGGACCGTCCACACGGCCGTGGTCAGCGGACTGGGCAACGCAGAAACGCTCATCGGGCTGATCGAAAGCGGAGAAGAGCACTTTGACTTTGTGGAGATCATGGCCTGTCCCACCGGCTGCATCGGCGGCGCGGGACAGCCGGAAAGCTTCCTGGAGGACAAGAAAAAACGCTCCTCCGGACTCTACACCGCCGACAAGAGCGCCCTGGTCAAGCGCTCCGACGAAAACCCGGTGGTGACCAAACTGTACGAAGACGGCGTATTAAAGGATCGGGCCAAGGAGCTGCTGCATGTGCATTATAAGGCTCCCACTACCAGTCAGTCATAAATGAATCCCAAGTTATAAAAGGGCCCCCTGGTCATGTTTCCATGACTGGGGGGCTTTCCTTCTATATTCATTGTCCGTTTAATTATTATCTTCCTTCTTCTCTCCCGTTCCGTTTTCGATACAGTAGAGGACCTTGTTGCGTTTTACATAGAAATCCCCTATGATCTCTTCATCAGGCAAAAAAGCGGTTGACAGGATTCTTTTATCGTAACATAACGACTACATAATGACCAGTCAGTAAATGAGGAGGAATGATCATGACACAGAAGACGATCCAGGGAAATGCAGATCTGGCTAAACAGATCCGGCTCAGACGCAGCGAGCTGGGACTGACCATTGAGGAAGCCGCCTCCCGAGCAGGAGTAGGGACAAAGACCTGGTGCCGGTATGAGGCAGGAGAATCCATCCGCAGCGATAAATGCAAAGGTGTCTGTAAAGCACTGAACTGGCTCAGCCTCCCAGGCCAGGAAAGCCGGAACGCCCACAGAGTTCTCTCTTGAAGAATATAAGGACCATGAAGCGTGGTCCAAGTTTCTGGAGGATGAATTCGGGACCCGGGCTGCCTTTTCCTTTGCCATAGGCAGCGATCTGCTCCTTGACCATCTCCAGGAGGATATGGATGAGCTTGCAGCTATGCCGGCCGGGTCCCATATCGGACAGCTGGAGATCTCTTTTATAGACGGATTCCTGCCCCGGCAGTTTCTTATGCATTATACCTATGAGTTCCTTTACCGCATGAAATGCAGCTTATCCAGCATGCGGACCCGCGCCCAAAGCGGCCTTCCTCTGAGAGCACACAGTGTGGCCGAAGAGCTGTTGGTCACTTTCTGCGAGCAGGAGGCATCGGCCTTGATCGAGCTCAGTGGAAAATTCTATGGGATAGGAGACGAAACTTCCGGGGACTGGATCTTCGATCTGTTCGGGGATTCTGAACTCCTCCAGTTCCTGTATTCCGGGATGTACCTGGAGCCGGACCATCCGTATCACCTGTCCCACTGGTATGAGCCGCAGTTTTATACGGAATAAGTTCGTATAGGGAGCTTTTACATGAAAAATGCAGCCACAGCCGCCTCCATTATAGAAAGCTGCAACTTCTCCCGAATATTAGACATAATGCTATAAACGGCAGCGGCACTACTGGGCTTCATCTACAAACATCCTGTGATCTCATGGGCGTGCTTACGATACTTTGTAATTCCAGCATCCTGCTCGATCCGTGACTGACATGAGGAGGATAAGAGAATATTAAAGCAAGAGTCTGGCCGTTCTTCAAAATGAAAACTTATTAAAAGGAGCACACATGTCAAATAAAATAGATAAACCAAAACAAGCTGCTCCGCAGCTCATTGAAAAAATGAAAAGTAAGGGCGTTACTTTTAAATATAGCACGGAAGAAAAGGCTGCCGAATATCTTACCGATAAAAACAATTACTTACGCACCGCCGCGTATCGTAAAAATTATCAAAAGTACAATAACGGTTCAAATATTGGAAAATACATAGATCTTGACTTTTCCTATTTACAAGAGCTATCCACCATCGATATGCACTTTCGTTTTTTATTCCAAATTTGTTGACTTTTTGACCCTATCTACATATAATGATACCAGAATCATAAAAACGTATTACGTTTTTGTAAGAACGGCGTTGCGACGGCGTTCTATTTTTTGTTCAAAAATATTTTATACTCAATCCACATACAAAAAGCCCGGAAACCAGCATAAATGCTGAATTTCCGAGCTTTATTTTTTTATTCGAATTCGATCGTCGCCACCGGCTTCTTCGTGATCTCGTATACCACCCGGTTGATGCTGGTCACCTCCGCAGTGATCCGGTCTGCGATCCGCTCCAACAGATCGTAGTCGATCCGCTCGATGGTCGCCGTCATGGCGTCGATGGTATTGACCGCACGGATCACGGCCATATAGCCCATGCTTCTGGCGTTATCCCTCACACCGACTGCCTTGAAATCCGGGATCGCTACAAAGTACTGCCACACAGTCTTATCCAAACCAGACTTGGCAAATTCGTCGCGGAGGATCGCGTCAGCCTCACGGAGCGCCTCCAGACGGTCACGGGTGATCGCTCCAAGGCAGCGGACGCCAAGTCCCGGACCCGGGAACGGCTGACGGTATACCATTTCTGCCGGAAGGCCCAGCTCGATACCGCAGGCGCGTACCTCATCCTTAAACAGCTGCTTTAATGGCTCTACCAGCTCAAACTGCAGATCCTCTGGAAGGCCGCCCACATTGTGGTGGGATTTCACACATTTGGCAGTTTTTGTACCGGACTCGATGATATCCGGGTAAATGGTGCCCTGGCCCAGGAAATCGATCCCCTCCAGCTTTCTTGCCTCTTCCTCAAACACACGGATGAATTCTCCGCCGATGATCTTACGCTTTTCCTCCGGATCTGCAACGCCGTCCAGTTTTCCAAGGAACCGCTCTGTCGCGTCCACATAGATCAGATTTGCGTGCAGCTCGTCTCGGAATACCTTTACCACGCCCTCAGACTCGTTCTTACGCATTAAGCCATGATTTACATGGACGCACACCAGCTGCTGCCCGATGGCCTTGATCAGCATAGCTGCAACCACAGAGGAATCCACGCCGCCGGAAAGCGCCAGGAGGACCTTTTTATCTCCCACCTGCTTACGGATCAGCTCCACCTGGTCCTCAATGAAATTCTTCATATTCCAGTTGGCCTCTGCCTTACATGTCTCAAAAAGGAAGATCTTCATGGCCGCATCGTCCGGAAGCTCCTGGTACTGTGCCTCACATTTTGACTGGGGATAATCAATGGAGAGCATCGGATAGCCCAGTCCATATAATTCGTCCCGGACCTGTACCTCCTGTCCGTCCACCACACGGTTCTCACCGCCATTTAAAATAATACCCTTTACATTATCCAGAGCCTGAAGCTCCTCCACCGTAATATCATGGGGATGGATCTCGCTGTATACGCCTAGGTCCCTGATCTGACGGGCAATCACTGTATTCTCTGTGCTTCCAAGATCCAGAATTACTATCATATCCTGCTTCATGCTGATTCTCCTTTTAATTATGTTAGATTAAGCGTTATCTACATTATACCTGTTCCAGAGAAAAAATCCATCAAAATTTTTTATTTTTCGAGTTCATGGGCCTCCATTCCCTCTTCCATTCATCTCCCGGTATCAGAAAAAGGTTGTGATTCCCAGAAAAATGCGCTATAATGAACGGGCCATTGAGATCTGGCAGAAAAATCATTTAAAGAGAGGTGAGATCATGGACAGTAGTGGTAGTCGAAGTACGGATATGGTATTCCAGCAGTTACAAAATGCAGGCGCGATCCGGCTGTCTGTGGTCTGATCTGGCTTTATCTGCATATATACAAGTGGATACCATTGTCCGTTCCAGTACAGCACTACATAAGCAGATGCGAATGCAGGGATCCTGTCTGTAACCGGCAATGGTTTTTCTATGCCCTTTTTTCCTTGCAAACAGGGCTCCTGTGTCCGCCTTTGCTTTCAACTGACTTGTAAAGGAGGACAATAAAATGGCAGGAAACACAACCGTAAACACAGCGCCTGCAGGATACAGCGCTGAGATCGCAGAACTGATCCGCAGCAGCCTGACTCCCCGGAGAATGCAGGAAAAGCTGTCTTCTTATCATGAAAACGATGTCGCATCCGCTCTGGAGCTTCTGACCCAGGCGGAACGGGCAAAATTATACCAGATCCTGGATTCAGAAACCCTGGCAGGGATCCTGGAATATTCCGATCATCTTACAGAATATGTACAGGAGCTGAGCGTCCGGAAAAAGGTCGATGTATTTTCCCAGATGGAGCCATCCGACGTGGTGGAGGTGCTGCGCCAGTTAGAAAAGGGCGAGCGGGAGACCCTGGTGGATCTGCTGGACCCCCAGGTCCGCTCCGATGTGAAATTGCTGAGTTCCTTCGACGAGGACGAGATCGGCAGCGTCATGTCCACCAACTACATCTCCGTCCCGGACCATGCATCGGTCAAAGAGGCCATGTCGGAGCTCGTCCGCCAGGCTGCCGAAAACGACAACATCAGCACCATTTATGTGGTGGACCAGAGGGAGACCTTTTATGGCGCCATTGACCTAAAGGACCTGATCATTGCCCGGGAGGGGACCGATCTGAAGGAGGTCATGACCTGCTCCTATCCATACGTTTACGCGCGGTCGCCCATTGAGGACTGTATCCCGCAGTTAAGAGATTATTCCGAAGACTCCATCCCCGTGCTGGACAACGAAAACCGGCTCATCGGCGTCATCACGGCCCGCGATCTGGTTGAGGTCGTAGGGGATGAGCTCAATGAAGACTACGCAAAGCTGGCAGGTCTTTCCGCTGAGGAGGATCTGGAGGAACCGATCTTCCGCAGTGTGAAAAAGCGGCTTCCATGGCTTTTCGTCCTGCTTGTCATGGGCCTCGGCGTATCCGCAACCGTCGGGCTCTTTGAATCCATCGTGGCCCAGCTCCCAGTCATCATGAGCTTTCAGTCGCTGATCCTGGATATGGCAGGCAACGTAGGCACCCAATCCCTGGCCGTTGCCATCCGTGTTCTCATGGACAAACAGACCTCCGGAAAGCAGAAGCTGACACTGATCCTGAAGGAATCCCGCGTCGGCCTGACCAACGGCTTTATTCTCGGCATATCCTCCTTCCTTGTGATCGGCGGATATCTGGTTTTAAAAGGGAACGGGCTGTCCTTTGCTTTTGCAGTTTCCGGATGCCTCGGCGCAGCCATGATACTGGCCATGCTGATCTCTTCTTTATTCGGCACAGTTATTCCGATCTTCTTCCAGAAGATCGGGGTGGATCCGGCTGTGGCATCTGGCCCGCTGATCACAACCGTAAACGATCTGGTCGCCGTAATCACCTATTATGGACTGTCCTGGGTCATTCTGATCAATCTGCTGCATTTGGCGTAAAGAATAGGAAGAAATATAAGAACGCCGGTATGGGGAAGGGTAACCATACCGGCGGTTTTTATTTTGTTATCGGAATTCGCTGGTCTTTATAAAAACACTTGACAAAGCCAGTATATTAGTGTTAGTCTAGTGGCCGAAGAGCGAAAGCGCATTATATTTTATATAATACGCCTTCGCTCTTTTTTTATGAAATGGAGGTATTAAAGTTATGAAAACACAGTTTTCTATGCAAAAGGCAAAAGCATTTGCAACGCAATTACTCTGGGAATTTATAGGAAGTGTCTTTATTGCAGCTGGAATTTATAATTTCGCTGTGCAGGCAAAATTTCCAATGACCGGATTTTCAGGTATTTCTATCATATTATATCGGTTGCTGAATATTCCGATCGGACTTTCAACCATTGTACTGAACATCCCGCTGGCTATTGTCTGCTATCGGCTTCTCGGGAAAAAGTTCTTCATCAGCTCTTTACGATGCATGGTGCTTTCTTCTTTGATGATCGACTATGTGGCACCGTTGTTTCCGGTGTATGAAGGAGATCGCTTATTAGCAGCCCTTTGTACAGGAGTATTTGGTGGTATCGGATACGCATTGATTTATTCTAAAAACTCCTCTACCGGTGGATCAGATTTTATTATTATGGCAGTGAAAGCCATCAAACCGCATTTATCTCTTGGGAAAATCGCATTCTGGTCTGATGTGGGGATCATTCTGGTCGGCGGAATTTTATTCCGAGATATGGACGGTATTATTTATGGAATGGTTGTAAATTTTATTTTTGCTGTTGCCGTAGACAAGTTAATGTATGGAATCAATGCCGGGAAGCTTACATTGATCGTTACAGATCATGGTCCTCAGATCTGTGAAGTGATCGATGAATGCTGTCAACGGGGAACCACCATTTTAAAGGGCCAGGGCGGATACCATGGAAAAGAAAAGCAGGTCGTCATGTGCGCCTGCAACAACAAAGAAATGTTCCAGGTACAGCAGGCTGTAAAGAAAGCCGATCCGGATTCCTTTTTGATCGTGCTGGAATCCAATGAGGTTCATGGAGAGGGATTTAAGATGGTACAGATTGGGGAGGAAGGAAACTGATCGTATTTTTATGTGGTAGTTTTGGAAGGGAGCCCTAAAAGTCAGAGAGCCGGGTACCCGCTGTTTATGCAGTCTCCTGGCTCTCTGTTTACTATTCAAACTCGACAATTACTAATCAATTTTGTTTAGAGATTATTCTCTGTCATGTTTACAGTTCTTTTGATTATTTGATTTATCCATATTATCCTGCCTATACAGGCTAATGTTATCATTTTGTTATCGGTGTTGATAACACTTGCTCTGTAACTGTGGATAATAGCACTATATTCTATTTCAGATCATAAGCGATTTTGCTTAAAAAATCAATCCCTATTCAAATTCATACCATTCCTTAAATCTCAGTCTTTGAGCAAAATACGATTTTTTTTGTATTCAATCATGCCATCTTTCTGCATTTTAGAAAGCTCGTTGCACATAGTACTGCGGTCAACATTCAAGTAATCTGCTAATTGCTGGCGGTTATATGGAATCAGAAAAGAATTGCTTCCGGCATGTTTTGCGCATTCTGAAAAATAAGACATCAATCGGCCTCGTATGGATTTGGAACTGGTGTGCAAAATCCTTTGTGAAAGTTGCAGACTTTTATGAGCACAGACAGTCAGTAGATTTCGTGCAAGGTTTGTATGAAAAGGGCAGGCGTTTGTGCAGGTAGTCAGAACACGTCCCACATTCATAAACAACACAGAGGTATCTTCCACGGCAGACACTGTAACCAGCATCGGCTGTCCCGGAATACAGGCATATACCTCAGCAAATACAGAACCAGGTGCAACACTTCCTAAAATGCTGGTATTCCCCCAAATATCGTTACAAGATATCATTGCCATGCCTGACAGTACAATGCCGATATTCTCTATAATACTCCCTTCTGAAAGAATTACTTCTCCTTTTTTATAATTGCGTTTTACACTATTCAAACAGCTTAAAAGCGAGGAGATGTCATCTTCTTCTAACCCACGGAATAGCTGCATATCGGATAATTTCATATTTTTTACCCTTTCGTTGTTATAACAACAGATTTTTATTTTTAATTATAATATACTATGCCCAGAAAGACAAGAGAAAGGATGGTATAAAATGATTCGAAGAATTATCCAAATAGATGAAGAAAAATGTAACGGATGTGGTGCGTGTGCCGAAGCTTGTCACGAGGGTGCAATCGGCATGGTAAACGGCAAAGCAACACTTCTGCGAGATGATTATTGTGATGGTTTGGGAGATTGTCTGCCAACCTGCCCGACAGGTGCAATTTCCTTTGTGGAGAGAGAAGCTGCCGCCTATGATGAAAAAGCTGTGCAGGAAAATATGAGGAAAAAAGCGAAAAGCAATCATGCCGCTGTTCCCCATACAGGCTGCCCCGGCAGTCGAATGCAGCGTATTCAACATTCACAAGAAACAACTCCTTCTGCCCGGGTACAGACAGAATCACAGTTGGGACAATGGCCATGCCAAATCAAACTGGTACCGACTAATGCACCATATTTTGACGGCGCAAAATTGTTAATTACAGCGGATTGCAGTGCATACGCCTATGCCAGAATGCACGAGGATTTCATGCGTGGGAAAATTACGATTATCGGCTGTCCAAAGCTTGACAGCATAGACTACAGCGAAAAGCTGACACAGATCATTCAAAACAACAACATTCAAAGTGTGACGGTTGTACGCATGGAAGTTCCCTGCTGCGGCGGACTGGAATTAGCTGCCAAAAAAGCGTTGCAGGCAAGCGGAAAATTCATTCCTTGGCAGATTGTTACGATTTCGTTGGATGGTAAGATTTTGGAATAACAGGAGAGATACTATGAGTAAAAAAATGAAAAACATTGCTCAATCAGAAGTACTGACGCTGAGAGAACAAATTTCTTATCAGGAGGGGCAGGTTGTCAGCAAAACTTTGACACAAAACCAGGCAGTAAGTATTACCCTGTTCTCATTCGCAAAGGGCGAAGAGATCAGCACCCATGAATCGGGTGGGGACGCCTTCGTCACCTGCTTGGATGGTATCGGAAAAATCACGATTGATGGCGTTGAATATCTGCTGCACGAAGGAGAATCTATTGTCATGCCAGCAGGCCATCCCCATGCGGTATATGGGCAGGAAGCGTTCAAGATGCTTTTAGTAGTTGTATTTTAATCAAACGCAAAATTGACAAAGGAAGGTGATTTTATGAAAGCAACAAAAGTAGATAAGGATCTCTGCATTGGCTGTGGGCTTTGCTGTGGATCTGCGACGAGGTTTTCCGTATGAATGAGCAGGGAAAGGCGGAAGCGTATCAACCAGCAAACGCTGAAAATCAAGGTGCTGTACAGGAGGCCATCGACTCGTGTCCTGTGTCTGCAATCGCCTGGGAAGATTAATTCAAACGCGTCTATATGCTTTTTTGATTGAGTAGAAACCACATTATTTCAAATTTTAATAGTTTTTAGGAGGCATATTATGGAACAAAAAATGTTTTGCTATCAGTGTCAGGAAACCGCCGGGTGCAAGGGCTGCACCATGTCCGGCGTATGCGGAAAGAAACCTGATGTAGCGGCCATGCAGGATCTGTTGATCTATGTCACAAAAGGAATTTCGGCTATTACGACTGCATTGCGTCAGGAAGGTAAGCAGGTATCTGCCAAAATCAATCACTTGATTACTCTGAATCTGTTCACTACCATTACCAACGCAAATTTTGATAAAGAGAGCATTGAATCAAGAATCCGTGCTACACTGACCGAAAAGGAAGTTCTGCTAAAGCAAGTTACTAATCTGACTGTTCTGCCTGAAGCCGCAAAATGGAACGGATCTGAAAACTGGGAAGAAAAAGCCAGAACTGTCGGTGTTCTTTCTACCGAAAACGAGGATATTCGCTCTCTGCGCGAGTTAATCACCTACGGTTTGAAGGGACTTTCCGCTTACTCGAAGCACGCAAATGTGCTGTTGAAGGATAACGATGAAGTTGACACATTTCTTCAGAAAGCACTGGCTGCCACGCTGAATGACAACCTTAGTGTAGAAGATCTGATTGCTCTAACAATGGAAACGGGAAAATACGGAGTATCCGGTATGGCAATGCTGGATAAGGCTAACACAGACAGCTATGGAAACCCCAAAATTACAAAGGTAAATATCGGGGTCAGAAAGAACCCCGGCATTTTGGTATCCGGCCACGACCTGCGCGATTTGGAAATGCTGTTAGAACAGACACAGGGAACTGGAGTGGATGTGTATACGCATTCCGAGATGTTGCCAGCTCATTATTATCCCGCTTTCAAAAAATATCCTAACTTTGTTGGTAATTATGGGAATGCTTGGTGGAAACAAAAAGAAGAATTTGAATCCTTTAACGGTCCTATTCTAATGACAACCAACTGCATTGTTCCTCCTAAGGATAGTTACAAAAACAGGCTTTACACTACCGGCGCTGCGGGATATCCGGGATGCACACATATTCCGGGAGAGATTGGCGAACAAAAAAATTTTTCTGCGATTATTGAGCATGCAAAAAAATGTGTCGCTCCGAGTGAAATCGAAACCGGTGAAATCATCGGCGGATTTGCCCATGCACAAGTTCTGGCTTTGGCAGATAAAGTTGTAGAAGCTGTAAAAAGCGGTGCTATCAAAAAGTTTGTGGTTATGGCGGGCTGTGATGGTCGAGCAAAGAGCCGCGACTACTATACAGAATTTGCTAAGGCTCTGCCGAAGGACACTGTCATCCTTACTGCCGGTTGTGCAAAATATAAATATAACAAGTTGCCTTTAGGCGATATCAATGGCATCCCACGTGTTCTGGATGCAGGTCAATGCAATGATTCCTATTCCCTTGCTGTAATCGCCTTGAAACTCAAAGAGGTCTTTGGGCTTGACGATATTAACGATCTGCCAATTACCTATAATATCGCATGGTACGAGCAAAAAGCAGTTATCGTTCTTCTGGCTCTTTTATATCTTGGTGTGAAGAATATCCACCTTGGCCCTACACTTCCGGCATTTCTCAGCCCGAATGTTGCAAAGGTCTTGATCGAGAACTTCGGCATTGCAGGAATTGGCACTGTGGAAGAGGATATGGAGAAGTTTTTCGGTATTAACGCATAAAAAATACTCCGTCAAAAGAAATAGATCCAACAGGCATAAAGAAACCTCGGAAACCCTTATAAAATGGGCATCCGAGGTTTTCTGTCTGTTATTCGAATCTGACAACGCCTAATCATTTTGTTTTCAGACTTGCTTTCAGGATTGTCAAGTTTTTTGTGTAAGTTTTAAGAAAAAATTTTAGGGGTGGGAGAACCTCCCCGTTTACATCATCCATCAGTTTAACAAGCTGCTTCGATAAAGTTCCGCTAGTAAATTATACTACTGCATAGAAATGATTCCATTATGATCTAAAAGCCACTATTTTCATATTTTCTGATTCGTTCCTGGATTTTTTCATCCATGTCCAGCTGATTTCGAACAAGTGCCCAGTTGTTCAAGGGGCGTCCATTCCATTTCCGGTACAATTCTGTAATCCTTAAGTACAACAGCTTAAACAAGGCATTTTCATTTGGGAAAGCCCCTTTTGGGGTTACTTTACGGAAACTGGAATTCACACTTTCCACTGCGTTTGTCGTATACAGGATTTTCCTTACTGCACTTCCATACTGAAAAAGCTGGGTTACATGCTGCCAGTTCCGTACCCATACATCTACAGCTCCCGGATATTGGCTCCATGTCTGCTTAAAACGCTCGAATTCAGATTCTGCCGCCTTCACACTGACAGCCCCATAAACCTTTTTCAGATGGGCTTTGAACCGCTTATAATCTTTATTTGGCACATACCTGATTGAGCTGCGGATAAGATGGACAATGCATCTCTGGACAGTTACGTTGGGAAAGATTGCCTTCGCCCCTTCCTCCAGACCGCTTACTCCATCCATGGAGAGGAACAGAACATCCTCTACACCTCGGTTTTTGATCTCGTCGAAGATCTGCATCCATTGGTGTTTGCTTTCCGATTCGCTCAGCCACAAGCCTAAGATATCTTTCTGACCGTCTACATCATATCCCAGAATTACATAGACCGCATAATTCTTGGTTTCATAATCCTTGCGGATTGTAACATACAGACAGTCTACAAACAAAAAGGTATAAAATCTTTTTAATGGGCGGTTCTGCCATTCCTCCAGCTGTTCCAGAACGCTGTCTGTGATCTCAGAGATGGTTTCGTTGGAAATTTCAAATCCATAAATATCTTCAATCGTATCTGCGATATCACGCTGACTCATCCCTTTGGCATATATGGACAGTACCTTATCCTGAATATCCGAAACATCCCGTTTTCTTTTTGGTACAACCACCGGTTCAAATGTTCCCTCACGATCCCTTGGCACTTCAATGGGAACGTCACCAACCGTTGTTTTTAAAGTTTTTTGGAATAACCATTTCTTCGATTTACAGTTTCTTTTTCGCCGCGCCCGTTATTGGGATATCCCAGATGGCTGTTCATTTCGCCCTGCAGCATTGCTTCAAACATAGGACCGAAAATATCTTTCAGTGCCTCCTGCATATCCTCTACGCTTTTGGGGTGGTACTGGTCGAGGATCGCCTGGGCCAGCTGTCTGTTTGGAGTTACTTCTTTTTTTCTTCTTGCCATAGTGAGTGTGTCCATCCTTTTCTAATCCTTTCCTGTTATCTTAACACACTCTGTAAAGCAAACAAAGTGCGTAAGTTTTGAAATTGGTTTTCTCAACTTACACACTTTATTTTACACTCTCAATTAACTGGTGTTCTCACTTATACTCCGGCAACAACCAGTGTTGCCGATTACACCAGCAATCAGCATACAGCAATCTATCACAGAGCAGTTGAATAAAAAAATGCAATCAAAATGCAATTATAAAAGGAAAGAGCCTCAAAACCCTTGAAAATAAAGGCTTTGAAGCTCTGCTCCAACTATTCAAACTCGACAATTACTAATCAATTTTGTTTAGAGATTATTTGTTGTCGTGTTTATAGTTCTTTTGATTATTTAATTTATCCATATTATCCTGCCTATACGGACTAATGTTATCATTTTGTTATCGGCATTGATAACACTCGCTCTGTAACTGTAGATAATAGCAATATGTTCTGACTCGCTCCTCAAACCTTTTCTTTAAATTATTCTGTATTAGTTTAGATTATCAACTCCATTCAAATTATCCATAGAAGATAGACTATCCTTATTATTGTGTTAATAGCAGAATAAAACCTTCTTACATTACCTTAATTCTCTCTTTGACTTTTTCGAGCAAATCGGAGCTCTTTGCAACTTTATTATTTCCACCCAATTCTTTATATAACTCAAAAATCATTTGAGCAGCCGTACCTATCTTACCATCGTCAATTTTGTCCATCTCCATTGCCTTAAATTCTGCCGCAGATATAACAATTGTTTTCAATTCAAGAGCAACAACTGCATAAACCACATAAAATAAAATATCCGACTTTGTTGCTTGGTCATAATCGCCTGATGACTTAATATAGCGTTCCACTTGTTTTCCCAATTTTGCACTCCGATAAAAAATTTCCAAATCCGTATTATCTACATAAAGCTGTTTATAATATGTATCATTACTTAACAAAGTAGATGGACGCGCTCTGGCATAATTAGGCTTTCCCATAAACAATGACATAAGACATTGTCCAAGAAAAGCTATACTTACAATCTCATTTGCTTTTTTACCTTGATTTTTGTAGTAGTTCTTTCTACGATCATAATACAAGCCTCTACTTTTGAAGTACATTTCAATCTGCCGATGAATTGGATCTGTTGATCTCAGTGCAACTGCTGGTATTGTCGTTTGACTATTTGTCGCTAAAATAATGCGATCTCTTGAACTTTCATCCTTAGGAACAATAATACGAAGTAATATATTTCTCTTCTCTTGTTCAAGTAATTCCGGATTTGCACTAAAATGTAAGAATATTTCATTTGAAGTCTGTAATCCATTTACTATTTCAGGATTAACAATCAGCAATTGTTTGGATGTTGCCTGTGAAACATCTTCTGCAACAATAGTCACGCCATTATTAAGCCACCAAAAATCTTCTGGTGTTGAAGATACCAAGGTATTCCCTATTTCCTTATTGACACTATTATGTCCTTGATAATCTCTAACATTTGATTCAAAAATATATTTACGTAATGTATTCTGCTCATCAGCTATAAATCTATAATAATCTCCAATATTTACCAATGCCACATAATCTTTATTTTCGCCTATCGAAATAGGATTATCGGCAAGTGGTATAGTAAATTGTTGCGTAGCTTGCGTATTAATAAACTGCATAAGCTTTGAAGCGTTAATAAAATCCACATCTACTCCTGTCATCGTTCCCGGGAATAATTGATGTATTTTATTGCACAATTCATCTGCTTGAGCTTGCACATTAGGATGAAGTTCACTTGCCACAGCAACATACACAAACTTAAATATAAGTTTTACTTTACTGGTAAGAAGTTTAATTCGTAAATCTTTAAAATTCTGAAAAAAATCTAAAATTTTCTCAGTATAACGCCCCGAAAAACTATTTATCTGATTATCAAACTGTAATAAATTATCAGCAATAGTCTTCCATTTCATAATCGCATCTTCACGAAAACCCAATTCATTTTTAGCTTGGATGATATACATTTGCAACGTCGCTCCACGTGGTATTTCCGTCAAATTTTCTATGAACTCTTCTCCGACTAACACATCATTAAAAAACAGATATACGCCATCGCACCCTCCATCTCCACCATTTCCCGTTAATCCTGTTTCAACTTCCTCATCACTCAAATCACATTCTCTTAAAACCTGAGAGGCTGCTAAAAATTCAAAATATGTCGATTCATCAGCAAATTGTTGTGCTGAAAATTGTTGTTTAACATATTCGCGAATAAGCAATTGATCGTTCGTCATTGTTTTTGCCATAATGTTTCTCACTTTCTACCTTTGCAAATTAGTTGCTACTACAACTCCGTATTTCTCACACATTTTTATAACTCTCGGATTTTATCAATTAACAAATCTCTATTCTTTTTCTTCAATTCACATTCCCAAATCCGAATAACCGTCCATCCTCGCCGTTCAAACAGTTCCGTTATCTCTTTATCGTGTTTCATATTACGCTCACGCTTTTTTACCCAATAGTCAGCATTGTCAGATGGGCGGGTATTCCTACAATCATGCCCATGCCAAAAACAACCGTCAACGAATATTGCCACTTTTTTATCAAGAAATACAAAATCAGGATGTCCTTTTACTGGATAATTGCGTTTCCAACCTATAATACCATTTTCCTTGAAAAATTGTATCAGCTTTAACTCCGTGGACTTATTCCCCTTAGAATGGACTTTACTCATTATTTCGGAACGCTTTTTCTCATCAAATATATCTGCCACCCTAAACACCTACGCTCTTGTTGCTCTCTTTGATAAAACTATTATATAACGATAACGCTCTTTTAATCTGTGACCGAACGGATGTCGATAACTCAAAGTACTCCGCTTGCTGTTGTAAAGAATAGCAATAAAAATCATTAGGAACACTATCTAACCGGCATATTCTATCAGCCCGACGCACTCTTGATAACGTATCGCTTGCTGTTCTAGGCGTAAAATTTTGCACATTTATAAGCCAACCAACAAAAGAATCCTTGTTAAGTTCAACTTCTTCCTGCAACTTAATATAGTCGCTGAGTTTTGTAGCTACATATTCCGCCAATTTCACAGGAACAGCGTTTCCTATCATTTGCTCCATATCCGTTTTATTCCCACACCACTTAAATGTTACAGGAAATGTCTGAATCAAAGACCTTTCAAGAGTTGTCAACGCTCTAACTCCGTTCGAAATAGGGCAAGCGTCGTTTGGATGACCGGGATATCCTTTAGGCACAGGGCGATTTACACCTCGCATTGTAGGTGCAGGCTCGTCAATAGAAAAGACAGCGCGTCGATTATAATTTCTTGGATGGCGATAATAAAACTCAAAATCCAACGTATCTCCAAAATAATCTCTCATCGTAGTTGATTTTTTGCTAATTCCACTTTCAAGAATATTCCTCATAAAATCATCTTCTCTTCCTAAAGCGCCTATGCAAAAAAATCTTTTTCGTTTCTGCGGAACACCACATTTACTAGCATCTAGTACCATTTGCGTCAAACCGTATCCTGCGTCCTTAAAAATACTTCTTGCACATTCAAATGCTTTGCTCTTTTCTGCTCTATCCACATTTTCCATAACAAAATATTTTGGGCGTATAGCATCAATTATCTTTGCATAAGACTCTGTTAAACTTGCTCTCGAAGCCTCGACACGCTTTCCAGCGTGCGAAAAGTCTTGACACGGCGGTCCTCCGATTATCATATCTGGCGAGAATTTTCTTATCTGCTCAATCGCATTTTGTACGTCAGACAAATCGGTTCGGAAGACAGGATGGCTAAAATTCTTTTCATAACATTCCGCAGCAATATCCCAAAACTCAAACGCAGCAATAATATCAAATCCAGCATTTAGGAAACCCAACGACATCCCTCCGCATCCTGCGAATAAATCTATTGTCCTCATTCTTATCCCTCCACTTGAAATGCAACTAAAAAAGCATTATAATATAATAAATTTGCTTAACTTTTAGTATATAGCAAAATAGAATTGACGTCAATAATTTGACGTCAATCTCAAGTTTTATTTTTAAGGAGTATAGGATCATGCCAAACGGATTATACGGTATATATAATTCTAACCGAACAGTAAACGACCATTGGGGCAAAAATTGTTTCAATTCCAGTTTTCCTACATCAGCCGCCGGTAAATAGTAACCCGAGAATCCCATTTGTAACACAAGACTCCCACTTTGTAAATGAAAATCCTGTTTTGTAACCAAGATTCCCGGTTTGTAAATGAAAGTCCCGGTTTGTAAGCAAGATTCCCGAATTTTCATTTCCATTACGATATGATATAATACGTTCAGCAATAAATTTGCATACGACAACCAGAGATCAATTCCCTCTCGAAATTTTTGTATTCGGAGAATCCATCCCTGTTTTGATTGGATAGAGTTGTTCTATTCTGGCGGCACTTAGCAAATTTATTTGTTACTTTTTGAGAAGTTTAGGCTTTAAGATGATGTTCTCGG
>OGCO01003680.1_pt1 | contig 17557 bp, 15 predicted proteins | sample 1570171 | NCBI WGS metagenome assembly OGCO01 (sample SAMEA4370583, study PRJEB24528) | human gut metagenome | reverse complement strand
ATTATACTCTATGTGGTTACAAATCCCCCTTGTTATATGATACACTTCAACCAATAAAAACTGACATCCTTCGACAAAATAAGACAGAAAATTTCCCATCTTCTGTCTTATCTCCTGTCTCATTATTCTTTTTCTCTCTTCTCCCCGTCGAATCTCTGTAAGCGCTTACTTAAGAAATACTTATCCACATTGTAGCTCTGTTTCTTCAACTTTCCACAGTTACTTTCTTTTCTTAAATCTTCCCATTATTTTTTGCGCTTTATTTAGCAAATATTTTCCTTCTTCTGTTTTATGGTAACAACTATAAAACATTCCATTTGTAACAATACTACAAATCAAAATTTTTATTATAACATTTATAAGTACTGTAAAATGGCACATTCTACATAATATATAGCATATTCCTCCTGTAATACATAAAATTCCAATATATTCCATATATTTTTTCACATAATATATAGGATTTATCTTTAAACCATATTTAAATACTGCATAAGGTTCATACCAAGTATTTGTTAACAATCTTGATATTGCCGATGCTAAATATATGCCAAACATGCCCCATTTATATCCTAATAAAAAATCTAACCCCAAGTTAATTACTGCCGTAAGAATTAAAAGATATTGCCCATATTTAAATAACCCCATCGTATTTTTATAAGCCCATACTGCATTTTGCATTCCTAGCATGTAAAAATTAATAGCTAGTATCAAAGGAATATTAAATTCAAGAACATAACTATTTCCAAAACATAATTTTACAATATCTCCACACACAAATAATATTCCAATTGTTCCCCATCCATATATCCAAAAATTAGTCAAATTTAAAACCTTAAAAAAACTATACTTTTTTTCTTTATTTTCTATCGCATTTAAATTTCCTACACTAGCAGTTAAACCATTAAAAATTTGAGTTGCCAACGCTCCTAATGTATTTACTAATAATGTATAATTTGAAACAACACCTACAGAAATTAACCCTTTTAAATATGTAATTATGATATTATCCGTATTATTAACCAATGTACTACTTAATTTATTAATTGTGAGTGCCTTGACATTTACAAACAACTTTTTTCTTTCCTCTTTTGTTAGCGCCGGAGCATTTTTTTGTGTAATAAACGGATACATTTTTTTTGCAATAAAAGATATTAAAAAATTATTTATAAATGTTCCTACTGTTTGTACTACTAGATAAATCATATAATTATGAGTTAAAATTAACAGAGGAATTTGAATAACGCTTTGTATTATTGTAATTATATAATTAAGCCCTAAAACAATGTAATTTTTTTGAGCAGCAGATATTAATGCACTTCTATAGCTAAAAAAATAAGTGCTTGCAGTATTAAACAAATAAAGTAGATAAATAGTATAAATACTCTCTGAGATATTTGGGGGGGATATTATAATTACCTTTAAAAATGGAATCATAAAAAGTCCTAAAAGCGCCACAACACATCCAATTATTCTATATGCTTTTCCATAAAAGCCCATAAGAGACGCTATTTTTTCATTATCTTTTTCTGCAATAGGTTTATATAATGCATAACCTATTGCTCCTCCTATTCCAAGTTCAGCCAATGACAACATTGATAAAATATTTGTTAACAATCCATTTATTCCTAAATAGTCTGCATTAAGACATTGTACAAAAACGATTCTACAAATATAACCCAAAAGGGTATTGAGGAAATATCCACCAAATCCTGTTAAAATATTCATTATAGAATATTCACTTCTTGATCTGTCAATCATATCTATAATCTCACTTTCTATAAAATGTATTTCTTCGTATAAAATTCATTTTCTAAAACGCTATAGCATCTCCGCAATAACCTCTTATCAAAATCCTATATCCATATCATCCTTAAATGTCTATTGTTCAATATCCTTTCCTTGTCAAATCTTCTATATAAGATAATTGCAAACGGTCCACATAAAATAAAATATCTTATGGTTACTTTTTGACTTCTTTTAAAATTTTCTTTACATCCTTCTATAGATACCATATCTTGATTACTTCACATTTGTTTTTAATCAAAGTATAGTCTTTCATAAATATTAATCATTAATTTTTTTATCATAATTCTCTTTTTTAGGTCTCCACCCTAATTTTCTAATAATTCGTAAACACCAATACACTACTGGATTCATCAATTTATAATAGTTGATTTGCTGATTTATCTCTATATTTCCTTTATGTTTTATATTTTCATAACATGATTTTGCAAAATCTTTATCTTTATGTTTCAAAGCAATATCCAAATAAATATTTGCATATAATTTATCTATTTTATCATTCTATTTATCTTGATCATCTTCATTCATAAATTGTTTCACCAAATGTTTTCGAATATCTTTATATCCTTCCATTGCATTTAGCTCTTTTTGCATCACATTACCAGATGAAAAATGTGATAATGATTCTTTTTGTAAAACATATTTCATCAAAGGAATATCTATAAATCCTGCTTTACTTACATACGCTGCCATCATAACTAACTGCATATTCTGACCATTTCTTGAAGGATATATTTCTCTATCTGGATATAATTTATCTAACACATTCATCCGTATCATATAAGTTCCTGGCCAAAGATATGTCGTTCCATTAAACAACTCATTAAACACATTTTCTTTATTTTTCATATATTCATTTACTTCTAATAGTCGGTTACATAATTCCAAATTATCTTCTGTAACATAATATCCATTTGTCCTTACTAATCCATATGTCGAATGTTCTTCTAACCATTTACGCCTTATTTCAATTGACTCCGGTAGCATAATATCATCCGCATCCAATAATGTCAAAAATTCTCCTGTCACTTTTTTTAAAGCATTGTTACAAGCCGCACCTACCCCTTCATTTTCCTGACTAATATAAATAAATCTTGTAATATCACTTTCTAATACATGTCGATAATCTTCAATAATTCTCGCTGTTTTATCTGTTGATCCATCATTAACCACTATCAATTCTATATTTCTATCGGTCTGATTTAGAACACTATCTAAGCAACGCCCAATATATTTCTCTGCGTTATAACAGGGAATAATTAAACTAACCATTTTTTATTCTCCTTACAATTCTCTTTATACACGCAATAGCTTTATTTTGTTTATTTCTCGTTTTTATTTTGCTCTGATTTAATTCATAAACTATCTCTTCAATTTTCTTATTATTCCACATTTCGTAAAATTGATTTCGATAATGGTCTTTATCTATTGTATTAATTAAACTCTCATTCCAAATTGCGATTTCTTCTGTTTTTGCAACACAATATATCAATTGATCTAAGCAATCTTTAAACCAACGTTCTCCTTTTTTCGAATGAATTATAACTGAAGATACTCCATATTGATTTAACATTTCCGGATGAAATTCCTTTAAACTCCAGAAATCCCCTATCGTAATATCGCTACACCTATCAATCCCTTTAAATTTACACTCAAAACACGAAGGTCTTACATAATAGTTATTTATAAATCCTTGTATATATGAACTTTCCTTATAATGCTCACGAAAAACAGAACCATTTGTTAAGGTATAATCTAATGTTACATCATTAATTCCCCTTGTTTTATTTCGAAACTGCATAGATATAACCTTATTAGAACCAAATTGTTCTTTTAAATATCTTTTCCAAACTCCTGGTGAAGGAACTCCATGACATATCAAATCGACACACAACAAATTATCATAGTCCTCATTTAAGAAAGCTTTTAATCCAGCTATCTGGCATGGCGTTCCCGAGAATAAAATCATTCTTCCTTTTTTTAAATTTTCTTTCACCTTGACAAAAGTTGTCCCGATACTACTTTGTATATATTTTGTTCCTTTTACTTTATACAATTCGTTATTATCTTCAATACTAATATGGCCTAGTTTCATTTGATTATCAAACGCTGCTCCAAATACCATTCCTTTATTTTTTAAAATTTTTCTTGCTATTATTGCAAAAATTCCGCCAGAACTACTCGACATATGTTCCTCCTGATTCTTTGCATAGCATGCATATGCAGCAGTATCACTATTTACATGAGGCGGATTTATGCTTGGACAAGCTCTTAAACATCTTTTACAATTAATACACTTTTCTTCATTTACCTTTGGATACTCAAACCCTTCCTCATCCTCTAACATATCAATTGCATTTAAAGGGCAAATATTATAACATGCATAACATCCATAACACTTCTCTTTTTTAAGACCACTTATATTACAACTCATATTTTCTCCAAAATAGTTTTAATTTTTCTTCCTTGTTCGACATAGTTCGGTATAGTTTCTTTTAAATGCTTTCTAATATGGATTTCTCGTTCTTGAATCCATTGAAATGCATTTGTAAGCTCTTCTCCATTCCTTAATTCTTGTACTGGCAAAACATAATTTTGATCTGTTCCAAATATATCTTTAGCAATTCCTCTAGCTTTAACGGAATATCCAACAACTAAAGTTGGTACCTCCGTAGAATAAGCAGCTATTGTTGAATGTGTCCTTGCACCAACAAATATTCTGCATTTAGATATAATGTATTTTAATTGTGGTGCTGTATGATCATTTACTAAAATAATCCGTTCATTATAATTAAACTCTTTATATATTTTTTGCAATATCGTTCGATCATCATTTTGTTTCCATACGACATGTGGGATTAACGCAATATACATACTCGTATGATTTAAAATATACTCTATCATTTTCCGATAATTTTCATATGCACTTCCATTACATTTTTCATTGGAAATTATCATCGGACTTATATTAACTCCTATCACATCCCCATTCTCAAACCTTTTATCTAAGATACATTTTTCAGATTTCATATAGAATGCTGGATCTGGATTTAATATCACATTTGCTCCTATTTCCTTTAATGATTGATATGTAATACTTTCTCTCGCTACAATCAGATTATATGATTTTAAATCTTCTAACACTTTCTTTTTCTTTATAACTTCCGGCTCTATAGAACATCCCCATAAAACTGTTTTTATTCCTTTTTTTTGATATTCCTTGTTCAAAAAAGCATAAAATGCCTGATTTTCATAGCAATAATTATCTCCACCTGCAGATAATGCAAAATCTACTTTTCCTTTTATTTTCTTAATTGAATCTACATATGGTAATCCATCCATATCTGTATAATTATTTTTTAATTTTAATTTCATGTACGCTCTTATTAAACGGGCTTTACTTATTTTCCCATTTTTTGCATCTAAAACATTACAAAATTTTGCTAATCCATATATAATGTCTTCGTCCATTTCTTCTGATAAAATTGTTAAAGGTTCTTTTATCAATGTATATGTACCTCTAACAATTGCCTCACATCCATGATTTCCACTACTACCATTTCCATACAAAGCAATCCTCATCTTTCTTCCTTTCTCATTCGTCCAAACAAAAATCCTAACGGTCCATTTGCTACTTTTATAAACCACCATTCAATAATTAACAAGCCTACTGTAAAAAGAATACTTCCAAATATCCCTAATCGAATAAGAATGTTCCCCGTAATTTTATAATCTATCAATCTTATCATTTCTATCAGCAGATTATTAGTTACTAGCAAAACAATTGTATTTTTTCCATATTTTTCCAAAACTAATAATAATTTAGAATTATTGCTCTCAGCATTTTTAAATAACGCCAGAACAGAAACTGATGTCATTGTTGCACACAAAAAATAAACTACAGGATTTCCAATCCTTCCCTCTATCATTTCAACGGAACCATTTACCTGCGCTAGCATAGCTGCAATAATTAACAAGATATATTTTATTCTACCTAGTTTTTCAATTATTAAATATTGCTCAATTAATATACCAATTTCAACAAAACAAATGCCCAGCATAATTTTGTAAATAGTACTTCCAATATGTATCGTAGATTTTGTACTAATACATATTATTAAAAAGACAAAGGAAATTATTATATCTCTCCATTTATATTTGTAAATAATTTTCATTATTATCTCTGAGAAACAATATACCGGAATAAACCATAAGGCATCTATTCCTTGAAACGTAATTACTCGAAGTAATCTACTAAAAAAAGAAATAGGTTGACCATCAAGCAAATCCAATATTGTATAAAATAATATAAGAACTCCACCAAAAACAAATATGGAATTCCTAATGTGTACCATCTTCGTATTATTTTTTCTTTCAATAAACTATAGCTTTTTTGTCTTCCTTTTCTACACATTATAATTCCACAAATAATAAAGAAAATCGGCATATGAAAAGAGTAAATCCATATATGAAGGCAATTAATTTTTGACATTGTATGCCCAAATATCATAAGGATAATTGCCAATCCTTTCGTAAAATCAATATAACGTAACCGCATAATTATAATTTTTCATCCAATAATTCTTCTATCTTTTTTATAATACAATCTGGTTCAAATTGTTTAATTATATTTGTTGCATTGTAAGCACATAGTTCTCTTTTTTTTGGTTCTTTATATAATATTTTAATTAAGTTTGTAATATCAACTTCATTATTATCTACCAAATAACCATTTTTCCCAGACTCAATAAATTCCTCTGGTCCTTTTGAACGGACGGCAACCACTGGCGTTCCTAACGCCATACTTTCTATAATTGTGATTCCCTGAGATTCAACTAACGATGGATGAATCATTAAATCAGCTTCTGCTATATATGGATATGGATTACTATTTCTTCCTATTAAAATTAATTCTTTTTGTAATTCATAATCATTTATTTCTTTTTCAATCTTTTCTTTTTCTACACCATCACCAATTATAACCCATTTAAAATCCATTCCAGCCGCTTTCAACTTGCATCCAATCTTCGGACATAATAACATATTTTTTTCCGGTGTCATTCTACCAACTGATACTATTTTAAATTTTGTATTTTGAAACTCCACAGGCATATATTTACGCGCTTTTTTTATTAACTCAACAGGATCAATCATATTAGACACTACATACAGTTTTTTCTTTATATCTGCAAATTGTTCTTCCAATAATTTTTTGCTACTATTAGATACCGCAACAATACTATCCATTTTTTTATACGCCATATCTAAGGATTTTATCTCATGATAAGAAAGATTCATCTCTCCATGATGCCACCAACTTATTTTTTTATTTGCTTGAAACGTAAATGCTGCAAGTTCAGTACAAATCCCTGGGCGATATGCAATAACTATATCATATGATTTTCGTAAATCTTTAAATAACTTCCGCATACAGACCATAAAATGACGACTCACTTTTGTTCCACATATATATTCCACTCTAAACCAAAAAGAAAACCAATCTTTTTTCCTTATTGCTCTTACCAAGCACGGTACTAATCTTCCAAAAGCATTGTCTAATGAATATACTTTTATATTAACCTCTTCTGGAACTTCCTCCAAATAATCACCTGTATGTTCCAAAAGTAATAAATCTACTTCATATTTTTTATAATCAAGTTTTTTCAGAACATCTATTAGTGATCTTTCACAACCACCCGAATCTAAATGCCCATTAATAAATAAAATTTTCTTCTTCATTGTTCACTTATTTTTCTTAAGAATCAAAGCATTAATTCCTAATCTGTATTTATATATACCTGTTAAAATTTTTAATTTAATCGGAATTTGCAACTTTAATATATGTATTCTCTCGAACATTTCTTGCACTTCATTTTCCAACAAAATTCTCTTACACTTATCTATCTTTTCTTTTTTACTGAGTAAAGATGTAGAAATGATATCCCCTACCGCATTATATACAAAGAAAAGAAGGACCAAATCAATTTGATGTGAAAGGTCATATATTTGACATTCCGAAAAAATCTCTTTAATTCGTTTATGTAACTTCTTATAATCTTTCCATTTATCGCTAACAAATGTATGCGTCGCCGAATCAGGATTCATCCAATAATGATAAAAATATTTACCTTTCATATAATAAAATGAGTTTGCATGATATAACATCTCTGCACCAAATAATAAATCTTCTGAATAACGTATTCCTTCTTCATAATAAATTTTTTCTTCTTCAATAAGTACACGTTTGAAAAGACAAAGCCAATTAGAAATTGTAGGAGGATACTCTACATTTTCCATCATAAGCAAATGTGGAAAGTATTCCTTTTCTATCTGAGTCCGATTATAATACCCAGCCCTTATGTCATGTGTATATATTTGTTGTTCATCTTTATGTTCTTTTACACAATCACACATCACTACATCACAATCATATTCTTCGGCAATCTGGATCATTGATTGATACATAACTGGCTCAATATAATCATCACTATCTACAAAAGTACAATACTTTCCCGTAGCTACTTTAAGTCCACTATTTCTTGCCGCTGCTACTCCCGCATTTTTTTTATGAATTACTTTCACTCTGGAATCCCTTTTGGAATACTCATCACAAATTTTTCCTGAACTGTCTGGAGATCCGTCATCGACCAGAATAATTTCCAGATTTTCATATGTCTGTGTTATTATTGAGTCTAAACATTTCTTTAAAACTGCCTCTACTTTATAAACTGGAACAATTACACTTATTTTTTTCATAACTCCCTCATTTTATTAACGCATATAATTTTTCTAATTCCTGTCTATTTGAATAATCATTTTTATACGTATTATCGATTTTTCATTGGTACTATTATTCCATCATACCCATCTTGCAATTGACTAGCTGATGTCGCGAAATTTGTAATAACAACAGGCTTGTGTAATATTTGTGCCTCACGAACAGTTACTGCCTTTCCTTCATATCTCGATGGCTGAATATATAAATCACACCCTTTTATATATGGATACGGATTGCTCTTTTTCCCAAGTAATATTACATTTTGTTCCATGTTCGCTTCTTTTATTCTCTTCTGTATCAAGCCTTCCTCTCCACCGTACCCTATGATATACCATGTTACCTTTATTCCCGTTTCTAAAATACTTTTACAAATATCGGGAACATTATCAAAATTTTTAGCATCCGAATAGCGCCCCACAGAAAGTAAAACCTTCCCTTTTTTATTCGGAAACAAATCTTCCCTCACCTCATTTGCTTGATTTTCAAGCAAGTTTGTATCAAGCAAGTTTTCAATTGTTATCGCCTTATCTTTAAATTCAGGATATATTTGAACAAATTTTTCTGTACACGGTGTTGATACACTTGCTATATAATCTATTTTTGAATACAATTCTCTATCTCTTTTTTTATTTGGATTCAAAACAGTATAATCCGTATGATTCCACGCAACTTTAACTTTTGCATCAACCCTTTCTATCAAAACATCTGGCACACCAAGAAATGAAATTCCAATATCATATTTTCCTGGTATCTTAGGCAACAAAGGTAAAAGTGACTTAGATATGTACTGCATTGCCATCCAAACTCCAGTATTTTCTTGCTCCTTTATACAATGTATTTTCATAGAAAACTTTGCCCACAGCCTTGCCACTCCATACTTCCATTTTTTACTTAATAACAACTCTTTTATCGGCACATCAAAGGTTCCATATTCTGGCATAACCGAAAGTACCTGCACCTCTTTTGGAATTAGCTCAAGAAATTCTCCTTCATGTCTATATAAAAAAAGCGAAACCTCATAATTACTATAATCTATACTCCCAAGTAATCCCAGTAAACTGCGCTCCGCACCACCAATAAACATCGATGGCATAATAAATAATATCTTTTTCTTCATAATTCTCTGTCTTCGATCGGCACTATTTTAATAGCCCTTTCCTGTGTAACAATAGACGCTGGTGGAATATATTCTTTTACTACACACCCCGCGCTAATCACACAATTATCTCCTATTACAGCTCCTTTTAAAATAATAACATTTGCCGCTATCCAGCAATTATTTCCTATTATTACATCACCCATAGTATGCTCAAATAGTACACCTTTTTCTATTAAACTGATGATTGTTATCGAAAATTTTAACATTCGGGCCAAATTGACATCCATTTCCTATGGTTATGTTCTTTTTTGCACTAATCATTACATTCTCGTTAAAATAAACCTTATCACCAATTTCAACTTTCGCATTCTTATCTGCTATAATAACGCATCGTCCATCACTAACTACATTTTTTCCAATACATACCTGGCTTGTTTTATGAACCTGCAATTTTGTATTATACCCCAATAATACAATTCCTCTAATCTTTAAATTTTTACATTTAAAAAACTTTATTAAGTTATATTTTAGTACATTCCATGTTACTCTAAAATATGGTTTCATTCATCTACCTTCTTCTAAAAACATCTTTTCCAAACATCCGATGAATCGGTTTTAGTACCTGACTTCTTAATATTTCTTTTTTCCCCATCCAGCTTTTAGCAAACCAGTGAATTGAATAGGTCTTTGCCGTTTTATTAAGTCTTCCCGTCGGATCATCATATGGATTAAAATATTCTATTGGAAATACTTGTGCTCCTTCTATTTGCTGCTTCTGTCCATTTCGTATTAGACCTTTTTTTTCCAATGCTTCTGTATTCAATATTGGACATCCTCTTGTTCCATGTTTCCCGTCAAGGAGTGGATTATATTCTTTTAGCATCCCTTCAACAATCTTATTTCCTATCTCTGCTCCAAAACCTACTCCTGTATTTACATATTCTTCTGTCTCAAATCCAAAAAAAGCCGGATACTTAAGCAATTCATCCAATGACCTTACAACCTCCACATCAACATCAAAATATATTCCTCCTTCTCGAAGAATAATTTGCAAACGTGCATAATCACTTAAAAATGCGAACTTTTTGTTGTCATACGTATACGTCGTATAAGCATTTTGATGTACATCATAATTGTCTTCATTCCATTCAACAATTTCATAATCTGGACAATATTTTTTCCAACTCGCAATGCACTTCTTTGCTTTTGTCGGTAATTCATTCTTTCCAAACCAACAATAATGTATTTTCTTTGGAATCATTAGTTTCTCCTTTTTAATTGACCTATTTTCAAATTTATTTACACTTTTTCTTAATTACGGTCGTTAATATCCATCCCAATGGTGTACATAAAACAGTAAGTACTTTTCTTGGTGATTCAACAATATAATTTTTATTTCCTGCAATCAAACTACTAGAGCAATAATGTATACAATCTCTAATCAATCTCTTCTTACTTGTAGGATAAGTCATTGCCACCTTTCTCAAAAAAGCAAATCCTTTAGGATTTTTCAAGTACTGCCGGAACATCGTATTGCTCGATCCATCCATTTGATACTCAACATCACATAATACATCATTCAGCACAAAAAGCTTATATTTTTGATCAATTAACGTATATTTATACACCAATCCAACATACTTTTCGCCTTCAAACACTGGATACGGTGGAACACTGTTGATAACATCTGTACGATAAACTAATTTTTTATCTCCCTCTCCACCAGATGCATAATAACCTCCAAGTGTGGTCTCTTTTAATCCATACGAGAAGTCTTTTCCTATGATTCTTCCGGTATTCATGTCTGCATCCAGTCCTATCAAACCGGCATAATTTTTATTTCTTACTTTCAGCCAGGCAGTTTTTATTTTTTTCACAGCCCCTTCTGCCATTCTATCATCAGAATCGATACATACATTTAATTCTGTATGTATATTCTCATACGCTACATTATGAGCAGTGTGCATTCCTCCGTTTTTTTTATAAATATACTGTATCTCAAATCCGTTATCCTGGTTCTTCCAGCCTTCTACCAGTTCCCTTGTATTATCACTTGATCCGTCATCTACGATTAACCATATAAAATCTTTGCATTCCTGCTCACAAAGGCTCTGATATGTACGTGGTAAAGTGCTTGCCCTGTTGTATGCAGGTGTAAATACTGTTAATAATGCCATATCAGTTCACCTCTGCCTTCCTAAGATAATATTCTTCCAGCCATTTTGCGTTTGTCTCTACATCATATTTTGCTTTTTTGATTTCTTCACTTCTGTCACGCTTGCTAATCTTTACCTGTTTTAAGATTTCGCCTGCCCATTGTTCTGGAGTTTCTTCCAACCCTTCCACTTTCACCAGATCTTTTGTAATAATACATTCTTCCGACACTCGATCCGAAATAACCGCAGGCACTCCTGCCGCCTGCTCCTCAATCATTGTAACTGGAAGTCCTTCGTATAAGGAGGGGAATACGAACACATCCATTGCCTGTAATAATTCCGGGACATCTCTTCTAACGCCCATAAAAATGACATTATCTTGTAATCCCCGTTCTTTTACTTTATTTTCGATTTCTTTCCGCCCTTCTCCATCTCCTATCAACATTAATCTTACTTTTTGATTCTTTTCAAAACACTTTTCAAAAATGTCTATCAGAAATTTATGATTCTTCTGCGGATTAAATCTTCCAATGTGTCCAATAACTAGATTTTTTTCAAGATCTAGCTCTTTTTTTATTTTTTTTGCCTTTTCTTCTTCATAAATATACTTTTCCGCTGCAATTGCATTCGGAAGAAGCCGATAAGTTTTTCCTCCAAACATCCAGTCTCCCGCTGCTTTACCACAGGCAAATAATTCCGTTGCTGTTTCAGGGATCTTTCTCATATAATATCTTTTGAACAAATATTTAATATTTTTGTCTTGATTACTGTTATGACTATGCGCAATTCGAACCGGAATTCCGCATTCTTTCGCACATTGCAACGCTACAGAACTCAGACAGTCCTGATGTACATGTACAATCTTATATTCCGGATGAGTTCTAAAAAAGCGTCTCAATTCTGCTTTGTATCTTCTACTCCACGGCACAAGCCTTGATACGTGATAGATTCTTCCGCCTAAAGACTTTATTTCCTCGTCATAATCCGCTTCAAATTCTCTATGCACTAGGAAATCGAACTGTACTTTACTTCGATCTATATGACGATAATAATTCATAAGCATCGTCTCAAGACCTCCGCGCCCCATATATGTAACAACATGTAATACTCGAATCATTATTCTCCCTCTATCCCAAAAGATTATTAACACTATACAAATAGAATCCCAGATACCCCACTACCATTACAACATAAATCAATCTTGCTGATCGTTTGGTAAACATATGATCAATCTCCCATGGCAATAAGATATAACTATATAACGAGAAATAAATTGGAAGACGACCAATAAATATTCCACTTGTGAACATAGATACTATATAGAATCCAACAGATACGATTGACATATTCGTACACAGATTAATAACTTTATCATCTTCATTCCGTATAAATCTTAATCCTATTAAAGACAGTACCGATGGCACTGCATACACTAATACACGCAATGCATTCGTTCCATTATCATTCCAACTCTGCCAGTCAGACACAACATTTTTATATTGCGTCTCGGCTAACATAGAATCCAACACATTTGTAAACTGCCCAATACCAGCCACAATTGCAATAACCGCAACCATAAAAAGTAATGTCTTTTTATTCCATGCCTTTCCCTGTGCAATGAAGATAAATGGAATAACCAGTAAAGCGCTCTGATGCATCAATGAGGCAATCAGAATTAAAATAATTGCTTTTGCGTACTTCTTATCCAGTATAAATTTAATTCCTATGAACGTAATCGTAACAGCCAGAAATTGTCGGATACCATTGAACAACCAAGAGATATAATCTGTCGAAGCAATAAATAAGAAAAAGCTTACCAGATATCTGCTGGAATATTTACGATATACATATATCAACACCCCCGCCTGAATCGCAGCTAATACTATAAAATATATATTAACGTGATTTCCTACAATACATTTGATGACCGCTGACACAAAATAGAAGCCTTTATCCTTCTTTACTGTTGCCATATAAGACGCCATACTGCCTAAACTTACCGGCATTTCGGAAAAGCTTTTTTTGTATGCCCACGTATCGCCTATATTTCCTCTATATCCACACCATATAATCAACGGTAAGAATGTCACAACCGCCCACACCGGTCTCCACCGATATTCTTTTTTCCCACACACCGTCTCCACTCGTTTCACCGATGTCAACACAGACAGCATCGCCATCACGGCAACCCATCCGATTATCAATATATAATTCTTGTCCATATTCTTCTCCAAATAATTGATTGATATTGCAGGGATTCTCTTACCTGCTTCATACGTTTTTCAACACTTAATTCTACCATATATTCCTTAATATTCCAATACAGCACGATAAGCATAACTCACCATTTGTACCGATATCTCGTAATTTATAACGTTTTTTCTTATTTACCTCTCATATTCCATTTCTACCCCTACAAGTTTTATATCACCTTCTTTTCCATTCATAACACTTCACGTTTTCTCATGTATCTCCTTTTTCTATTCTTTTCGTCATTTTTGCCATATTATTCCGTCTTTTTCCATTGCATTTGTGCATTTTATATGATATGTTGACTTTAACACATTTGGTGTTTACATGATGTAAGGAAAATAATTATCGTGTAACGCCCAACACACATTGGCATTACTGAAAGGAGGCCTATATGTTTAGAAAAAGTTATTGGAAAAAGAGATTTGCTCCTGTCCTGGCGGGCGCACTGGTAATTTCTTCATTACTGGTACCGCCTGGTCATGCATTCGCAGCCGATCCGGTTACTTCCGAAGAACAGACTGTAAGTCCTGAGACACCGGAAGTTAAGGACGTAACGGATTCCACAGATGCAGCGACCACCGATGCGAACCTGACCACTCCCGATTCCGTTTCGGATTCTGTATCAGATTCTGTAGCCGGTACTTCTGCAACAGATGCTTCATCCGGTAAGGAAGCTGCTAAGCAGGACGTGAAAGAGACGAAGGAAGTAAAGGCAGCTGACGATGCAGTTACCGATCCGATTCCGGACAAGACTCCTCACCTCGTATACGGTGACAAGAGTCTGGCTGACGAAGATGCTTTCGTCCTGCTGATCTTCGGCGACGGCTTCACTGCTTCCGAGCAGGATTCGTTCTATACCAATGCTCAGAATACCGCGGATTATCTGATGGATACTTCTCCCTGGGATGAGTTCAAAGATACGATCAAGATCTACGCTCTCGGAGTTGTATCGAACGAATCGGGCGCAAAAGCAGACACAGCGATCAACCAGGAGCAGGCGAACGCAGACACACGCGACACCTACTTCGGATCTTCATTCTGGTCAGGCGGTATGCAGCGTCTTCTTACGATCAGTTCAGATGGATCTAAGAAAGCAAAGCAGTTATCAGATCAGTACCTTCCTGCGGCAGACTTTAATGTTGTGATCGTCAATGCTACCACATACGGCGGAAGCGGCGGAAGTGTATGTGTTGCTTCTCTTAATAATGAATCCCTTGAGATGATGCTTCACGAGCTTGGACACACCACTGCCAAACTTTCGGATGAATATTTCGCAGGTGCAAGCTATGCGGCCGAGATGCCGAATATGACAGCTGAGTCTGATCCTGCAAAGGTCCGCTGGTCACGCTTCATCGGTAAGAATGGTGTCGGTGTCTATGAATATGACAATGGCGGTAACGGATGGTACCGTCCACACCAGAATTGTAAGATGCGTTTCCTTGGCAAGCAGTATGCTTTCTGTGAAGTGTGTAAAGAACAGATCCGCAAGACCTTCTGCCAGGATTCGAATGTAACCAAGTTATTCTTCCAGCCTTATGCAGACATGTTCTATGAGTCTGACACAGGCAAAGATATGCGTGAATATTTTATCCTCCGCAGAGGTAAGAATGAGATCACAGGCGATAAGCTTGGTGATGCTTTAACGCTTACTTACAAGGATGCGGATGGCAACGTAGTATCCGGTATTCCTAACAAAGCCGGAACTTATACCATCGAAGCTACATTTGCCGGAGACAGCACATATGAGAAATGCAGTCAGACAGCTGCCTACACGATCGAATTACCGGACCTCATCACTCTCGATGTTCCGTCCAAGGTATACGACGGCAAACCTGCTGACCTTAATTATACCGTTAATTATGACAAAGACTATACGGTAAAAGCGCATTATAAAGGAACGGTTCCTTACGCCGCTGAGATTACTTATAATTATGACAGCGACGATGCGCCGATAACTCCTGGCCGTTACAAAGTAACCCTTACCGCTTATGACAAAGCCACAGGAACCGCGATCAGCAGCAAGACCAAAGACTTTGAGATTACCTTCAAGTCCACGACTCTTCAGAATAACGACACAGCCGATTATCCGGGTGCTATGCCTTATTACAACAATAAGACGATCGTATTCTCCGGAGAAGGTTACACAGCCGGTGAACAGTCTCAGTTTGAAGATGTTGCAAAAGACTTTGTGAAGTATTTCCGTTCTACAGAACCTTTCAAAGAAGCTGACACGTACTTTAACTATCACACGGTAGAGACCGTATCCAATGAATCCGGCATCGGTCAGAAAGCCAAGGATACTTACTACAAACTGACTTATGACAAGAATGGTAAGATTGTTCCGACAGACGAAAGTACCGCCGGTGCAATGTACATTGGTAATAATGTCATCACATCTTACTACAAAGCCAATATCGTTATTGTAAATGATAAGAATGTCAAGACAGGTACTACATTCAAGAACAAGCGTTTCACCATCTACACGACAGCAGATGAGGCCGGCATGCAGTTTGCGGCAAATGAACTACGCAATTACTTCACTAACCACGAAGAAGGCTATACTCCTTCTACAGACGCCGAGAAAGATGCGGAAAGAACCGAATTCCTGAAAGCGCTTTATTACACCTGGTATGGATCTGATTACGCTCCGGTATTAAGCCGTGCGTATGACGAGACATTTACGGAGAACGGATCTCCGATCGACCTTGCACCATATTTCCATACTTATGTATTGGGCAAAGAGGTAGAGGGCGTTGCTTATAAGATGACTTACTATGCAGATGATAACGGTGCTGTCGGAGAAGAACTTTCCGAAGTTCCTTCCAAGGCAGGTACTTATCATGCGAAAGCGGAGCTTGTCATGGACGATGTGTCCGCGTATGGCGAGCCTTGTAAGAAGGTTACTTTAGACGGTGAGACATATTCGCTTCCTCTGGCACGCGGATGGACCACTTACACGATCCAGGCCAAAGATGACCCGGAGAACCCGAAGCCGGAGAATCCAGATCCAGAGAATCCTGACAAACCGAATCCTGGTACACCGGATGATCCGAAGAATCCTGGAAGCGATAATCCTGGACAGAATCTGAAGCCGAATCAGAACCTGAATAATAACAAGAATACAACCAAGAATATAAATATTAACAAATCAACCAACGGCAAAGTTTCTAACAAAGCTGCAGCCAGAACCGGCGATCAGTCACCGGTATGGATGTACACACTTCTTTCTCTGGCAGCACTTGCTGTGATCGCAGCTGTGATCTGTAAGAGAAGATTCCGTAGATAAGGTAGATAAAAAATCTTAGATAAAAATCTTTAATAAAAGGAAACTCCTTTCTGGCATCTGCCAAAAAGGAGTTTCCTTTTTACCGTCTTTGATTATATTATACTCTCTCGATCCCCTGTATCGTCTTCTTCACAACCTTATCCTTATCGAATTCCCGCACCATCTTATCTCTGCCGCAT
>OGCO01003671.1_pt1 | contig 17582 bp, 15 predicted proteins | sample 1570171 | NCBI WGS metagenome assembly OGCO01 (sample SAMEA4370583, study PRJEB24528) | human gut metagenome | reverse complement strand
AACAGGTAATGATCTGTCCGATGGTAATGCATCCCGCCATGATAAAGGAATTCAATATGAATCGGAGAAGTGGAACGGTGCGGAATGCATTGATAAAGTTGGAAAAGGTCGGATTCTTGGGAAAGAGATTCAACTCTGTAGTAAACAGTTCACTGGAAGGCATCAGTGCAATACTGATGGCATAAAGCAATGGAAGCAGGATCAGAACTGCAAACACCACATTTGCCGTAACACGGAGCGCTGTTCTTGTCCTTCTCTTTGCAAGAGCCTTTGCATTCATAGCTTTTTTCAGCTCCAGAAGCTCCTCTTTTGACATGTTTCCCACTGCCGGGACTGCCATATTTTCCATCTGGCTCATCAGTAATTCACTCCCTTCTTCTCAATACGGAACATGATCAGTGTGATGATCATGATGATCACAAACAGGATAACAGACTGGGCTGCCGCACTTCCGAAGCGGTAGTTAAAAAACGCATCCCTGTAAATGGAATAAACAATAACATTGGTAGACTCATTAGGACCACCCTCTGTCAGGATCTTGATCTGTCCAAAGGACTGAAAGGCCTGTATGATATTTACCACCAGTGTGTAAAACATGATCGGGGAAAGTCCCGGAAGCGTCAGGCTGAAAAACTGCTGCACACTGCTGGCTCCATCCACAGAAGCTCTCTCATAAATGGTCTCATCAATATTCCCGAGTCCTGCGGAAAAATACAGAAAATTGATCCCGCTGTTCAGCCACGCAGTAAGAATGGCTACGCAGATCAGAGCCGTGTTCGGATCGTTCAGCCAGTTGATATCCAGGCCGGTAAGCTTGTTCACAATACCTACTGCCGGGTGGAGCATGATCTGGAAGATCATTGCTGCAGAGCTGGATGCGATAGCCATTGGCAGAGCATAGGATGTACTGAACACCCGGATTCCCGGAAACGCCTTGTTACAAAGCACTGCTGCGATCAGACCAAGAAGCATGCCGCCGACCACAACGATCAGCACAAAGATCAGCGTTACCTTCAGACTGTTGATAAAGGATGCTGACTGAAGCAGTTCTTTATAGTTTCCCAGACCAACGTACAGCTTTGCCTGTCCCATCTTGTTAGTCTTGTAAAGACTTAAATAAATTGTTTTCACAAACGGATAAAACAGAAAAATTCCAAAAATAAGCATACAAGGCACCAGATATAAGTACGGTGTGATCTTGCTTTTGCTGTTATTTTCCATAACTATTTCTCCTCCTTGCATAATCAGATTCTATCTACAGGCTGATCTGCCTGTACTCAAGCTCTTCCGTGACATAAATTCATGACACAAAAATATTTTCTTCTGTCTCCGGATCAAACACATGGGCCTTCTCCATATCAAAATACAGAGAAACCTTCTCCCCTACCTGTGTCTGATTTTCCGGACTTAAGCGGACTGCCAGGGTTTTGCCCTGCTCATCAAAATAGAGGATCACTTCCGCTCCCAGCATCTCCCGGTTTACTACAGGCTCATCTACATCTACGCTTTCATTTTCAATACCAAGCTTTTTCGCCTCATCAAACTCGTAGATATCCTCCGGACGGATTCCAAGGATCACGTGTCTGCCGTTATATCTGTCTGCGATCTGTTTTCCTCTGGTTCCGTCCAGATAAACCTTTTTCACAGTTTTGGCATCATCCAGAAGAAGGGCCGTGCGATTATTTTCTTCTGCTTTTACCGTACACCGGAAAAAGTTCATGGACGGAGAACCAAGGAAGCCTGCCACGAAAAGATTTACCGGATTGTCATAAATACTCTGAGGCGCTCCCACCTGCTGGATCAGACCATCCTTCATGACCACGATCTTAGTCCCAAGAGTCATGGCCTCTGTCTGGTCGTGCGTTACATAAATAATGGTGGTGTCCAGCTGTTTATGTAATTTCACAAGCTCCACACGCATCTGAGCACGGAGCTTTGCATCCAGGTTGGAAAGGGGCTCATCCATGAGAAAGGCTTTCGGCTTCCGGATAATTGCACTTCCAATGGCAACTCGCTGTTTCTGACCGCCGGAAAGAGCCGCCGGCCTCCGGTCAAGAAGCTGGTCGATCTCCAGGATCTTTGCCACCTCATGGACCTTTCTGTCGATCTCATCCTTCGGAAGCTTACGGATCTTCAGGGCGTATGCCATATTTCCGTAAACCGTCATGTTCGGATATAAGGCATAGTTCTGGAACACCATGGACATTCCCCTCTCCTTCGGTTCCAGATAATTGGAAAGCTCACCGTCGATCCACAGCTCACCGTCTGTGATCTCCTCCAAGCCTGCGATGATACGCAAAGTGGTGGATTTTCCACATCCGGACGGACCTACAAAGATCACAAACTCTTTATCATGTATATCAAGATTAAAATCCTTCACACCGTAATGCTCCGAATCAAATTGCTTACATACATTTCTAAGTGCAATTTCTGACATTATTTATCTCCTTTCTCTTCTCTCGCTCACATAGTTTGTAGTATAGGATTTTTCCGGCTGTTCAGATATCGTGATTGAGATAAAGCTTTGTGAATTGTATGTTAAATTGTTTCAGAAATTATATGCAATTCCGTTAAATTCTTTCTCCAGAGTAAAATACCCATCGTGTTATGTTGCCACCTTCTTTCGCCGTCATCTCTGTCCTGCATCATATCTTCCAATTTTTATTACATTGATCACAACAGCTCTCTCCAATATGTCAGCAATATGGATATTTCCCGTCTCCTCGCATATCTGAATCAAATAAAAATAGAATATTCATATTTAATACTTGCCTCTCTTCCAGATAAATGCCAACTTTCAGGCTTTTATGATCACTTGATTTGTGCAATTTTTTATGTTGTTTTAATTTTTTCTGTAAAATCTCAAATATATACTTTGTTTTTGTCTAATTTTACCCTTGAAGTTTTGTACATAAGTTAAACAATACAAAATATTATTCTTAAATTTTCTAACTTTTTGTTAGCCACCTCGTCCGAGAAGTGCTATAATAATCCCAGTCAGAAAAGAAATGCAGAATTCGTGTTACTGCGAACAGCGCGAACAGCAACATTACCGGAATCCATGCATCAGGAGGAGGAATTTGACATGATCACATTGAAAGCAGAGAAAAGAAACCCGAATGTAAAAGCTAAAAAATTAAGACGTGAGGGTTACGTCACAGGAATTCTTAGTGGAAAAGAAATGAAAGAGCCTGTAGCACTTCAGTTTAACGGTGCCGAGGCAGCCAAATTCATTAAAGCAAATAAAGAAGGTACACAGGTTTACTTGGACATCGAAGGCGAAAAAGTTGATGCCCTGGTAAAAAATATTGACTATAATCCAATTGAAAAACAGCTGATGGCTCTGGATTTCCAGGCACTGGTAGCCGGTGAGAAGGTTTCCACAACAGTCGCTGTTAAACTGGAGCACACCGACATGGTTCAGGGTATCGTTGAGCAGGAGATGGAAGAGATCCACTACAAAGCAGATCCGTCCAACCTTCTTGACACCATCGTCATCGACTTCAACGGCTATCCTGCAGACGTCCGTGATATCCATGTAAAAGACCTCCCGATCCCGGAAGGCAAACACGTCCACTTCATCACTCCTGAGGATGCAGTTGTTGTTCATATCGGTGAATATGAGGCAGCTCCGGAAGAGGATGAGGACGCTGAAGGCGCTGAAGCTGAAGCGAAATAATTTTATAATTTCATATGAAATATTTCAGGGGATTGCCTGGTGGCAATCCCCTGGTTTTGTTTACATAATTCTAAGAATGTTATTTCATTTGTAATTTCTTTACCTCATCCAGCAGCAATTCATTTTCCCATAAAAGGGAAATAGCATACTCATCTATCCAATTCTTCAATAATTCTCTTATTCATATAATCATACGAATCCCAATTTTCTTTTCTGGTATTTATTTTTACCTGTTCGCAAATATATTTCAGCAGCCACAAAATATCTTCTACACTCCTGCCAGCTTGTTCTTTAACCCACTCAGGTGTAGCTGACACAATATTATGAGCTGCAATATTTCTGACATTCTGCTCAATTTCTACCAGACCTTTAGTTCTCTGTTTTAATAAATCATCTTTACATTTTTTCTCAATAATTGGTTGCAAATGGCTTGAATATACTATCCCATATCTAAATGGATAAAACTTTTCATTCATAATACCCAATACTTCTGTGCCATCTAATTTATATCTATCCCATTTTCTTTCTTTTTTCTTATAATACTGTGTAACATTAATTTCGCAAAATTGCTCAAGGACCATTTCCAGCAGATCAATGATTAATGGAGTAATTCCTCTGATAAAATCTGCATACTCTCCACGTTTTACTTTTAAATCTAAAGCCAACAGATATTCAAACAAGATTTTCTTTTTATTTTCTTGTCTCACTGCTGAAATAATTCCATTATTTTCTGGTAAAACCCTGTTCATTCTCTCCCAGTCCAAAACTGCTCTCGCATCTGCTGACTGTAACCACTTCCATGCCACAGGATTTAATTCATCCTTGATTTCCTTACCAACTGCCAGCGCTGCATGATAATCATAAGATAATAAGTGCTTTTTTATCATATCGATTTTCAGTAGCCGCATCAGATTCAGACACTTCACTTCCTGGCATCTGTTTTCTGCACTTTCCTCATTATCTTCATTCAGTTCCCAGTTCGCTTTAACATCATATTCGTCTCTTTCTTCATGTTCCAGATTACTTTTCTTCTGTGGAGTAGACACCTGTATTGGCAAAAATCTGTATTCCGCCAACGTTGCCATAATAAGCAGTGCACTTTTCATACCAGGTGTTCCGGATGCCATATTAACTAATAACTGATCTTCTTTCTCTTTTTGTTCTTCAATTTCTGAAATAATTTTCCGGAATTCATCATAAAACACATCATACTGTTGAACCTCTACCATATCAGGATTTTCAATTATATGTACTTCAAATTTGTGATTCAAAAAGTCCCCTAACAGATTCAGGGTTTCTACATATCTATTATCTTTTTTATGGTTCTCTGCCATTTCTTTGGATAAATACAGATATACAACATCTGGTTCATAATATCTGCATATATGAAGCATTGAACCATCATATAAATACTTTATCGGGTCTGTGTTTCCAATTGGCGAAAATAAATATTTTTTTCCCATTTTTTATACTCCCTTTTTTTATTTTTCATTAGAACTTATATTAAGATAATTTCTTCATCAAATTCTGGCACCTCTCCCCAGGAAATGACTTTTTCTCTTCCTGACACCTTATATATCCTGACGCTGTCTTCACATTTATCGATATAATGAGGAATTTCCTCAATCAATTTATTGTATCGTTGTTTTGTCAACATTGCTTCAAACGCCGATTTTTGCACCCTTATTCCATAACCAGATAAAAGTTTGGCAAATTTTACTCTTTTTTTGTTCTCTACAATATCATAAATGATCAGAATAAATTCCTTATCTGATTCCAACTCTTCTGATATCTGAAAATAATAGTCTTCATCATCGAATGGTAATTGGCTCATAAAGATTTGCATTCCCTTCTTCTATTGCTTTTGCCAGATGTTCCATTTGCAAAAAAATGCCTCTTCGAAAGCTTACTGCATAATCCACATATTTTAAATATCGCACTTCTGTCTGGAATTTACGCTCCAGCTTATTCAGATATATTTTCAGACCATCTCTCGTCAGATAACATCCTGGCTCATCCATGCTGAAATTAAAATGTTCTTTTTGTATTTCATGTCCATTGATCATGCTCATTGCGGTTGCATCTACAATTACTGCTCGCCACTCTTCCATCATATCACTTGCCAATGTTGGATGTTTTTCTGCATCCCTGTGAATAAAACCGAAATAAGGATTTAAGCCTTTCATTTCTATTTTACAATACACTTCATTCATTAATATTGAATAGCCTAAACTGATCATAGAATTAAATTCATCTCGTGGTGGTCTACGACTTCTTCCCTGAAAAGAAAACTCTTTATCAATGCAGGCTGCCAGTCCTTTAAAATAATATTTAGCCGCCTGTCCTTCAAAACCGATCATTTCCTCAATTCTATTACAAGTCATGATCTTATTTTTACAGATTGTCAGCATTTTTTGCTCTTCTTCCAGGTTAATCCCTCTGCTTTTTTCATATCGACGTAATACTACACTTTGATTTTTAATCTTTGCACAAAGAATCTTCATAGCAAGTGTTGCAGCAAATTCTGTATCATAAAGAGCACTTTGTTTTCTCTGTCTTGACACATTAACATGTCCTGTTGAAATCAACCGGCCAAAATATTTCCCGCCCTTCGAAAAATAGCTTACCGGAATCCCTCTGCTCATACATTCTTCCGCACACTGAGTTGTCATTTGTGAACGCCCCATGATTGTAATTCCATCTAAAGATTCAATTGGAATAAGACGTTTCATACCGTCCTTATAATTCACAGTACACTGATTTGCTTCAACTCCGATAGTCGCTCCATTTTCATTCACATACAAAAATCCCATTTTCCACCTCCGTATATTACATGTTATCAATAAAGTTTATTGTTCTGTGCTCGAATAAATGGATAGATATTTCTGTCCCCTGTCGGGGAACTACATTTCTCAATGAATCGACCGTACAAGGTTAGCCAGAATCGAACTTGGGTTTCCGTCCCCTGTCGGGGAACTACATTTCTCAATGTTACAAGGCATCACTCAGGAAATCCACCCACATACACGTTTCCGTCCCCTGTCGAGGAACTACATTTCTCAATTCGAACGAGCGATTGACAGTTAAATCCGTTAGCAAGTTTCCGTCCCCTGTCGGGGAACTACATTTCTCAATGATCTTTACGGAATGACAGAACAGCAGTTCATCGAAGTTTCCGTCCCCTGTCGGGGAACTACATTTCTCAATAATCAGTCCACATGACTGCATCAGATGCGCATTTTACGTTTCCGTCCCCTGTCGGGGAACTACATTTCTCAATGCAATTAAAACGTTCATTAATGATAATTTTGGGTTTCCGTCCCCTGTCGGGGAACTACATTTCTCAATCAGTATTTATGGATCTTGACAGAATTGCCCGTGGAAGAGTTTCCGTCCCCTGTCGGGGAACTACATTTCTCAATACATATATAGTTCTTAGTAAAGCTTTCTTGCTTTACTGTTTCCGTCCCCTGTCGGGGAACTACATTTCTCAATTCCGCAAGCTGTGATTGTAGATGGATGGCACAGAGTTTCCGTCCCCTGTCGGGGAACTACATTTCTCAATCAGTTCTTCTTTTGTAGTCGTTGAAGTAGATTCTTGTTTCCGTCCCCTGTCGGGGAACTACATTTCTCAATTTTACGAATCATGTCCATACGTTCGGAATAATAAGGTTTCCGTCCCCTGTCGGGGAACTACATTTCTCAATTGAAAGCTAAATACGATTTAATCAAAATGGCTGGTTGGTTTCCGTCCCCTGTCGGGGAACTACATTTCTCAATAATGGTTTCAGAGGCTGTAGGAAATTGTATATATGTTTCCGTCCCCTGTCGGGGAACTACATTTCTCAATAAGCGATTACGAATTGCAGTATTCTTGTTATGATACGTTTCCGTCCCCTGTCGGGGAACTACATTTCTCAATAGGAAGATAAGTTATGAAAACATTTAAATCAAATAGTTTCCGTCCCCTGTCGGGGAACTACATTTCTCAATAAATAAATATTGCATTAAGATTGGCTGAAGAAAAGAAGTTTCCGTCCCCTGTCGGGGAACTACATTTCTCAATGCTTTCTTGCTTTACTTCCCTACGGGGATTTTCTTCAATGTTTCCGTCCCCTGTCGGGGAACTACATTTCTCAATGTTTTACTTGAAAGCGATAGCATCACAGTCGTAAGTTTCCGTCCCCTGTCGGGGAACTACATTTCTCAATACGACGTAAAAGCGTTATACGAACAGCTTGACAGTGTTTCCGTCCCCTGTCGGGGAACTACATTTCTCAATTGAAAATGCTATTCCGGACGAATTGATTGAAGAGTTTGTTTCCGTCCCCTGTCGGGGAACTACATTTCTCAATCAGAAACAGACGAAAACGCACAGGATTAATAGTAAGAAAAGTTTCCGTCCCCTGTCGGGGAACTACATTTCTCAATTTTGATTCATTTACTCAAGACAACCGTTTGGCTAGTTTCCGTCCCCTGTCGGGGAACTACATTTCTCAATACCATCCCTGCAATCCCGCCACCAGTCTGGGCTCATGGTCGGGATTGCGTGGGAAAAATATTTTTGGAAAAATAAATAAAATGCATTTGCTTAAATCGGCAGCAAACTCAGTATTTAAGCCATGCGCGGCAAAATCCAAACAGATATTCTCTTTTATTAAGAAATATCAATTTCACATTGTCCCATCATATATTCTTTTCCCTGATAGCGGGTACATTTCAAGATATGTGGTGAAACCCTCATTCTTGTATCTTTATAGTGCTTATGATTTTGTGGCACACCTGTTCTGTCAAAGATATCTTTTGTTATTTCAATACCTTCTTTTTCGCCAAACATAGGATAAACAACCGTTTTTGAAACAAAACCACTTCCACCACCAAGAAATACTGTATTAGGTTTACCTCTGTCACATCTCGGAAATTTACTCTGGAACATCTGATAATACTGCTCATAAAACAATTTTACTGCATCCAAAATATCCTCAATTTTTAGATTACATTCTGTTTCATCTATTGTCAATGAGCTTTTTATCACAGTTCCAGGTTTAATACACTCTCTCAGAAGATTTAATGTTTTATATGATCCATCTACATGTTGTTCCCACTTCTGACATAAAACAATATCTTCTCTACTCAAAGGTTCACTATCGCCTACGATAATACCAGACATATTGTCAAATTCCACATCTTCTTTATCCGTATGCTTTAATGTACAAAAAGCCTTTTTTTCAATTATTCCAATATTTCGGTTCAAAATTTTACGATTTTTTCTCCCGGTACTCAATTCACTCCTGATCTGACTCTGATCCCTTTTATACTTTATCTGATCTTGATCAATATCCTTGCTAAGTAAAATCGTTCTAAGCATTCCTTTTAACGAACTTCCCGGTATATACGGATTTCCATAAGGATCTGTCACGCATGTCATGATCTGCAATCTGCCTTTTTCTTCGGAGCGGTCTCCTACATTTTCTGTATATTTCATACACCTTTTCAGATCTGTAAGCGAAACATGGTTTCTGATACTCCAATGTTTTAAATCCTCACGTGTATCTTCAACCATAAAACGCTCAAGATCATTCTGTATATGCAATTTTTGTGCCAGAAAATACAGCTTCACAGCATCCACAACTCCAATTGTATTCCTGTTCAGAAAAACATATTCTTTCTTTTGTATTTGATTCCCATCACCTATGAATACCGGACCTTTCACAGTCAACTGTATCTGATATGTTTTTAATTTCTGTCCCATTTTTATACCCCCATGAAAAAAGCTTTTGCATAACGGAATATTGGATGAGTTCCACCATTTCTTTCTTCTATGACTTTTCCTTTAAAAGTATTTACAAAACAGGAACCCGCAGAAAAAACATAAATATCACTTTTTCGCATTTGCTGAGCGGCATATGTTTGAGAATCTATAAATCCACTTCTTTTGAGCAAACTATATGTTGCTCCTTTCAAAATATCTTCAAGTTCTTCATCTTCGGGAAGTGCTGTTGATAAGAGTAAATGCATCGACGCTTTTTTGGTCAACTGTTCTTTTATTTCTCTCGGAATATCACAAACCCTACATTTAAATCTTCCCATCCCAGAACTTTTTTTGCCACCTAATCCTGTATACTGGAGGCTTTCAAATAACTCGTCCAAACATTCCTGATCCTTTTCTGATTCCATTCCGGCTATTATATATAAACCGGAGCCATCTGTAAAATGATATGTACTTACACGATATGGCTGAGGCTCTTCCATTCCACGGATCCCTACTGAAACCTTCATTCCATTAGTTCCAAGATACTGCATATCTTCCATATGTTCTTCCGGAAACGTTCCATTTATAAAAGCTTCCACTGTGTTTACCGGAATATACTTTAAATTCTTAAACATTTTTTTCTGTCTGGAATTTCCTTGTTTCTCATCATCATCCACACGAACAGAGATCATTGGTTTAGGAATATAATAATTTTTCCCTATGTATGGAAATGCATCTGATAATACTATCCTACCTTCTGAAACAGCATTCAAAAATTCTTTCTGCTTTTCCATCTTTAATGCTTCCTGAAACAATGCAGCAAATAATGTATCTGCATGAAAGGTGATCTCAGTACTGTCCAGATTTTTACTTCCGAAATGAACTCCTGTCAGAAATTCCAAACAATACAATTTATACTCCAAAGTCTCTCTCCTCCATTATGCGTTTACGACTTCCTTGAGAATTTCATTACATTTATCAATTAATATATTATCGACATTACCGATCACGCCCTCTGCATGCACATTGTTGAACTGAATCTTACCATAACCACGAGATCCACTTCCTCCCAGATAATCGTACTGTAATAATTTCATTCCCTCTGCCAGAGTTTGCATATCTTCTATAAATTCCTGCTCATTTTCCATTTCATAGATCAGATCCAATTCAAAAACTGACCCTCTGACCACTCTCTCAATCTGACGCGGATTCGCTACTGCAGTAAGTCTTGAAATAGAATTTTCAAATTTAACTTCCGTCATACTCTGAAGTCCTGCTTCTCTTAATTCCTGTTCATTTGCTAATACCATATCAGAAAACAAAAGCCTGCTTCTTTTGATCTTATTTTTTTCTGAAGATCCAAATAATCTGCTGATACGCTCATGATCACCTTTCGGTTCTGTTATCTGCTCATTGAATTCTTTGGCAAGAAGACTTCTCATTTTTCCCTTTAAGGAACTACCTGGTATCATAGGAAGATTTGTTTTCACATCTTTCACAACAGGTGAATCTACTGCTCCTATTGCAGCAAAGGCTCCGCTTCCACCTATATGCATACCTGTCTTTACTAAAATATCTCCTGAAATCTGAATTTTTGCGTACATATTCTTTCCCCCTTACTGTTCTTTTCCACCATAATATTTATGAAACGCGATCAGTGCCTCCATATATCTGCTGAATAACAGATAATTTTTTTTACTCTGTTTGATCTCCTTGAGTATCTCTAAAATTTCTGCCTGCTGCACAAATTCCTTTACTTTAGGTTCTCGCCCACATTCATACATAAAACGCACTCGAAGATACTCAATTCTTCCACAAATCTCATCATCCAGTTTTTCTGAAGATTTTGTAAGAACCTGATTGTAAATATCTGCATTCATAGCTAACAGATTTCTAATCTTAGAGGTTGTAACAATATTGATTTTTCCTCTATATTTTTGTTTTGAATCTTCCACCAATTTCTTTATAACATTTTCTGCTTTATCCACACAATTATTATCATTAATCCTCATCTTTACCCTCTCCTTTCCGATTCATATAAGCATAAAGATTAATTGCTGTTTTCAACTGTCTGCAATCCTGGTCTGATTGGATCCACTCATACATCTTTTTTGATAGCTGTCTGTATTTTTCTTTTTTCGGTCCTTCTTCTGATGGTTCCAGTCTGGAAAGCAGATACATCATTCTTGCAAAATTAATTTTTTCCTCATGTCCACGTACAAGTTCCAACATTCGGTATAAAAATGCCATACCTCTGTCTTCTAAATCCTCAAAGAACTCACTCAATGCTCTATATTTTTCCTGAATCACTTCTTGATCAAATTCTTCCCAGGAATATGTACCGTCACTGATTTCTTTTTCCTCTTCACCTTCTTCCACCAGATGTCTCTCCCCATCTTCCATGATGGTTACTGCATTTTTTCCTGGCATTCTTTTCGATTCAGACTCCATAGCTCCCGTCTCCTGCGCGATAGCTGCAATAGGATATGAATCTTCATAAATACCAATACCTGCAGAAATGCTTAATGTTCCCTGTGTGTATTTTCGGAACATTTTTTGCAGATCTACAGAAAGCTCTATTACATCATTCCATGCACCGACAATAAATACATCATCTCCACCAGAATATACGATCGTGGCCTGACGTTCCTTTATACCTTCATTTCCTTCCAGCGAATATTCACCGTTTTTTAACAAAAATCGAATGTAATATTTAAAGAAAATAGATAACTGTCTGGATAATGCCGCAGTTCTCGACAAAGTCACATATCTGTCTCCATTTCTTTTACTCTGGAAACCGGATACAATAGCCTGTCCAAGGTTATCTACATCAGCACGTAAAACTCCAATTCTGTTAATTCCCTTTGATTTCTTTGCAAATTCCTCAAATGTATCTCCTGTAGTATAATCTCCCACCCATAATTTAGTCGCGATATGTTTTCCGGTATACATTTTATTCTTGGAATAAGCGCGCACAAAATGATCATCCTTTTCCATTCGTCTGCTTAATGATTCTTTTGTATCTGCCACAAGGTAACATCCTCCTGGTAATGGCATGCCCTCTTTTTCTTCTGAATTTCCCAGGACCACTGAAAAGAACTCACTATACAGAACATTCTTGGACAAGCTTTCTATTTTCCTGCATAATGGGCAAACACCTTCATCATCTACCCGCCCGATTCTTTTACAAACCCTACATTCTCTGGAATAATCCCTGAGTTTTTTATGGTTTAACTTAATAATATCCTGTGCACAATATCTATGTTGTTTCTGTTCTGAAAGCATTTTGCTCATCTCCCGGAATAACTGTCCATAACTACCCTCCGGAATATTACGAAAAGCATTTCCAGTACATGCCACATAACCAAAAGCAACATACAATTCAATCTGAAACTGTTCCAGGAGCCATTCTTTTAATTCCTTTTGAAATTCATTTATCCTGTCAACTGTCTTTTTTGTGTTAGCCAGAAGCAGATAACAGTGCCCTCCGCCTGAATATAACAGATTCGCTCTGGACAGCTCCAGCTTATCAAGCAGCAGATCAATGATATGTTCCATCATGATTTCAAGATAAAAAGATCTTGCACGTAAAGTTCTTAATGCATTTTTGGACGTGATCGTATAAATAAATTTCTGAATACCTGAAATATCCATTGAACATAATAAAAAAGCTTTTTTATCATAAAAATCCTTTTTATCCAGAAGCTCTTCTTTATATTTCAAATGGTTTTCATTTAAATAGTCATACATGCAACTGGCGATAGCAGCTGTAAGCTTTACATGATCAAACAGTGAAATATCACTTAGTTCTCCCTTTGAAGTAGAAGATGGTACATAAGTAAGATTTGCTTCCATCACCGCTAACAATGAATTCAGATATTCGTCATTCCAATCCATTCCTTTGAAATTATCCAGCACTCTCTGTCGGATCTTCATATAAAATTCTTTTGAAAAACTTCTTTTTTCAGGAGTTGGATAATTAACATGCCCTTTATCTTCCATGTCCCCCGGAAGATAATAATATTCCTGATCATTTTCATTTAATATATTGAAAATACTCTGCAGAGGAACTGACAGATCAAATCCGGAAACATCTTCGCCCTCTTTCTTTCTCCTGTCTGCAAAAGCTGCAATATTATCTGCAAGATACACAATATACGCCAAATCATTTTCCTGCAGTTTTGCCCCCTTCAAAGCAGATATATGATGATATCTTACACAATTTAAAATTTCTTTATCATCAATACCACCATTTTCCTTTAAAAAATCATAACCGGAAATACTGTGATTTCTACGATCATCCCCCTCTCTGTATACTACTTTTCCAATATCATGAAGCAGACTTCCTATAATCAGTTTAATTTTTTCATCAGTCATCTTCATTCCTCCTGATATATTTCATTGCACCCATTCCCATTCCTGTCTTTATTCCAACACCAGAAAACTCTCCAAATTTTGCCAGCATCCTCACATACCTTGCCATTGTTTCCGGGCCCTTGATATGGATACAAATATTTCCTATAAATCCTGTAATATTCGTTTTTTCCAACGGAAACGGTATTGTCTGTAAGCGATATCTTACAATCTCACTTTGTGTCACAAGTTCTTCTAATGTATCTTCATCATACATATTAAACTCTTCCGATGCAGCACTGAACTTTCTCATAAGGCTTCCATATATTAAACTTAAATCTGGATATATTACATATTTTCCATCTCGTTTAAATGATGTAGGCGTTTTAAAACTTAATTCCAAATATCTGGAACATTTATTTTCATAGAATTCTTTTATCAGTTCTTTATCTTCTTTGATCCTTACTGTTTTATTTAATAAATTTACTGTTTTATTCTTTTTTCGTAACGTAATCGTATCAAGCTTTGTCATTGGAAGCAAAAGCATTTCGTAGGCTTCCGTATTTAATGTTTTAAGATACCAGACAGTTTTTCCTTCTTCTTTTAAAATGCATTGACTATATGGATTTAACTGATTTCCATGTAGCTTTTCCGCATATTCTGATGAAATATTCTCCATCAGTACTCCCTGCAAGTTTGATGACTGTTGAAAATTAATTTCGTTTGAATCAAATTCCACTTTAAGTTCTGCATACATTTAAAAAGCCTCCCATCACACCTTCTGCCCAGCCTGCAGTAACGCCTGCTTCAGTTCATCCTCAATCTTGGCAAGCTCTGCCTGGGCTTCGCTGCGTTTTTTTGTTCCTTCTTCGTGGATCTTTACTAAATCCCAGAAACAATGCTTCCCATCCTATACCTGTTTTTCTTCTAATTGTCTTCATTCTTTCCCTCCAGTAAATCTCTTTCTTTGAATTCTTAATAAAAAAACATTACTCTCTCATTTTTGTAAAGAAAGTAATGTTTTCATCACACCGATATTATATTTACTACGAAATTTCACCTCAGTTCTGTCGATTTTATGTTATGTAAACCTCTTGCTTTGCTGTATTAAACTATGTGTGGTTTTTATCAAAATTCAACAATTTTCTTAATCAGATTATACGATTTTTATACATAAAAAGCAATTAATTATTGTCTAATTTGCATATTTGACATATTTGGCGTTAATTCAGACTTTATCTACCTTTTTCGTCAATTATTTTCAGCTTTTCCAGTCCTTCATAATACTTTCGAATGTTATTCTTTATCAGCCACTGGTTTCCATCTGTATATTCTTCATCTTTATTCAGCAAAAGTGCCCAATACACAGCCCGCCAGATCTTCCACTATGTTGAAACGATCATGCAGATCATCTGGTACTGTGGGAATTTCCGTCATTTTAAAATATTCCTCATATACCTGTCGGATCCATTCTCTGTATGTTTCACGAATTTCTGAAATTGTTTTTGTCTGATTATCAATTTCTCTGATATCTGCAATATATCGTTCTGCCAAAGATGTAGTCTGGCATAACGTTTTCTGAATTTCGGACTCGAACTCCTCTCTGGTAAGTTCCGATTGCTGAAGTCTGCACACGGATTCATAAAAAGAATTTGTAGTTACCCATATACCTCTTATTATTGAAGAATTTTTCTGTTCTGAATAATATTTCTTTTTCCCACTTCTGTCGCAGGCCCATATACTTCTGGCAAAATATCTATGATTGACCATATCACTCTCATCATGTCCAAAATAACACCATACAGCCCTGGCTGACATATTTTTAAATTTTGTTTCTGAAGCTGCCGTAGAAAATACATTTAAATTTCGGACATAGGATACAATCTCTTTCGTTATTAATGCTAATTGCTTTTCTGCACAATATTTCTCCGATATCATTACAAATACTGCCAAACGTTTTTCTTTCCTTAAAGATAATGGCTCTACATTTCTTATTGTATAATTTTCTGCTTTCAGATACACTTGTAAAGTCTCATACGGAGTATATTTCTCCACCTCAAAGTATATGGTACCACCGATTCTCCCTCGATATATTGGATGCTGCATCTTATTAGGGTTGTTTTTATTCCATGCTTTTGCAATAGCTAATACTTCCTCATGGATATCAAAAATAGAAATTTTTCCTTTACGGATTCTTCGATTAACAGTTATTGCTGTTGTTAACATTCCTGTATACAAACTGTGGTTCTTCCCGGGTCCGAGCCATGAACTCTCATTAGATGATGAAGAAGCAAGAACAACTGTTCCGTTTCCTGCAAAAGTAGTGATCGCTTCCTCCAATTTCATTTGTTTGGCTCCGGAAACATAAAATTTACCAGAATAACAGCAATCCAAAATAATAATTTTATTTTTTGATTTTAACTTTTCTACAAAATCAATGATGCTCTGAATATTGATCATTCCATCTGAAAAGCACAGATCTCCATTGCAGCCATGACCGGAAAAATACAAAATAAATCCATCCTCTTCCTCGATCATACTGGAAAATTCCATCAATACACGCACAAAACTTCTCATCTTTACAATTCCAGAACTCCCTAGAGTTCTTATTGTATCCTTCGAAAGCCTTAGACCTTCTATTAATGCATTTTCCATTAATTTAAGATCCATCTCATAGGATAGAAGGCTCAAATTTTGTTCATATATTCCAACTGAAGTTAATAATGAGTAAAATTTTCCCATCTGTTATCTGACCTTATCTTTATTTTTTCCATATTTTCGACTCAATCGGATCACTGCATTTAATGCCTCCGCTTCATGGTTTGGTTCTTCGAATTCATCCGATGTATATTCATGAACATTTCCCAGCTGTTCATCTGTCATCTGTGTGACTTTTTCCACGATTTCTTCAATTTTTGCTGTTCTTTCCTGTTTTGTAAGTGATGACATATTAATTATCTCCTTTCCGGATCTTACCAGTTATTCTCCAAGTATTGGCTGCCTATATTCTTCTAAGGTGAAATTTAATGCCATAAGATCGTACACCTGATGCTCAATAAAATATTTTATGATCAGATCACCTTTGTTAGATGGAGAAAGTGCATATTCCGCCCTGGCTAAAAGATCTCTTGCTGCTTTTATATCCAACTTTAATGCAAATACAAGTGCCAGCACTGTACTCTTTCCGGGATGATAAGCTGGATTACTTCTAATCTTCGAAAATAATCTTCTGTCAATACATGCTCTTTTATATACTTCAACATCTGACATCCCACTCTTATCTATCAATTCAAAAAGCTTTTCATGAAAAGAATCTCCCGCTTCGTCCAAAAGATGCTGCAGATCCATGGACTGATCTCTGGTCAGTTCTTTTCGTTCAGGAATATCTACGAAGGGTGCATATTTTTCGTAAAGTATATTTTCATCTGTTACTGGTAAATATTCCTTATAATTTATTTCTATATATTGAGCCAGCTGTTCTATAAAGGCATTTTCCAAACTCATCATATATCTTTATGATTATGCCTATATTTTATCATTTAAAAGAATGAAACTCTATGCAATCCTGTTTTACTATTTCTGTGTATTTATATTTTATTTCTATATATTACCTAATTGGTCTCCTGGCAGACGACAAATTAATAAAAAAAGATACCTTTTTCAAAGCATCTCATAAACAATAATATAGGAAATTAAAAAACGCTGAAAAATCCTGATCTACAAGACTTTTCAGCGTTACTAATAGCAGGGGATGAGAGAATCGAACTCCCACCAAAGGTTTTGGAGACCCCTATCATA
>OGCO01003669.1_pt1 | contig 17592 bp, 16 predicted proteins | sample 1570171 | NCBI WGS metagenome assembly OGCO01 (sample SAMEA4370583, study PRJEB24528) | human gut metagenome | reverse complement strand
GGGAAAAGGTCGCACTGGAGATAATTGTACGCTTCATTTTCGTGGTATCCATACCGAGTGCCTGCCCGGCGCGGTATGCCCTCACCAGAAAAATCACACAGACCACCGCCACAAAAGCAATGATCCCTCCACAGATCAGGTACATCGGTACACTGTTTAACTGACTTAAGATTGACATGTCTCTTCCTCCTTCAGAATCTCTCTGATTTTATCTTCCTGTAAATGCTCTCCAATGACGATCAGCACCTCCTGCCCCACTGCGATGGGTTCTAATGTTCTGCTGTCATGGGTTGCATTTAATTCCATCCATTGTCTGTCCTTATTTTTCACAAAACCCTTAATACGGAATACTTCCCCACAGGACTTGTCGGCAAACAGCCTGGGGACCGCCCGCTCCAAAGCTTCCGAGGTAATCTTCTCTTCCATAAAAAATAAGGAATCAAATGTCTGGTCGTTTTCCAGATCCATTTTCCGATAACTTTCCAGACGATAACCGCATTTGGATACTTCCTCTAAATCTTCTTTTGTCAGATCCGTGAGATTTTTCTGTAAAATATCTTTCTCAGGGTCGATTCTCCGATCGCAGCGGATCTGTTCCAGTGCCCGGTTGAGATGTGCCACCGTGTCCTCACACTGTTCCCTGGTGGCTGCATCCGCATGGCTCAGGATCACTTTTCCGGCATTGGCAGCCTCCGATGCCAGCAGATAGTCTGCCTGCTGTGAAAGATTATTCTCCAGTCTTGCATCCAGTATGGCGATGACATTGCCGATCTCATACCACTGGTCCAGCGGCTCCTCCCGAAGTACATCAAAAAACTCATCTACATCATAGATTCCCGACGGCTCCACCAGCACCCTGTCATAACCGCACATCCGCATGGAGATCAGCTTCGTACGGAAACGCCTCCTGTGGCTCTCCGCATCACATCCTCCGGCGATCATTTCCAGTTCACACTGGTCTCCCCGCAGTTCATGGAGCATCAGCATATCCACGTTGATGGCACCGAAATCATTTTCCAGAATACCGATATGCAGTCCCTGATCCATCAGGTACTCTGCGTATTTTTTCAGAAAAGTAGTCTTTCCGGATCCCAGGAAGCCCGTGATCAGATCGATCGTTACCATATATCGTCTTTCCTCTCTGTTTCATTGATTTGCATAGTGATCTTTTCCATGGGACTCAGGCATGCCTGTATCCACATTACATATATGCAATTCTATAATTTCCTCTCATAACACCAATAGGAATGCCCGAAAAGCTCACATTCCCCTGCTGTGGAAAAATGCAATTTTTCATAGGAACGCAGGGCTTTCACGTTGTCCTTTGCCACTAAAATGTGTACCGCTTTATAACCCTGTGTTTTCAATTCTGCCATGGCTTCCTGCAACAGGATCCTGGCAATGCCGCGATTCTGATATTCTACCGCCACTCCCAGTCTGGACAGCTCTGCCACCGGGGTAAGGTCCTCTGACCAACAGGACAGTGCCTCCACTTCCGGGTCATCGTCTATGGAGATTGTGCCTATTAAGCGTCCTCTCGTAACCGGCAGAGGTTCCGCTGTCTGCTCTTCCGACAGCCTCGCCCCCTGTTTTCTCTCATCAGGTTCCAGCATTTTCTCATACAGGCAAAACAATGCATTTCTCGACAGGTCAAATTCCACTTCCCGTTCTGTGGGATAATTTTCTGTCCAGACACAATATTCGGTTCCGATCAGTGAACGGTATAATTGCAGGATCTCTTCTGCTTCTTCTCTGCGTGCCCTGCGAAATTTCATGTTATCATTCATGCTGTCCTATCCTCCGTTTACACCTTCAGTGTCTTCAAATATTCCTTCTGCTCCGGTGTGATCCGGTAACTTTCCCGTGCTTTTTGTATGGTCTTATTATGTGTCCATGGATTCAGGCGCTTCTCTTCGATATAGCTGACGGCAGCATCCCACTGTTTTGCCAGTGCCGTGGCATAGAACCAGGCAATCATCATGTTCACATAATATTCTTCGGAATGCACCGCTGCCGGGATCTCCAAATATTCCGGTCGAAAATCCTCATCCAAGAAATGCGTCATCAGCATTTCCATTCCGAAGCGGCAGGTGTAGGGGTGGTCTGAGGCAGCCCATTCCTTTATTTTTTCTAGGAGTTTGTCTTTGTTTTTACGGAACACCTTCGGAGAAAAAATATCACACACTGCCCAGTTATCCACATAAGGCAGGAAACGTTCCACCTCTTTTACACAGGTGTCGTAATCTTTTATCTCCGCCACCAGCAAGGCATGCAGAATATTCTCATCGTAATAAGTATGCGGCAGTTGCATCAAAAACGCTGCACTCTCCGGATCCTTGGCATATTCTTTTGCTAGCTTCCGTATAGCCGGCGTGCGGACGCCAATAATCGTCTCCGCCGGGATCGTCGGGATCAGCTTGCTCTGAAAATCACGGTAACCTTTATCTTGCACTTGAAACAATAATCCCTGTGCTTTCATACAATTCTCTCCCCAATTCCTGCTTTTCTGTTTATTGTAACACAAGCTATATGTATATGCAAAACAGTCATGCATGTAACTTGAAAGTTACGCGGCTCATTGCTCGCGTAACTTTCTATTTACAATACCTTTGCCCCATTCACGGTCAGCTTGAAGGATGCCTCCAGCACTTCCGCTGCGCGCTTACACATCATCATACGCCCAAGGAATATTTCAAAATACTCATACATACTGCAGATCTTCGGATCAATCTGCAGATTCAGTGAAATCACTCTATTCTCCACATTGATCTTAAGCTTTGTATCGGTAACCGCATAATTGACGCGGTCGTGTTTATCGAAGGTCGCCTTATTCTTCTCCCGGACTCTGCTCCTGCGGACATCGGTCTTATCTGCAATGATCAGCGCCGCTGAGATGGGATCTGTGGCACCGCCTGTAGATTCGTCATGCAATCCGATAGCGGACACGATCTGCACCCGGTCCTCCAGGGGCAGATCTGTCTTCTTCAGAATATCATTTGCAAGCAGCGCCCCATACTCTGCATGATGGCTACGGTTCACCGCATTTCCGATATCGTGCATGAATCCGGCGATCTTCACAAGTTCAATATCTTTTTCCGGATAGCCGATTTTTTTCAGAATCTCTGCTGCCCGCTCTGCCACAAGTCCCGAATGTGCCTCCGAATGATCGGTGAATCCCATGGCACCCAGATCCGCATTTCCTTTTTTAATAAATGTCAGTACTTCTTCATTTTTTCTGATTTCACTATATGTCATTCTTCTACTTCTTTCCTTCCATCCTGTGTTAATTCCCGTGTCTTTATATACATCTTATTTCGTGTTCATTGTACCATACGCTCACGAATTCGTGCTATGATACTCTACATCCTGTTTCGCAGTTGCTTTTTCTCCAAGGCGCATTCTATATTACCAAAACCGTTTCAGCAACACTATCCCGGGCGGGTAAACAACATGTAATATCTGTGTAAACAAGCCGGATATAAGCTGACAGATATTCACATTTTCTTCTTTTCAGTTTTCATCTGTGAGAGTATAATAAAACACAGAAAATATTTGGAGATTTTGTTCCAGAGAGGAGACCACAATGAAATTAAAAGAATTACAGGATGCTATGATCGCTGCCATGAAGGCAAAGGATAAATTCAGAAAGGATGCCATCTCCGCATTGGTATCTGCTGTAAAGAAAAAGGGAATCGACAACGGCTGCCGCGACAATATCCCCGATGAGATGGCCAATGAAGCTATCTTAAAAGAGATCAAGTCCGTAAAAGAACAGATCGACACCTGCCCCGCAGAGCGTACCGAGCTGCTGGAAGAATACAAAAAGCGCTACGAGATCATGAGCGAGTTTGCTCCCAAGATGCTTTCCGCCGAAGAAGTGAAAGCTATTCTGGAAGAGAAATTCGCAGATGTTCTGGCTACGAAAAATAAGGGTCAGATCATGAAGGCTGTTATGGGAGAGCTGAAGGGCAAGGCTGACGGCAAGGTCATCAATCAGGTCGTTGCTGAACTGACCAAATAATATGCGCGCTGCATTATCAGCGATTTTGAATTCCATCATCAAACGGCTTCCGGGAGATCTCCGAAAGCCGTTTTTGTTTCCACTTCGCCTGTAGCTTCACTATTTTCTGCTTTCCATGAACCGCAGCTATGCTAACTACGCCTTCAGCTGTCATTGCGGCTGGCACAGCAGATATACTACGACTTGTCTGTTTCTATCGAAATCTTTTTTTCATAAAGAGCATTTTTCTCAAGTATTTCCCGGAATGCTGTCGAATTTTCTCCCAGTGCCAGCCCCTTGATCTCCATGTATTCGTCATAATCATAGAGGTACACTGTAATCTCGGATATATCGTATCCGCTGACCGCCAGCTCGTTGGTATTGTTTCCTGCGTATGTCAGTTTTCTTCCATCTTTATCCAACACTACGGTCACAACAAGATGATTTTCCGGGAAAATATCATATACCGTAAGTTCCACCGGAGAGACTTCGATTCTGTCCAGCCCGAAGCCCGCTGCATTCGTTTCGCCTATCTCTATGACCTGCATTTCCTTATCGCTCTGGGAGACTGAAAGCTCCGGGAATTTCCAGTTGCCGCGTACTGTCTCTTTGGAAGCCCCCTTCGGATATAGGAAAAAATACGGGATTTCCAACTGCAGGGACATTTCTTCCGGAATCTCTTCATAATATCCCTGATCCCCTGTCTGGATCGATTTGTAATCGATGCGGATCAGTCCCAGAAAAGTATGTTTATCTACAAGCTGCCCCACAAGCGCCCTGCCCCCGTGTACCGGATCGCTGCTTCGGAAGGAATACTCCTCCAGCGTTGCGATCATGATCTGACTTTTTCCGTCGCTGTCCGCTGACATCTCCGGGAATCCCTCTTCGCTCTCCATTTTTACCCCCAGGAAAATTGCCTGGTTTGTGGCATAATAATCCGTCAAGGTAATGGTGTAGCCCTGATCCGATACCTGATACTGCGCAGGTTCTGTAGCTTCCACACTGGTTTCCGTACTTTGGATTCCAATGGCCCCAGTATTGTTGTCCCCAGCCTCTTCTCTCTCCCCGGCATTGTATTTTCCTTGCCCTGTTGGTACCAGCGTCACAATTTCTTCTGTCGGAATCTCCTGGAACCCCAGCAGCTCCTGTACCCGTTCTATCACGCTGCCGATCAGAGGCAGTTCTTTTGCCAACGCTGGATTTGCCCCGCAAAATCCGATAGCGACTACCATCGCTGCAGCCACGGTTCCCCACTGCACAAATCTTTTTTTTCGCTTCTGTCTCTTTTTCTTTTCTGCATTTTCCCGGACGATTCCGTATGCTTCTTCTATTTTGTTGTCAATCAATGTACTGTCCATCATGACCCTTCTCCTTTCCTGCCTACATCTGCGATCTCAGCTGCTCTCTGCCCCGGTGAATTTTACTCTTCACTGTATTTTCATTCATATGTAGCAGCTGTGCGATCTCTCCTATGAAAAACTGTTCCCCATAATACATCTGGAAGATCAGTCTGCTGTCCTCCGGCAGAGTTCTCAACAGATCATTGAATTCCAGATCCGTACTGAAATCATAGAACTGTGAAGCTTCCTCCGCCCCGTTCATGGGAACCGTCCGACTCCTGTGCCGTCTCATTGCAATACATTGGTTGATCAGAATACGGATCAGCCAGGTTCTGAAATATTCAGCTCTTCGTAAAGTATCCAGCTTTTCAAAAGCTGAAAGTATGGTCTCCTGCATGGCATCGGCAACATCCTCTTCGTTTCCCAGATAAGCGAATGCGATCCGTATCATGCTTTGCCTGTTCTGTTCCATCAGAGCGATGAATGCTTCCGCGTCTCCTTTTTTTGCTTTTTTCACCAGTTTCTCCATGGTTCCTCCCGTTCTTCATCCGGCCGGATGCCTTGCAAGGTATTTTGTGTTCACATACATTAGATAAGCATATCGTATTTTCGGTTGCAGAAAAATAAATTTTTTTCATAAAAGTTTTTTCCATAAAATAGTAAACAGCTTCCGAAGTTTCCTCCGAAAGCTGTTCTTAAAGCTATTAAAGCTATTTAAACTATTCCACTACTACCGTACCGTCTTCTTTTACGGTAATATTCATGTCATCCTTCACATATTCCAGGAACTCTTCTCCCAGACTGTCAATAACAGGCATCTGCACGTTGTCAAGCCACACATCTGCCAAAATAGCTCCAGCTGCTGCCAGAGAATCAATGGGCTGTGAGAAAAGCATGCATGCCGGCTGCCTGTTCATGGAGCAGGCACAGTAAAGTACCAGTCCGCCGGTGGTAGATCCTATGGTCGTCGGCAGGCACAGGGCTTTGCCCGCCATCTGTTTACCATAGAGGTCGGGGTTATTCTGATCTCCGCAGGTTGCTTTTTTATCGCCGAACTGCAATGCCTTCTGGAAAGATGCCAGTGTGTTCAGACCCCCGTGAGATACCAGTGCCTTGGCTGTTACGGTTCCGGAGGCTACGATTCTTCCTTTAAATTCTTTCATTTGTCCGCTCCTCCCTTCGTGATCTGCTCTAAGATCTCAGCATCGGTATAATATCTTGCGCTGGTGTAGGTCCGCAGCTTGTTGCTGGAAGTAATGACCGGCATCTTCTCGCTGAGAGGATTGTTCATATACATTAACGGGCAGATATAGGAAGTAATGACTCCCGTCGCCTTTAACGCCTCCGCATAAGGGGTCTCCTGAAATTTTTTCAGTACCGCAGGCGCCGCCGTGAATACGGTAGGAATACATACTCTGGTTCTACCGGCCTCTTTCAGGCTCTGAGAGACTTTTTCCGTCCAGTCGATGAGCTGCTGTAAACTCATATGGGGACATCCCATGAAACACAGCTTCGGCTTGGCATCCTTCTTTTTCCAGATCACCGGATAGCTCTCATAGACCCTCTGAAGTTCCGCATCATCTACCACGTAGACCTTTGCATCCTCCGAAATCAGATCTTTTCCGTATTTCACAGCCTCCGGAGTGATATTTTCCACATGATACAGACCTACCGCACCGTTGGAAGCAGTCGCTGCGCCGAAATCCTTCAGATAGGTTTTCGCAGCATCATCCAGTTCACCACCCAGCCATTTGTCCAGTCCTACGATATAGGGAACATCCGCCATGACTTTCATACCAATGGCAGATCCAAGCAGCTGTGCTTCCGGCTTTTTCGTGGTCTCGATCTTCACGATCCAGGTGGCTTTTCTGCCTTCATCTGTCAGCAGTCCGAAATGAGGCACATACCCTACTACCGAGCCCATGAGATCAATGATACCGGAGTTACGATTGCATCTTGCTCCCAATACGGAGTTGGCATAAACAACTGCAGAAGATTCCGACCATGACAGCACCTCTCCCATAGCCGGGGTATTTCCTACTTCATCCATATAACAGGTACAGGTATACGCATCCTTTTCCATGATACCAAGCTGTGTCAGCTGCTTCTCGTAGTCATCCTGCTTGGAGTACATGAAATTTTTGAACACAAAATCTTGTAAAAAAGAACTGGGGACATTGGGATCCAGTGGTCTGGGATCTGCTGAAAACTTCTGTTTCGATACATTGCCGGATTCGATCAGCTGATTCATCAGTTCATACACCGGCGCCAGTGCTTTCAATCCGAAGGAGGTTACCAGATGGTTGTATTTACTGGTCACAGGCACCATACCGTCCGCGCCGAACAGCTCGCCGTAACGCACCAGTGTCTGCATGACCTTCGCCAGAGTCGCTCCCTGTTTTCCATCATATATTTCCTGTTGTTCTTTTGTTAAGTTCATTGATTTCCCTCCCCTTAAATCTTCATGGCAACTTCATAAGCGCGCCATACGACACTTCGCAGATTGCCTACACCGTCACAGTCACCTACCAGGCTGACATTGCTGCCCTTCGGTGCCAGTGGATTGGGAATGTATCCTGCGGAGCTGATCACACTGTCACAGGGAATTGTGATCTCTTTTCCGGAAGCATTCTTGCATACGATGCTGTCATCCTTTACTTCCTGCAGCGTAGTCTCCAGATATACGGGTACTTTCTTCCAGGCGAACCACTCTCTCAGATAGGAGCTGTTGGCCAGGCATACTCCGGTCTGGGCGATGAGATCGTTTTTCATCTCTACGATTACAGGCTGTTTGCCCTGTAACGCCAGTTCATAAGCAATCTCGCAGCCGGTGAGTCCACCACCGATGACGGCAACCTTTTCTCCTACGGGAGTACCGGTAAGGTATTCGCATGCCTCGATCATCTTCTCATGACCCGGTACTTTTTTCAGTACTCTGGGCACGGAACCAGTGGCAACAATCACAGGACTTCCTGCAAACTGCTCGATATTTTCCACTTTTTCATTGTAATGGATCTCAATCTTCAGATCTGCCATCTGCTTCCGATACCAGGTTAACAGATCCCGCAGTTTTCCCTTATAGCTTTCCGCACTGGCCGCAATGAAAGTACCACCCAGATGATCTGTCTGCTCATGGATCACAGGTTCATGACCACGCAGCTTTAGCACTCTGGCAGCTTCCATGCCGCCGATACCGCCACCGATAGTATGTACCTTCTTCGGGCTGGTGGTCGGGACGATCTTGTGCTTCTCCCACTGCATGGTCTCTGCGTTCACCGCACACCGAGCAAGGTGCAGGGAATCCGACAATGCCTGATCGTTGGGAACTCCTTTATAATGACACATATTGAAGCAGCCGTTGTGGCACAGAATGCAGGGGCGGATATCATCTTCCTGATCGTTCATCAGCTTCGTCACCCATTCCTGGTCCGCCAGGAACTGTCTGGCGAATCCGGCACCGTCGATTCTTCCGTCTGCAATGGCAGCCGCAGCTGTCTCCGGATCCATACGTCCGGCGCATACCACAGGGATATCCACGAATTTACGGATATGCGCCACATCCTCCAGATTGCAGTTTTCCGGCATATAGATAGGGGGATGTGCCCAGTACCAGGCATCATAAGTACCGTTATCGCAGTTTAACATATCGTAACCGGCATCCTGCAGATACTTTGCTGCTTTTTCGGATTCTGCCATATCACGGCCTGCTTCTGTGAAGCTTTCTCCGGGAAGTGCCCCCTCACGGAACCCCTTGGTCTTGGATTCCACGCTGTACCTAAGAGACACAGGGAAATCCTGCCCGCAGACTTTCTTGATCTCTTTTACGATCTCTACAGCAAAACGATATCTGTTTTCAAAAGATCCACCATATTCATCGGTTCGCTGATTCACATATTTTAAAGTAAACTGGTCCAGCAGATAGCCTTCATGTACCGCATGGATCTCCACACCGTCCACACCGGCATCCTTTAATAATTTTGCAGTCTTACCGAATGCGGTGATGAACTCCTGAATCTCCTCCACAGTCATCTCCCGGGAAGGAACTTTATCTGACCAGCGGTTCGGAGACGGGCTGGGTGCGGCTGTGATCTTGTCGAGATCCATAAAAGGTTTCGCCAGTACCCGCAATGCCTTATTGGTGTACAGGGTCTCCATCATTTCACTGATGGTAAACGATCTGCCGAAACCTGCCGTCAGCTGGACGAACAGTTTGGCTCCCGTCTTGTGGAACTCCAGCATCCACTTTGCCAGATCCTCATACATTTTTTTCTTCTTATATAGCCACTGTCCGTACATGGGATTGTATACCGGCTGACATCCCGGAAGCACCAGACCGCAATTATTTTTCGCTACCTCCAGAATAAATTTCGCACCATCCTTGTCAAAATGGTTCACTTCCATCCATCCCAACAGGTTTGTGCCACCCATGGATGTCAGGACAATGCGGTTCTTAATCTCGCAGTTTCCGATCTTCCACGGCGTAAACAACGGTTCCAACTGTTGTTTCATCGTAACTCCTCCTTTGCCTTCTCTCTTGCTTACCCCATTACACAATCTTATAATAACACATTTTAATAGTATTCCCCTGATAACTCATTCCCTGGAATAAAATTCTTCACCGGTTTCCAGACAAATGCCCTGCATGAACCAGAATGTACTGCTATCCATTTAACGACCGTTCTGCATACGCTTCAAAATTTCAGAACATCATTTCGTTCTTCTCCTGTAAACTTCCCTCATGTTTTGTTGCGTTGTCAACAACTTCTTTATTGTAACAAACATGTTACAGTTTGTCTACTCTGCCTTCCAGAGATCTCCCCATATGGAATCACACAAATTGACACAGTATTCTCTGGAAAACTCCGGATCCTGCGAAACGATCTCATTTTCCTCTGCCAGTTCTTCCGGATAATCCTCCAGAAAATATGTTGTCACACCTTCGGGACCGGAAGCCACATGACTGATCATCGGTTTCACCCCATAGTCTGCGATCTCCACCTCTCCATGATCATTTTTCGTAATCGTTACCTCTGCCATGCCGCCCACCATGCGGTTAGCGACTCCCTCTCCGGTGCCGGAGGTCCAGTTCACGAAATTTCCCAGCGAATAATACACAAGCATTTCATGCTCGCTCGCTTCATCTGTCACCCATTCTATGGGTTCAATGACATGCGGGTGGGTACCCAGGATCAGATCCGCACCGTTTTCCGCGAATATCTTGGTCCATTTCTCCTGCGAAGCATCTGATGTCAGCCTGTACTCCGTTCCCCAGTGCGGACATACGATGGTGAAATCCGCCAGTTCCTCTGCCCTCTGAATATCTGCCGCCACCTGTTCCTCATTCAAAAGATCCACCGCATAGGGCATATCCGCCGGCAGAGAAATTCCGTTGGTTCCGTAAGTGTAGTTCAGGACTGCAATCCGCATGTCTCCCAGCTCAATGATCGATGGGTCTGCGCCACAGGAAGTGGAGGTATCCGCAGTATCATGTATACCCAGGACAGTGATCTGCGGGTATTCGTCCCTCCAGTACTCCGCACAGTTTACCAAGCCCGCACGTCCCTTGTCCATAGCATGGTTCGTGGCATGACAGATGACATCGAATCCTGCTCCCACCAGTGAATCGCAGAGACTGTAATCCGCATTGAAGCAGGGATACCCGGAGATTCCAAGATCCGCACCGCCTATGATCACCTCCTGGTTCACCAGGGCAAGATCTGCCGCCGCGATCTCCTCTTTTGTGTTGGAAAACAGCGAATCATAGTCGTAACTTCCATCCGGCTGCAGACAGCTTTCCTCCACTGGAGTGTGAAGCAGTACATCCCCTACCATGATGATCTTGTACTCTGGGGTGGCTTCCGGTGGTTGGTCGGAAGATGGCTGGATTGCATCCTGCGTTTCTGTTTCTATTGCTTCTGTTTCTATTGCAATAGTTCCTGTGGTACTGGCAATATTTTCATTTGTTACTGTATTGTCCTCAGACACCACCTCAGTCTTCGCACAGCCGAATAATAAAAAAATGTTCCCTATACAAATATAAAACATGATTGTTTTTCTTAAAGTCAGAAGCCTTCTATCTGCCATTTTTCTGCCATTTCTCTACCTTTTCACTGATTTTTCTGTATTTTATTCACTTCTTATATGTTCCATTATAACATACATATTTCTTTTATCAAAAATTGCATTTCAAAATATTATTAACAAATATTATCAGAAGCTGTTTGATTATACGGAATTATTCACATCTTTTTTCGGGCATCTTTTATGTATTAAATATTTGACTGATGAGATTTTCCACACTCATTGTGTTTAGACTGTATTTTTCTGATTCAAATGTATATATAATGTCTCTACCTTGTATAAACCCATTCTTGGCGTAAATGTCTATTTTTTTCATAGCTTTCTGACAGTAAATCGGATCTGTCATCATTCCCAAATGCTCCCATAAAATCGTTTTACGATCTGCTAACCGCAGGCATGTAAAATCCGGATATATCATTCCCAAACCCTTTAGGTTTATAGGACATTCATACTTGTATGGAATATTTTTATGGTACAACATATCTGCAATGATCTTTTCTGACTTTGATCTGACTCTTTCTTTCTTTTCTGTGTAGATTTCCGCCTGTCCTTCTGCAAAATCTTTACCTGAATATATTTTTGCTGACCACTGATTCACATATTCCTTATCCGATATTATCCTCGCATCCACCATTTTTTTCCTGGATGGACTCATTCTGTCATAGACACTATATAGTTCTTCTACCTGTACTATTTCTTGTTTTTCATATTTTTTAATAATATTTTGTATATTCTTTAATTGCTTTTCTACCTCTGACAGCAATTTTTCATCATAATTTCGTTGTGCAAGCTTACCTGCCAATTCAAAATCAGATTTTCGCAGATATTTTCCATTTGGATAGGATGTTCTAGTTTCAGCAGAGTCCAAATAATATTGCTCAACTCCTCTGCAGTTAATTATTTTCAGATTGCCTAAAGGTGCATTCTGTATACTCGTTTCCAAATTTTGTTTCAAATCCCTTAGCCAATGTTCTCTTTTTAGCAATTGTTCATATAGAAAGTCCTTTATAGCCTTTTCCTCCCGTTGTACATTTTTTTCATTTATTGCTTTTCATTTAATCTGTATTTTTCTCTTTCTCGCATGTATTCTCTTGCCTCTGGCACATACCTATTTCATCTTTTTTCTGTTTCCGCAAGTCAAGTCCAAATTTGTGTGTACATTCATCTTCCAGCTATGTTAGTCCGTCTATGCTGCCTTTATCTTCAGGAGATTTGATTGAATGGAGCTTAGTTTGTCATAGTACTCTTTCATATCAAAAATTCTGTGACCGACACTCCAATCATTATGATCATCCTGAAGAACTGCACCAATCAGTCGAATAATAGATTCCGTATTAGGGAAAATCTGAATGACCTTTTCTCGTCTTCTGATCTCTCTGTTTTCACGCTCTATTATGTTGCTGGTTCTTAATGCAATACGATATTTTGAAGGTAATGCCATGATTGTAATGCTATCTTCAAACCCTTCATCAAGGACAACCATTGCTTCATTTGCAACGTCCTGATATTCATCGTATATTGATTCTTTTAGTCGACGGGCTTCTTCAATAGTAGTTGCATTGAACATATCTCGCAATTCAGAAGCTAAACCAGTGCTGTATTTTTTGGGACACTTATCTATGATATTTCTAGTAAAATGAGCCTGACAACGCTGCCATGAAGAACCAGAGAAGCATTCCTTTATTGCTTCAACAAGCCCTGCGTGTGCATCTGATATCACAATATCCACGCCACGTAAGCCACGACTTTTAAGACTTTCAAAGAAGTCCTTCCAGGTGTTTACTTTCTCAGAATCGTATACTTCAAAACCGAGTACTTCCTTGTGACCTGTATTGTTTATCCCAATAGCGACAAACAATGCTTTGGACTTGACACGATGATCTTCGCGAACTTTTAAATATATCGCATCAACAATAATAAATGGATAATGTTCCGGTAATAAACGTTCTTTGAAATGTTTAATTGGAACATCAAGTTCCTTACAAATTTCAGAAACAGTAGATTTAGAGAAAGACTCTCCACAGAGTTCTTCAGTTACTTTTTTGACATTTCTGGTTGATACGCCTTGCACAACCATTTCCATCATTGTTGTAATTAAAGCCTGCTCATTACGCTGATAATTTTCGAATAAGGAAGTTTTAAATGGAACATTACGATGTCTTGGAACCTGTAATTCAATCTTTCCAATACGGGTGGTTAATGTTCTTGTCCTAACCCCATTTCTATAATCAGAACGTTCTTGAGATCGTTCATAATTACCTGCTCCAAGCTGTTCAGTAGATTCAGCCTGAAGAACCTGATTAAGTAAAGCTTCCATAAGTTTTCCAAAAGCTTCATCCTTAGTTTCTGAAAAAAGTCCTACAAAAAAATCACTATCTAATGTAAAATGTAATTGAGCCATGAGTTTCATCCTTTCAATTATGTTTTTGTGTGGTAACTTAATTATAACTGAAAGATGAGCTCTCGGCTCTTTTTTATATAAATTTGTAATTTACACCATTATATGGACTTTATCTGAAAATGGAAGGGTTTCAGATAAATTATACGGATCTCAGTGATCTGTTCTGGGAATATAAGCGAAAAATTGAAAATCTAATTGAAAATATTGATAACTGCATAGAAAAAATCAATATGTTTACGGAAAATGCAGTATTTACAGGAAAAACCGGAGACGCAGTAAAGAGTTATCTTGGTGAAGCACATATAACAATCCTGTCAGGCATTAAAGTAACTGCACAGACACTGCTTGACAATATGGCAGCATACAAGGATGGATACCGTGCCATTGATAGCTCGACGAACTTCAAACTGGATGAAGAAGCAATACAGGAATTCAGGAAAAAGCTGGCATCAAACTATGAGGATACTGATGAGTATACGGGCAAAATAAGAAGTGCTCTTTCAGAAGTATCGGACATATCTGATGTGGGCATGCCGGACAGTAACGGAGTATTTGATATCCATGAGCAGATGGACAGCGACCTTATAAAGCTTGTCTCAAATGTAAACAGCTACGAGAGGGAAAATGTGGTACGGCTTGAAAATTCAGTAGAGCTGCTTCTGGAAAATCTGCAGTCATGTCTTTCAAAAATAGGCCTTAGCCAGTGTGCGATTGAGAACTATGAAACAGGCAGTTTTATCACAGGTAAAGATGCAGGTGCCCTGAACACGGGCATTAAAATATTTGGAGACTTGCATGAGAAGAATAAAGAAGCATACGATGAAATCTATGAGACAGAACAGAAGATAAAGGATGAAGCCGAAAAGAGAAAGACACAGGGAATCTGGAGGATGGTTGGAGGAGCAGTACTAATTGCGACGGGTGTAGCATGCATAGTGCTGACAGGAGGTGCTGCAATACCAATAGTAGCTGACGTTGCAGTAGCCGTAGGAAGCGGAACAGCAGTATTCGGAGCTGCAGATGCCATAGAGGGCACTCAGGATATTTATTATGGAAGCACAGGTGACATTGACAGCACGGCAGTAAACGGCATAAAGGATGACCTGTTTCAGGGAAACGAGGACGCATATTATCTGACAGAAAATGCCTTTGCATTTGCGGCATCCGCAATGATTCCAATCGGACAGGCATCCACAGCGGGAAATCTGACATTCAAAAGCACAGCAACAATAGTCGCCAAAGAAGGCATCTCAATGGGAGCCGGAGCCGGTGCGCAGAAGATAACCACAGATGTGACAGGAAATGATACAGCAGGAATGGTTGCCGGTATGGTTGCAAGTGGAGTAACTGCAAAGGGGCTGAATGGAATTGAAGCAGAGGCGAACAAGCTGGCGAAACCGAAGCTTGGAGATGTGGGAGATGGTGGTGACGCAGTATTAAATGATGCGGATGGTCCGGTTGTGAAGGAAGGTAGCATAGAGCAGTTAAGTGAAATAGAATATAAAGAGTTAACAGGATATGAATATTTAGATACGCAGTTAGGCAACTTAAAGGATAAAGTTAAATTAAATCAGTATCAATCAGCAGAAAGTGTTAATGATTGGTGGGCAAATAATGGGTATGACAGACCACCATATACGCCGAAAACGGTGGTACAAGATATAACATTAGATTGTGATACGATTTTTGTGAGAGTGTATGATGGTAATATATCTGGATTAAGAGGTGGCTGGGTAATGTGCGCAGAAGACATTAAAGGATTAACCCCAGAACAAATACAACAAAAATTTGCATTACCATCAACACCCAAATATATAGGAGAGGTAAAATTGAAAGCAGGAAGTAATATTAGAATGGGAGAGGTAAACCCTAACTATGGATTTAATGGTGGCGGAATTCAATTTGATTTAAAAGGTCAATACATTGGAGAATTTAAAGAAATAGGAAGTTTAGTAGATTGGAGTATGGGAAAGTGAAAAATATAAGTTTTGATAAAAATATACTTTATATAGGTGATAAAAATATTGTTTTTGAAGATGAAATATTTCAAGTGAAAATTGAGGATGACAAAATATATGTTTTATTAGATATTAAACCGAAAGAAAAATTAACCTATGATGATTGTAATAATGTTTTTTGTTATTCTGGGAAAGGACGAAAAATATGGCAGATAGGAGTGAGACCGAAAGGAAATCCAACCGTATATACAATGATAAATTTTGATGATAAATATCTTTATGCGAATGACTTTATGGGAAGAAGATATTATATTGATAAAAATACAGGAGAAATACAAGGGATGATGATTGCAAAATAAAATTGATGAATAAGCAATGCCTGCTGATTAAGAATATATCTGTAATTTCTAACTTTTATGTTTGCATCGTTCATACCATAATCAGAACAAATGCAGAGGCGTACAAAGTATTCGTCTCTGAATCCAGAGCAGAAGATAAAGGATGACCCAAAATGCCTTTGCATTTGCGGCATCCGCAATGATTCCAATCGGCCAGGCATCCACAGCGGGAAATCTGACATTCAAAAGCACAGCAACAATAGTCGCCAAAGAAGGCATCTCAATGGGAGCCGGAGCCGGTGCGCAGAAGATAACCACAGATGTGACAGGAAATGATACAGCAGGAATGGTTGCCGGTATGGTTGCGAGTGGAGTGACAGCAAAAGGGCTGAATGGAATTGAAGCAGAGGCGAACAAGCTGGCGAAAGCCCCAAAAGGGATTGATGGAGTAACCGAGGGAGCTGGAAATTTAGCGGAAGATGTGGGGAAAGCCGGAAAAGGGCTCGAGGGAGCAGCCAAGGGAGCCGAGAGTGCAGCGGAAGATGCTGGGAAGGTTGTTGAGACCAGCTATGGGAAGTCAAGTGGAAAATATGATACTACAGCAGATTTTCTGACTAATATTGAAAATCGAAATGGAAAATTTTATACAGATAAAGCCACAATAGATAAAATTGGACAGGTTGAAGCTAGAGGAGAAGATTTTTCACCGTTGAATAAAAGGATAATGAGTTCCCGTGCATCTACTGAAGGAGGAACTTCTGTTGTATATAAATATAGTGATGAATTAGGAACAAAATATTTGATTCATGAAGTTACAGATGCCAGGGGATATATTATTCACAGAGACTTTGATGCTGTAAGAATTTCATCGGGACAATTGATAAACAAGGGACATTAGTTAGGAGGTTAATATGTATCATAATGAAATGGAAAAAATAATAGAAAAAGTAGTAAAAGGTGATATAGATAAAAATGTATTAATGGAATATTTAATTGACGATTTTGATTGTGAAAAAATATATGACTCAGATGAGGAACTGATAACAGATGCTTTTTTTACATTAAAACATTATGCCAGTGGCGAAGAAGAGGTTAGCAAAGATGAGTGGATGTATTTCTTAGAGTGTTTAGCAGGAAAACGTGAATATAATATGGAAACAAAAATGTGCATCACAACTAAGCCTCCCCACAGGCAGGCTTAAATCATAGTCTTACTACCAGACATTAACAAAAACTTTTAGGCTCATAAGGCTTACTATCCCGTAATACTGCATAGATTACGGAGGTAAGCTTTCTTGCTACAGCTCCTGTGGCAGTTAAGTGATGTTTACCTTGGTCACGTTTCTTTTTGTAATATGCATTCAACGGACTGTTATGGAAAGAACAGGTAGTTGCAGCGAGAAAAATGGCATGCCGTAAGTAAGGTGAACCCCGTTTGGACATGTGATTATGAGTGCTGCTAAATTCACCGGAT
>OGCO01003664.1_pt1 | contig 17604 bp, 18 predicted proteins | sample 1570171 | NCBI WGS metagenome assembly OGCO01 (sample SAMEA4370583, study PRJEB24528) | human gut metagenome | reverse complement strand
GGGACGGAAAGCGATTCTCTCAGCGTGGATATCCCATAGCGGCCCTTGGCGGTTTCATGATGATCGTTTTTCAACCTCCACAATGTTATCGCAGCAGCTCTCGATCAGCTCCCTGTCGTGGGTGATCACGAGAATGGTTCTGCCGTTCCGCGCTTCGCTTCTCAGCCTTTCCGCGACGAGGCGCATATTCTGCCCGTCAAGGCCGCTGGTGGGCTCATCGAGAATCAGTATCCTGCGGCCGGAAAAGATGGCGCAGGCGATGGCAAGCCGCTGCTTTTGCCCGCCGGACAGGGCGGACGGGTGCGCATCCCTGTACTCGTAAAGCCCAAACTCTTTGAGCAGGTTCCTTGCACGGTCTTTGCTTTCTTCTGTCAATCTGGTATTCAGCAGCAGCTCCTCCGCCACGCTTGCCGTAAAAAACTGCGTTGACGTGTCATTGCCGCAGTAATAGATCTCCCTGCGCCGGACTGCGGCTCTTGCTTTTTCCCCATCTATCAGGATATGTCCCCTTGTCTGCCTTGCCAGCCCGCAGAGGATCTGCGCAAGGGTGGTTTTCCCCGCGCCGTTTTGTCCCGTTATGGCGGTCACTTTGCCTTTCGGAAAGGCGAGGAAAATATCATCGAAAATGACTTCCTTGCGTATTCTTTTCGAGAGCCCTGCTGTCCTCAAGACGGCAGGGCTTTCGTCCAATACGGAGGGCGCGGGAAGGCTCTTTCCCTCGTGCGGAGAGCGCAGGCCCATGCCCAAGATGTCTGCTTCCGGCAGGAGGAGCAAATCCTCCGGTGTATACTCGGCCACTATTCTGCCGTCCCGCAGATATAAAAACCGGTCTGCGATCCCCATCAGCCAGTCGATCCGATGCTCCGCGATGAGCAGGGTAAAGCCTTGTTCCTTGAGCTGCCGAAGGGTCTGCGCAAGCTGCCTCGTCCCGGCGGCATCGAGGTTGGCCGTCGGCTCATCACACACAAAGACCTTTGGCTTCATGGCATATACGGACGCAATGGCCGCCCGCTGCTTTTCTCCGCTTGAGAGGACGTCAACTGCCCTGTCTTTCAAACGGGACAGCTTCAACGCCTCTATGGCGGCGTCCGTCCTCTCCCGTATCTCCCGGGCGGACAGGCCGTATTCTCGCAGGGAAAGGCGACCTCTCCGGCAAGCTCGGAGGAAAAGAACTGGCTTTTGGGGTCCTGAAAAACGCTTCCCACCAAACGCCCGATCTCCCATGTGGAAAGCCTTGATATGTCCTTGCCGTCTATCCTCACGCTCCCGCTGAAAACTCCGGGATAGTAGGACGGCGCAAGCCCGTTGATAATCCTCGTCACGGTGGTCTTGCCGCAGCCGGAGAGCCCCGTCAGCACGACGCATTCGCCGCTTTTTACCGAAAGGGAAATGTCCTGCACGCCTCTGTCCGAGTTTTCGTATTGAAAAGAAGCACGTGTAAGCTCGATCATGCCATGCTCCTTTCCAAAACCAAATAGGAAGCCGTGACCAGCGCACATACGGCTGCCGCGATATAATCCCGCGCCCCGGCCCTTTTCTCATAATAGCTGCCGCGCACGCCCGGACGCTCCGCACCCCTCGCGACGGCGGAAACGGAAAGCTGATCGGCAAGCTGCAATACCCGAAGAAGAAACGGAACCAGCACATACTCCAAGCTCTGCACGGGATGTGCGAGCAGCTGCCCCGCTGCGGTCAGCCCTCGGTTTTTCATGGACCTGCCTACGCCTTTCAGCTCCGTCCGCATGGTAGGGAAGAAGCGAAAAACCACAAGAAGCCCGAGAATGAACGGGGTGGGCATACGAAGGCGGGAAAAGAACGCGGAGAGCATCCCCGGCGGCGTGGTGATCAGATCCCATGACACCAGAAAAAATGGCGACAGATTCCAGAACATCAGAACATAAAACTCCGAAAAGACCGGCATGCGCAGCCCGTGGAAGCGGATGCCGTAGAGCAGCAGCGCCAGCAGCAGATAAAAGCAGCCATAGGACGCGGCAAGGCGGAAATTTTTCTGTAAGACGAGATAAAGAAGTGCCCCGCCGGTCAGGATGCAGGTAAGCAGCACATTCCCGCCGATGGTCACTCCGGCAAAGACGCACAGCAGCGCCCACAGCTTGACCGGCACCGCAAAGGATACGTCCGCTCTCATAGAACGCCGGCCTTCTGAAAATGCCTGCGAATCAGCCGACTGCCCACCATGCAGCCTAAAAAGCCCATCAGCGTCGTAAACAGCAGAATAAAGGCCAGCCAGCCGGGAGAGGTGTAGTAACGCACATAGGAATCGATGTAGCTCTGCTCCATGCCGCTTGCCAGCGCAAAATCGTAGTAGGTGTCCCAGAAGAACCAGATGGGCAGCAGATTGACCCCGTTGTACAGCAGGCTCGCCACCGTCCAGGCGGCAGTCATGCGCTTGGGATCGCCGCAGGCTCCGCGCTTCCACAAAATCACCTCGCAGATGACGCCCGTAACGATAAAGTAGGGGAGCAAAAACCAGTTGCCCATCAGCAGGAAAATCACGCCAAGCAGCGTCATATAGATCAGCGTCACAAACCGCTTGCCGATCCGGCTGACCATGAGCATATAGACCGGCGCGCAGAGGAACATGGTGATCCCCACCGACAGCACCATGCTGACAAAGTCGTTGGCCATGCAGACCATATTGACGACGAGCTGGATCACGATCAGCACCGCCGAAAGCAGCACCGTGGTGATCACATCCCTGACAGACCATTTATTTGTTTCTTTCATAAACTCCTCCTTGTTTTCAACACTTTGTTTTCCGATATTGCACTCGGAATTCTGTTTATCCCGCAACTTTCTACGCCGTCCACTCCATGCTCTCGCTCTGGAGCTGCGCCATGTGGCGGAACAGGCCGTTCTTTTTCAGCAGCTCGGCCGGAGAACCCATCTCAACCACGCGGCCGCCGGAGAGCAGGACGATCTGATCGGCGTTCATGACGGTGCGCATGCGGTGCGCGATGATGAGCACCGTCTTATCCTTGATCAATCCGGACAGCGCCGCCTGCACCGCCGTTTCATTTTCCACGTCCAGCGAGGCCGTGGCCTCGTCCAGCAGAATCACCGGCGCGTCCTTCAAGATGGCGCGGGCAATGGAGATGCGCTGCCGCTCACCGCCGGAGAGACGGGAGCCGTTTTCTCCGATCAGGGTATGGTAGCCCTCCGGCAGCTTGGATACAAAGGCGTCGCACTGCGCCGCCTTCGCCGCCGCCAGCACCTCCGCATCGGTGGCGTCCCGCTTGCCGAGGCGGATGTTTTCCATCACGGTATCCGCAAACAGCACCACATCCTGAAATACGATAGCGTAGTTTTTCAGCAGTGCCTCGCCGTCCACCGTGGACACATCCACACCGCCCAGCCGCACCGTTCCCTCCGCAGGGTCCCAGAAACGGGCCGCCAGCCTGGCTGCCGTGGACTTGCCGCCGCCGGAGGGGCCCACCAGCGCCGTCACCTGCCCCTGCTTCGCCGTAAAGGAAACGTCCCGAAGCACGTCCTCTTTTTCCCGGTAGGCAAAGGTCACATGCTCAAAGCGGATGTCGTAGCCGTCGGGATCATATTCGGTCAGTCCGGTCATGCGCGTTTCGTTCTCGATCTCCTGCATGCGCTCGATGCGCACCTCGCAGGCGAAAACCGCGGCCATGTTGGCAAACATGGAACCGATGGGGTCATATACCCGGGTGGCGGCGATAAGGAACATCAGAAACGGGATCAGCGACAGGTCGCCGCGGCTCATCAGCGTTACTCCCGTGAGTACGGTGGTGGCGATGCCCAGCTTTAGGAAAGACTGTGCCGCCGTGACCACGGAGCCTGTGAACAGCTCGCCCCGGATGGTGTCCTGCTCCGCCTCGTCCAGCCTGCGGTTCAGGTCGGCGATATACCGCGCCTTCTGGTTGCACGCCTTGATCTCCGGCGCGCACTCCAGCACCTCCTGCATGGCGTCGGTGGCCGCGCGGCGGGTGACGAGCCCCTTCTTTATATGCCGCTTTTCCATGCGCCGGGAGAGATAGACCATCAGCAGCGACGCGGGCACCACCCACAAAAGGGCCAGCGCCATCCGCCAGTCGTAAAGCAGCATGCCTGCGGAAATCAGCGCCGTGGAGATGAGCGCGCCGTGCATGGCGGGGTAAAAGTGGGAGAATGCCTTTTCCAGCGTCTCCGTATCCCCCATGATGGTGGTGGTCAGGTCAGTCAGGTCCCGGTTTCCGAAGAAGGACAGCGGGAGCTGGCGCAGCACCTCCGCCAGCCGGATGCGGCGGTTGGCACTCTCCCGGTAGGTGGCTTCGTATAGGGCCTTGTACTGGATCAGAAAGGTCACAAAGAGCGCGGCGAGGGCAAGAACGCCCGCGGCCAGAAAGCGCGTAAGCCCCACCCCTGGGTCGGTGCCGTTTGTCAGCGCCTCTACGATGCCGGAGAGTGCCGTGGCCAGCACGCCCACCGGCAGCATTTTGCTGATGTTGACCAGTACGGACCAGAACACGGCGGACACATAGTCCCTTGCGCCCTTCTCCGTCATGGCGTATTTTTTGCGGATGCGTTCGATCATGCTGCACCTCCTACCTTCCACTGCGCGGCCTTTTGGTATTCCTCCCACATAGCGGCGTATACGCCGCCCTTTTCAAGAAGCTCGTCGTGCTTTCCTTCCTCGGCGATCTCGCCGTCCCGGATGACGAGGATGCGATCCATGTTCCGCACCGTGGACAGGCGGTGGGCGATCATCAGCACGGTCTTGCCCTTCATCAGCGCCTCGAAGGCCTTTTGTATCTTCGCCTCGTTCTCGGGGTCTGCAAAGGAGCTGGCCTCATCCAGCACCACGATGGGCGCGTCCTTTAAAATCGCCCGGGCCAGCGCGATGCGCTGCATCTCGCCGCCGGAGAGGTACACGCCCTTGGCGCCGATCACGGCGTCCAGCCCGCCCGGCGTCTTTTCCAGAATATCGCTGCACTGGGCAAGCTGCGCCGCGTGTAATATCTCCGCCTCGGTGGCGTCCGGCCGAGCGGCGCGGATGTTGTCTCGGATGCTCTTCTTAAACAGGCGCACCTCCTGAAAGACGAAGGAGATCTGCTCCATCAGCTCCGCAGTGGGGATGCTGCGCACATCCCGTCCGCCCAGGAGCACCGCCCCTGCCTGCACATCGAAAAAGCGCGGGATCAGCCGGGCGATGGTAGTCTTGCCGCCGCCGGAGGGGCCCACCAGCGCCCACGCCTCCCCCTGCGGCAGATGGAAGCTCACATTCGTCAGCGCGGACCTGTCTGAGCCGTCATAGGAAAAGGTGACATTCTCAAAGGAAATGCCGCTGTCTGCGGGCTTGCTTCCGCTGTCCGCCGCAGGCTCGGGAAGGGGCGACTCCTTCAATATCGCCTCCAGCTTGTTCACTGCCTCGGCGGCCTCCATCTGTGCGTTGACCGCGTACATCAGCCGCTCCATCATAAAGGCAAGCTGGGGCGCGAAGAAGATGTAAAACACCAGATCGGCCAGCACTGCCCAGCCGTCTGCCGCGCCGCCGATGAGAACCATTCCCAAGGGCATGAGAAGCAGGAACATGGCGTTCAGCACTACTGTAAACAGAGTGTAGGGCATACGGCACATCATGGCGTAGCCGCTGGCAAGGTCGCGGTAGCTGAGGATAGCGGCATGAAAGCTCTTGAAGGAGTAAACCGTCTGCTGGAATACCTTCACCACCGGGATGCCCCGGACATACTCCGTGGCCTCAGCGGAAATGCGCTCTCCTGCCCGCTGGTATGCCTCAAAGAACTTCATGCCCGTCCCGGTCATCATGGTCATCAGGCAGATAAGCCCGATGACCATGGGGATCAGGCAGGCAAGCCCCATGCGCCAGTCAAAGACGAAGAGCAGTACCACCGCCAGTATCGGCGTTACGATCCCGCCCACCGCGTCGGGGATGGTGTGGGCAAGGAGCGTTTCTGTCAGCGCTGCGTTGTCGTCGATCTGCTTGCGCAGCCGCCCCGTGAGGTTGGCGTTAAAGTACCCCAGCGGCAGGTCAATGAGATGGGCGACCGCCGCCTTTCGCATATTCGTCGCCACCCGGAAGGCCGCAAGGTGTGTACACATAAGCCCGGCGAAATAGATCGCCGCGCTCAGAAGTGCCGCCGCCAGCGCATACCAGCCGTAGCGGGCAAGCCCTGCCGGAACGCCGCCTCCCGGCGTTAAAATGCCACGGGCCGCGTACCAGACAAAGACGAACGGGAAAATGCCGGCCGCCGCCGAAACGCCGGACAGCCCGCAGCCCAAGACGGACAGCCACTTATGCCCTCCGGCATACGCCAGCAGCCTGCCCAGCACCGGCGGCTGTTTTTCTTTTTTCTGTTTGCTCATATTCCGTGTTCCTTTCTTAAAACGTACAGGTTTGTTGTAGGATGCGCTGCATTGGTTAGGCGAGGCTAACCAATGGCTATTTTTTTAAGGCTCATTCGAGCCTTAAAAGTCCGCTCCAGCCGGAGTGGAAAAAGATAGCCAGTTCATCGACATATTTCATGGCTTCCTCTCTCGGCATATCGTGGACGATGGTTTCACACACCGCCGTAAAGTAGGCCCTTGTGATCATGTGATGAAGCTGACGAGTCATGCTCCCGGAGAGCATACCGTTTTTTCTGAGGAGGGCGTAGTATTCTTCGGATCGATCGACCTCCAGCTCCACCAGCACCTCGATAAAATCTGCGTAGCCCGTTCCCTCCGCTCGGCAAAGAATCAGCTTGAATTCGTCAAAATGGTCGTACATGAATGCGACAAACTCGTGCAGGTGTTGGGTGGAAAGCTCCAGACTGTCTTTTGCTCTCCCTTCCGGGACGAGGTCAAAATAATCATCCTGTGCCGCCTTGAAGCGGGTGAGCAGCTCACTTGCGGTCCCGCCCACAAGGTCTTCAAACAGAGCGGTCTTATCCGGGTAGTAGCCGTAGAAGGCACCCTTCGTGAAGCCCGCCTCCGCGACAATTTGGTTCAGAGATGCGTCCTTGAAGCCTTTCTTCAAGAACTCTCTTTTCCCAATCTCAAGGATCTTCCTTTGGGTTTCCGTTCGTTCCATCTCCTACGCCTCCCGATATACCGGTAGTATATACTGCTGGTATATTATACCCGTGTAGATTTGGTTTGTCAATGGGAGTGACACATTTTATACTAAACACACATACCCTTGCCTGGAGGATTCGCGATATTCTTTTGCGCATGGAAGGGAGTTCATACAGCCATATATGGAATCTCCAGCGAAATGCCTGCGGCACTTCGCTGGAAAAGCACTTAAAACAGCAGCTATGGCTGATTTTTTGACTTGCCCTTCATCTCACCCATTCTATCACCGCAGAATATCCTTTGCGACGCAAATGGTTCATCGGAGTGCCGCCTGCGCGAGGCAATCTCTGACCGCTTCACGAATGGCATCGCTGGTAAATGTTGCAGATGAAACGGCATCCACATCCCAGGTCTGCGCCTCCACGATTTGGGAAGGGATCTCATCTATTGCGCGGTCTGAGATATTTACTGTTTCGCTGTGAGATAGGACATGTACAGACAATATGCTGCTCCCGTCAAACTCTACCTCTACGGTAACCGGACCGGAATAACCTTCAGCGGAAGCCGTATAAACGCCCGCTGTATAGATGTCTCCCGATTTGCCGCATCCGGCGCACAGCAGCAGCGCACCCACCAGCACGGAGAACAGCACTGATCGCAAACCTTTTTTCATGTGTTTGAACCTCCTGTTTTTTTGTTCTGCTCCGTTATCCTGAAGGGAAGGCATACCGGAACATTTAATACCGGATGTGTAATGACCTCCGCTTCTACATCAAAGATTTCCCGCAACGCCTGCTGGGTAATAACCTCTTGCGGCGTACCTGCGCTGTGCAGCATCCCGTCTTTGATCGCCACCAAATAGTCGGAAAACATGATGGCATGATTTAAATCATGAAGAACCATTACGATGGTAACACCATTTTCCCGGTTGAGGCGGCGCAGAAGGTACAATATATCCAGTTGGTGCGAGATGTCCAAATAGGTCGTGGGTTCATCCAGAAACAGCAATCCGGTTTTCTGCGCCAACGCCATGGCGATCCATGCCCGCTGTTGTTGACCTCCCGAAAGCCTCTCCATTTCTCTATGTTCAAGGGAACTCATGCCTGTACTGGCAAGAGCCCACTGAATGATCTCCCGATCCTTTTCGCCGAGACCGCTTAGCGCCGACCTGTAAGGAAAACGCCCGTATTCCACAAGGTCGCCGACTGTGATGCCGGCAGGGGCTTGCGCTCCCTGCGGCAGCAGCGCAAGTCTCTGGGCAACACGCTTTGTCGGCATTCTGTGGATCGCTTCGCCATCAAGGTATACTGCGCCGGAATCCGGGGAAATGATCCGGCACAGTGTCTTCAGTATGGTGGATTTTCCAGAGCCGTTGGAGCCTATCAAGGTGGTTATGCTGCCTTCAGGGATTTTTAAGTCAAGCCCCCTGAAGACGGCCTCCCCGTTATATCCGGCAGACAAACCCTTTGCCTGCATACGTGAAAGCATAGACGTCCTCCCTTAAAAATACCTGCGGAGCAGGAACAGAAAATACGGAGCCGAAAGCACGGAGATCACGATACCAACCGGGATCTCCCTCGGCTGAAAGGCAGACCGTCCCAGCGTGTCTGCCAAAAGCAACAGCAGTGCCCCCAGCAGCATGGAGGCGGGCATAAGGGCGTGGTGTCTGCCACCGATCAGCCTTCGTGCCATATGCGGCGCTACCAGTCCCACAAAACCGATCCCTCCGCTGACGGCAACGCAGGCAGAGGTAAGAGCCACCGATGCAATCAGAAGCAGTCTTATCTCCCTCTCTGCGGCTATCCCCAGAGAAATGGCCGTATTCTCTCCTAAGAGCAGAATATCCAGTATGTTCGACTTTGTAAGAAGAAAAGGAACCAGTATGAGCATATAGGGCAACAGGGCAAGAACCTGATGCCAGCTCGTTCCCCAAATATTTCCTGCCAGCCATCTTGCCACGAGCTGATAGCTGCTGTTGTCCATGTTCGCGGCCATGATCAGCATAAAAGAAGAAAATAGGGACGCAAGACCGATGCCGCCCAACAGAAAATATATTGGGAGGAGTTTTCCGTTCCTCTTTGCAAAAAGATACAGCAGTCCCGTTGTGCAAAGCCCGCCCGCTATGGCAAATATCGGCTGGTATGCCATGGTACGTATATGCAGTGCAGGGAAAAATGTCAGGAACAGCATAACGGCAAATCCCGCCCCTGCGTTTATGCCCAATATCCCCGGATCGGCCAGCGGATTCCCCGTGACAGTCTGCATAACGCATCCGGCAAGTGCCAGACCCATCCCACATAGAACGGCGAGGACGATTCTCGGAACGCGAAACTGCGCTACGACTACGGAGGTTCCCTCCATATGCGGTTGGAATATGCTGTGAACCGCAGTCGAGAAGGGAATTCTTGCGTAACCACTGTTAACGGATAAGATAGCCGTAGCTACAATCAGGATAAGAAGACCGTTGAGGATAAGGATTTGCCTGGTTTTCTTTTTCATAAGACCATGCCCTCCTTCCTGAAAGTAAGCGCAAAAAAGACGGGCACGCCGAGGATGGATACCAGTGCGCCGACAGGCGTATCAAAAGGGGCGTTTATCATGCGTGCCGCAATATCCGACAGCACCAGCACAACGCCGCCCATGAGCGCAGACACGGGAACCAGCCTGCGGTAATCACCGCCCACAAGAAGTCGGGATATATGCGGTACGATAAGACCGATAAATGCGATGCCTCCCACGAGCGATACACTGGCTCCCGCAAGCAGCAACACCACAAGCATACCGAAAAGCCTGACCGTGCGGACATTTATGCCCAAGCTGGCGGCGCTATCTTCTCCCAGTGTCAGAGCTGATAGCCGACTCGATAAAAGCAAACCAAGCGCACCGGCTGAGAGAATCACCGGGGATAGTAATTTCAAGCTTTGCCACGTCACACCGGACAAACTGCCCGCGCTCCAGAAAGAAAGGGATTTCACGATTCCAAACGCCAGAGAAACCGCCTGACTCAACGCGGTAAGCAGGGCTGATACAGCAGCGCCTGCCAGAATGAACCGGAAAGATTCGGATTTATGTTTACCGGCGCCGAAACCATAGACCATGAATACCGCAAGAGCGGCTCCGGCAAAGGCGGCGCATGTTTTCACGATGTCTGGTGCGGCGGGAAACAGAATTGCGGACAGTGCAACAAAGAAACCGGCTCCCGCATTGATCCCCAGAAGGCCGGCGTCCGACAGGGGGTTTCTGGTAATTCCCTGCATCACAGCGCCGGAGAGAGCGAAGGCCATTCCTGTCAGCCCGGCAGCCAGCGCCCTGGGCATACGCATTTCCAACATAATCATTCCAACACCAGAAGCCTTAGCGGGGGACATAACCGTTTCCGCAAAGACCTTGAAGCTACCGCCAGCAATGCCGGTGCAGACGGAGAGAACCATTGAGAACCCAAGCAGCAGCACCAATGCGGCAAGAATAATCAGAAAAGCCGGCGCGGAGCGTTTGTATCTCTCTTGTCTCTGCGATATTCCCGCAACCGCGCCTGTTTCCTTACTCAACGTCCCCATGGTTCAGAATCGCGTTCGCGAGTTTTTCCAAATAGAGTTCCTTTCCCATCGCCGTAAAAGCCATATTATACTGATCCTCATTGATACCAAAGTAAACGTTGCCGGCTTTGACCGCTTTCATATTCTTCCACACGGCAAGGTTCCCCGTGTCTCCAGCTCTGCCGTCGTCGCTAAAGAAGAAGATGTGATCTGCATCGATCAGGGAAAAGTATTCCGCATCGACCACTTCACCCCAGACATTCTCCGGTACACCGGCTGATGGTGTGAGTTTCAGCTCATCGTAGACAAGCTCACCCGGCCCGCCGCTGCGATAGATGTAATAGGAACCAAAATGAACGGAATTGGCCTCCAATACAGCAAAGGTTTCGTCCCCAATCATATCCCTGATTCTTGCCGCAAGCTCCGCAGCTTTGGCGTCGTAGTCGGCAAGCCATTTTTCTACGGCTGCTTCTTTATCAAACCACTGCCCCAGTTGCTGAAATCTTCCGCGCCAGTTAACATAGCTTATGTCATCGTCGATCATGACCGTGGGAGCAATAGCCGCGAGTTGTTCATAAACCTTCTCGTGGCGAATATTCATAATGATCAGATCAGGCTTTAACTCCGCGATCTTTTCGAGGTTCAGGTCTCCGGTAGAAGAAGACCCGGAGTAATTGCCGACAACCTCAATACCTCTTTCGGCAAAAAGCGTTGCCAGATGTTTGGGGACAGACACCCCATCGAACATGCTGGTATTAGCCGAGGCAATTACCTTCATATCCAGAATAAGAAGTTCCTCTGTCAAGCCAGCTACATCAACGATGCGCTGTGGATTTGCCGGGATGGCAACCTCGCCCTTCATATCCGTTACCGTGACGGTATCCGAGACCGATCCCTGCGGCGTGGTATCCGTTCCAGCACAGGCTGCAAGAGCAAACACAAGCACAAGGCACAACATGAGCATTGCGATTTTTTTCATTCTGACGACCTCCTGAGTAATAAATCTTTAGTTAGAGCAAGCTAACCGATGGGCGCGCATATCGAAATAACTGAACAGCTGAGTCTCTTAACCGTGTGAGGTTAACCTTTTCCAACCACCTGCTATTATACAGACGGCGAAAGGGAAATTCCCCCCGAAAACGCCATGTCTTTCCCCTAAAGCGCCATGATGCACAGTGCAGTATTAGAATAATTCATAAAGCTATGCTATAATCAGAATGGGTACTCAATAGACAAATCGGAATTTATGGAGGTGTTTTTTTACGAGTATACAAAAGCAAAGAAGAACTCAAAGCTGAAATCAATAAAACTTTTGAAAAATATATTTCGGAGTTTGATAGCATACCAGAAGCCTTAAAAGATAAAAGGGTTGATGAGGTTGACCGGACCCCGGCAGAAAACCTTGCCTATCAGGTGGGTTGGACAACATTGGTTCTTAAATGGGAGGAAGATGAAAGGAAGGGACTTCAAGCAAAGACACCGTCGGACGAATTCAAATGGAACCAACTTGGCGAGCTGTATCAGTGGTTCACGGATACCTACGCTCATTTGTCTCTTCAAGAGTTGAAAGCCGAACTGAACGAAAATGTCAAGTCTATCTGCGCAATGATTGATTCGCTCAGTGCGGATGAATTATTTAAGCCACATATGAGAAAATGGGCTGATGATGCTACAAAAGCAGCTGTATGGGAAGTTTACAGGTTCATTCACGTTAATACTGTTGCTCCTTTCGGAACGTTTAGAACTAAGATCAGAAAATGGAAAAAGGCGGCGCTGTAACTTCCGGTTCATCAAGCCAATATGCCCTTAAAACACGAGCGGCGGGACAGACTCTATCTGTCCCGCCGCTCTGCTTTTTCAGCGGTCAAAGTTTTACTTATGCGTAGGCTCGTTTTACAGCTCCGCGCGAATGGTTAATTCCGCCCAGCACTAACATCAATGTGTATGCCGCTGCTGAGCAACTCACATTTCAAATGATATAGTTTCCACTGGGCAAGATCTTCCTCGAAATGTGCTGCCTACTATTCTGGTTTTTCAAGGGAAGATGCAATCTTTGTAATTTCCATCCAAGTAACCACAAAAGAATACACCTGTGTCTTTGCTCTTATGTTTCAGAATGGTAAGCTCCTCTTATATTCGCTCGGAGTGCATCCAAACTTTTTTCGGAAGGCGTCGCTGAAATGGCTGATGTTGCTGTACCCCACCAACCCTGCTATGTCTTTCACCTGAGCATCGGGCGCAGACAACAGTTCGCAGGCATGCTCCATGCGGCGATTTAACATATATTGATATATGGTGATTCCATAGTGCTTTCGAAATATCTCACGGAGTTTGGATTCACACATAAAGTGCTGTTTGGAGAGCTCCGCGATGGTCACGGGTTCCAGAAATCCCTCATCTATCTGTCGCCTGACCCGAAGTAACGTCTCGCTATCCGCCCGGCTCAATTCACCCTTCACAGCAACAGAATTCTGATCCATCATCTCGTTCGCAAAGGCTGCAACAAGTTCCAGTATCTTTCCTTCTTGATACAATGACTTTGCACAATCATTGTAGTTACACTGCAATATCTGGCGTATTGTAGCTTCTATGGTAGCGGTGATTCTATGTTTTGGTGGAGTTTTACCCCCGCTAAAGGCGGTGCAAGCCTTTTTCTTCTGCAAACCATCCATCACAGACCGAAACCGACAGGGATGCAGGTTCAGCCCGACGCCTATATATCTCTGTCCTGCCTCATAGATATTTTCCGCATCAAACAGACCGCTGCCGTATACGCAGCAATCTCCCTTTTCCAACAACGTTTTTTGGTTTCTGCCCGAAGCCTTCCACTCCAATGCGTCGGAAAGAGAGAAAATGACGGAAAAAGAATCCTTATACACTTGCTCCCGCAATACTGTGTCCCTGTAAAACATTACATCGCAGATATACATCTCGATATTGGGGCACGGTGAAATATAGCGGAAATATCCTTCTCCAATGTCGCTTGGCAAAGCAACCTGATTGTCTTTCATAATACCGCAAAGCTGCTGCATTGCGGGGGAGAAAAAGTCGCTGCGATCCGTTTGCCCATGAAGAAAATCATATTGTGCTTCTTGCATACCAGGCCACCTCCTCCGACACATGATTAGACACTTTTATGCAAATTGGTCCATTCCACCTTTCCAGTTCCAGTTCTGCACACTGGTTAGCCCGCCCTAACCAGTGGATGAAATAAAAGGCAGACTGCCTGTACGCAGTTTGCCTCAAATCCGACGGCACAGCGCCTGTAAAAAATATTGTACCATAAGCGCGCAGGGATTTCAATGTAGAACACCAGGCATCCCTGCTTTTCCTGCGAATTTTCCGTTTGCCCAATGTCATCCGTGTGCCGAGAGGGAAGGCCTCAGTACTTTCAGCAAAAGGACCAGCCGATTCAAACATGTTTTCTTATTCCGCTTTACGGCTACTCAACACAGAGCCTCTCTGTTCACCTGTCTTGGATGCTTGCGCATATTCTTTTCAATACTCCAAGCATCGCTATACAGCGCAAGGCAGGAACACCGCAAGAGGTGTCCCTGCCTTTTCGGATAGGCTGTTTGGCAAACGCAACCCGCGCAATCTGCCGCTAAAGTTACCGTCAATGGCAGGCATCATTTTTCATTCCACCAACGCCTTACCCAAGGCGCGGCAGGCTTCAAGCGCCGCATCATCGGGAGCGTCGGCGCAGATCACGCTCTCACACACGAGGTTCAGCCCCGCGCACTTAAAATCGTTCGCGCGGTGGTCGATGAAGCCCTTCACGTCCTCCGGCGGGTAGCTGAGAAACAGCCCCACCTCGTGCGGAAGCTCTCCGCTCTCGTCTCCTTTGAATGTTTGCTGGTTAGCATACTCTAACCATATAGCCCTTGAGAAGCCGCCCGAAGGCGGCTCTTTGGAGAGGATCACCGCCTGCCGCCGCGCCCCAATGCCATGGTTCTCTACCAAGTAAGCCTCGGATGCAGACCGGCGTAGCTGATGTCATCGCTGTCACAAAAGCAGCGGCACCTCCGTGCCTATCCCAGCGCCACATCCAGCGTCATCATGACGCTGAAGCCCACGGCAAAGAAAATCGTGCCGATGTTGGAGTGCTTTCCCTGTGACATTTCGGGAATCAGCTCCTCCACCACCACATAGAGCATGGCGCCCGCCGCGAAGCTCAGAAAATACGGCAGCGCCGGGATCACCAGCTGCGCCGCAAGAAGCGTCAGCACCGCGCCGATAGGCTCGACAACGCCGGAGAGCACGCCGCCGAGAAACGCCCTGCCCTTGCTCTCGCCCTCCGCCCGCAGGGGCATGGAGATGATCGCCCCCTCGGGGAAGTTCTGAATGGCGATGCCAAGGGACAGGACAAGCGCGCTGGCCGCCGTGATCTGCACGTTCCCCGCAAGGAAGCCCGCGTACATCACGCCAACCGCCATGCCCTCCGGAATGTTATGCAGGGTCACTGCCAGCACCATCATGGTGCTGCGGTCCAGCCTGCTTTTCGGTCCCTCCGCCTGATTGCTGCCCACGTGAAGGTGGGGGATCAGGCGGTCAAGCAGGAGCAAAAACAGCACGCCGACCCAAAAGCCGATAAAGGCCGGGAGGAAGGACAGCTTGCCCATGCCCTCCGACTGCTCAATGGCGGGGATCAGCAGACTCCATATCGACGCCGCCACCATCACCCCGGCGGCAAAGCCCGCAAGGGAACGCTGCACCAGATCGCCAAGGGATTTTTTCATAAAGAACACGCAGGCCGAGCCCAGTGTTGTACCTAAAAAAGGGATCATGATTCCAAGAAAGGTTTCCATTTGTCTCACCGCCTTTGCGTTGCAGTATTATTTGTTTCTTCTGAATCCCGCCTCGTCCCGGTATTCGGGATGCTCCTTTAAATACGGATTCTTGTCGCCGCAGATGGTATAATCGCATCGGCAGCCGTCCACGCAGGTGGTCGTCCGCACCAGTCTTGCGTGGAGCAGCTCCATGGACGCATAGTCCACATTGCACAGGGCGGGCATGATATCGGTAAGGCCGTGGCGGATGGCAAATTCCGCTGCCGGACACGATGTAAATTCATAATAAATAGGGTCATCTTTATCATAAGGCGCAACCGTCATCTCGTAATCGTGCCATTTGTCGCAGCCGCCTTTCGCCCGCACAAACGCCTTGTACATCAGCTTCCTCCAGAACGGCTTGTTGCAGTCCACAAACCGCAGCCTGCGGAAGACCGGCAGGATCAGGTTTTCCTCCATCTCCTCGATCTCGCGGAAGGATGTGACGGCTTTGCAGACTGTGTAGTAGCTCATGATGGCGATGCAGTCGTAGGTGCCGCCTACGCCGTTGTGGAAGTTCCGCTTACCGCCTAAATCGGTACGCCAGTCGGAGAGAAATTCCGCATACTGCCGCTGTACCTGTTCCCATATCGCCTCCCGCTCCGCTTCCGGGTAGTGCAGGGCGATCTTCGCCCGTATCTCCTTCTTGCAGGGGCGGGAATACAGCACATGGCATTTGCGGTCAAATAGGAGCTTCTTGTCCTTCACCTGTCTGCTTCTCCCTCATTTCTGCGCTGTGACGCAGAGCCAGCCTTTCTTTTTGTGTATCTGCACCTCGTGAAAGCCCGCCTGCTCCAGATACGCCTTCAGCTCGGTGTCCTTATAGATGGTCATGCCACCGATGATCTCCGTCCACCTCTCGTCCTTGTCCGTGTCGCCGTTGCTTTCGTTGCAGATGAGAAATGTCCCGCCGGGCTTCAGTACTCGGTAAACCTCCCGGAAGCACCGGGGCAGATCGGGCCAGAAATAGACGGTCTCAAAGGCCGTGACCGCATCAAACCAGTCATCTGCGAAGATCATATCCGCCACGCTGCCTTGCAGAACGGCGCAGCGTCCCTCCACGATGGCAGTCTCATTGACCCTTTTGGATTTCTCCACGCTGACGGGCGAATAGTCGATGCCCTTGACAATACCCTCCGGGCATTTTTTCAGCAGTCTCTTGATGTTCGCACCGCCGCCGCAGCCGCAGTCCAGCACCTTGGCATCCGGTGAAAGATGCAGGAATTCAAGGCCCCATGTCGCCACAGGTGTATGCCCAAGATTCATCATGGCGACCATGAGCTTCCCACCGAGGCCCACAGGCTTGCGGGTGTTTTCAAAAAATGACATCTTGCCGCCTCCTTACACTTTTTCCAAAACAATGAGCTTATTCGAGATATTCCGAACGATAGACAGCTTATCCAACACCTTATAAACCGGTGCAAACACCGCCATTCCTTCGCAAAGACTATGTTCTTCGACAAATCGGAAGTCCGGCAGCAATTCTGCAAGGGCTTCACCATTCTTCACGCCCCATGTAAATTTTGCGTTGTTCGCATCAATGGATTTTTCCTTGAACCGCTTGACAACCATCGGATTCATAGTTTCAACGAACACAGTTGCCTGGCAAAAGCGTTTTGCAATGACCGCAAATATGCGTTGCACATCCGCTTCTGACAGATACATGGTCAGCCCCTCAATGACGACAAGCACCGGCGCATTTTGCTCCTTGATCTCACCGCCCCAATCATCCATGGCCGACATGGCAATCTGCGAAATCGTGCCGCTTTCCGGCAGAAGCTTTTCCCGTACCGCCATCGTTTCCGGCAGGTCGAGGTTATACCAATGGCAAAAACCTTTCATCCGGTAACAGCGGGTGTCCAGCCCGCAGGCGATGTTGACCACCACCGCGCCGGGATGCGCCGAAAGCCACGCTTTTGTCAGCCGGTCCAGCACGATGGTGCGGGCAATGACGCCGCTGTGCATGGCCGTGTCCTTTTCCGCAAGGGTGAAATCGTAGTCCAGCTTCCCGACGATTTCCTCCGCTTTTGTGTCGTGAATCGTGCCTCTGCCGCCGCTCTCTTTCGCCCTGGCGTAAATAGTTTGCAGCATGGTCTCCGGCACGCCGGAGAGTTTGATTTTTTCTTTCATGTTACGCTTCCTCCCTTTTCACACACTCGGCGTAAGTCAGCGGGAAGGACGCTTTCAGCACGGTGCTTTCC
>OGCO01003660.1_pt1 | contig 17628 bp, 16 predicted proteins | sample 1570171 | NCBI WGS metagenome assembly OGCO01 (sample SAMEA4370583, study PRJEB24528) | human gut metagenome | reverse complement strand
CCCTGTGTAAGGGGAGGTGGCACGCAGTGCCGGAGGGGTTGTCCGGCGAGCGTAGGGCATAGGAAAGTGCACCTTCTGGCTGGCCGTACGTGGTCGTCAATCCCTCAGTCAGCCTTTGCGGCTGACAGCTCCCTTTGCACAAGAGAGTCATTAGGTGGTTCCTTTTGGACAGGCACTGCCCCCATCTAAAAGCATAGAAAACGAACCAGCTTCCAAAGAAGCTGGTTCGTTTGTTTTTTATTCACTGCCGGCGCTGCCGCTGCTGCTGGCCCCGCCGGTGCCGGTGTCTTGGCTGCCCGGGTGGAGGCGGAAGAAGTTGCCGTCCATGTAGTCGAAGCGGCTGAACAGGTCGCAGAAGGCGAAGGCTTGGTACTGCTTCACCTGGCTCTGCAAGGTTTCAGACAGGTCGGACAGGTCTTCGGTCATCTTGCCATCCGGCGTGATATAGCCGTTGGTGTTGATGACCGGCACCTGCTCGTACAGGTCTGCCAGGTACTTCATGTAGTCGGTCATGGGCAGGTTGGCCATTTTGGCGGTCAGGACGCCCAGGTAGTTGGTGGAGAGCATGACGTTCTCCGCCTCCGGGATGTCGTAGTTTGCCCAGATCATGAAGGGGGTCACATACTCCCGCTGGGTCTCTTCCATGGTCAGGTTGTCCGTGCTCTTGCCAAACAGCTGCTCATAGAAGGCAGTGGTGAGCTTGCCCTGGTGGTCGCCGAAGAGGACGATCATGGTGGGCTCGTCCACCTTGCTATAGTAGTCGATGAGCTCTTTCAGGGCGTCGTCCGTCTTGCGCATGAGCGCCAGGTACTGCTCCGTATAGCTGCTGGTGCCGAACATGGTGCCCTTCAAAGCGATGGTGCGGGGCAGGTTGTACCAGCCCTGGTTGTAGCCGCCGTGGTTCTGCATGGTGACGTTGAAGATGAAGTTCTTCTGCCCCTTCCCCTGCTCCGTGATGGACTGGATGGTCTTGAAGTCGCAGGAGTCGGAGATATAGCCGCGGACATACTCCGGATTGGTCACGTCGGTGTCGAACATCTGCTTGTCAAAGCCCATGTACTTGTACACCAGAGGCCGATTCCAGCCGGACGACAGGTAGGGGTGGAAGGCGGTGGTGTGGTAGCCCATGGACTTGGCCAGGGAGACCAGGGACGCCTGGTTATCCTTGACGTAGAGCTGGTAGGGCACGGTGCCGCTGGGCAGGAAGGCGGAGCTGTTGCCGGTGAGGAACTCGTATTCCACGTTGGCCGTGCCGCCGCCGGTGACGGGAGAGTACATCCAGCCCTTGACGGTGTTGTTCTTCAGGCTCTTGAAGAAGGGGATGACCTCCTCGTTGACCTGGAGCCGGTCGTAGATGCTCATATCTGCAAAGCTCTCGTCCATGATGCAGATGAGGTTGGTGGGCTGGACGCCGCTGGAGACGGTACTGCTGCTGGTCTGACCGGTCTTGCCGGTACCCTTTTTCAAGAAGGTATCCTGCTGCAGGTTCATCTCCGGGTTCTCGTCGGTGTGGGTGCTGGTCACCTCTTGGGCTTGGTCGGTGATGGTCTCTTCGGAATAGTTATCCGGTTTATCCACCCGACTGTAACGCAGGGCGATGGTGAAGTTTAAGACAAAGCCATTGGACTGGGTGCGCCACTGCTGGGTCTTGATGCCGGCGGCGGGGAGCCAACCGGTGAAGAAGAAGGCCACGATATAGGCAGCGGACAGGGCGCCCATGATCCAGGTGATGGTTTTTTTCTTGAAATAGGATCGCTCCGGCTGAGGCACGGCGAAGAGCTTGAGCACGAGGAAATAGAGCAGCATCAGCGCCAGCGTCCCCCAGATATACTTATCCGGAGTGAAGTCGTACTCGTCCACCACGTGGACCGCCGTGCGGATGGCGGCGATGTCATGGGGGAAGAGGATGCGGCCGCGGAACTCCAACACGTAATGGTTGATGATGCCGATGACCTCAAAGAAGCTGCAGGCTGCCACGGCTGCCCGTCGCCTGCGGCCGAAGATGAGCCAGGAGATGAAGAAAGCAATGGCGTACCAGACCATGTTCATGATGAACTCATCTGGTTCCAGGTTTAAGTATGGGTTGGTCTCGTTCAACAGTTCCACTTGGAACAGTGCCACCAGAGGCCCCAGCAGAAAGAGCACCCTGGAGAGGAAGACTTTTTTGTCGTCTCCCACGATCTTATGGATCACAGCCGCCATCCGAGGAAAGCGGCGGGGTTTACTCGGTGTAGTTTTTTCTTGTTCTTTTGTATTCATTGATGTCCTCCTAGGATAGATATAGAATCCCTCTCCCATATCTAAGCAACGCGCGGTGTCTTCTTCGACGGTCGGACTACCGCCTTTCGGGTCATTCCTCCTCTCTGGTGAAAACGTGGATGTCAAACTGGGTCTGCACATCCAACTGGGTCAACTGTTCCAGCTTCGCCTTCCCCTTCCCTGGCGTCTTCCAGCAATAAGGGGTCATGCGGAACAGATCTTGAATGGTCTGCTGATCGGGCAGGTGGATGGTCTTCTCCACCCGCTGTACCTCCTGGTAACGGAACCCCGCGTAGGGCGTCCGCTCCTCTCCATTCAAATAGGGATGCTCATAGAGCACCGCCTTCAGCTCCCACAGGTGCCGAGCCGCTGGGACCACGTAGAGGAAGGTCCCGCCGGGTTTCAGCACCCGATAGACCTCCCGGAAACACCGCGGCAGATCAGGCCAGAAATAGACGGTTTCAAAGGCCGTCACCGCATCGAACCAGTTGTCCGTAAACATCATATCTGCCACGCTGCCTTGCAAAACGGCGCAGCGACCCTCCGCGATGGCGACGTCGTTGACCTTTTTCGACTTCTCCACGCTGACGGGCGAATAGTCGATGCCCTTGACGACGCCCTGTGGGCATTTTTTCAGCAGCCTCTTGATATTCGCACCACCGCCGCAGCCGCAGTCCAGCACCTTGGCGTCCAGAGGAAGCTCCAAAAAGCGAAGTCCCCACCGTGCCACAGGACTGTGCCCCAGGTTCATCATAGCGACCATGATTTTCCCGCCAAGCCCCACAGGCTTTCTGGTGTTCTCAAAAAATGACATCTTATCACACCTCCGATTTCACACATTCCGCATAGGTCAGCGGGAAGGATGCTTTCAGCACAACGCTTTTCCGCACCGCCCAGCCGTTTTGCCGTAGGAAGCACAGGTATTTCTCGCTCGTCCACTTGCTGCGGAGAGGGAAGCCTGCCAGCTTCATGAAAAATGCCCTGACCTTGCCGGAAAAAGAGTTTCCCGCATGGGTAAAGGTGGGGGCGATGAGCACACCGTCGTCCTTCAGCACCCGGCGGATCTCGGCAAGGGCCTTCTCCGGCTGCGGCACGATATGCAGTGCGTTGGACACGATCACCACATTAAAGGACTGGTTCGCATAGGGCAGGCGGAACATATCCTGCACGGAGAAGTGCAGCTTGGCAGAGCGGGTATCTCGCTTTGCCTCAGCGATCATCTCCGCAGAGGCGTCCGTCGCCTCGATGTGCGCCGCCGCGTTTACGATGTGTTTTGCGATCAATCCCGTGCCGGTCGCCAGCTCCAACACCGTCTTGGCTTTTACAACCGGCCGGATCAGCTCATACATCTCGTCATACGCCGCCCGATCCTTTCGCATAAAGCGGTCGTAACGTCCGGCATTTTTGTCCCAGAAATTCTTGTGTCCCTGCATCGCTATCATTCCTTTCAATGTTAGATTAACCTAACCGACGCGTGCACCCAGAAGGTTAGATGATGCTAACCGTTGTGCCTTGGAAAAGCCGCATCTCTGCGGCCTTCCGCTTATTTAAATAACTCCCTGCAAGCGCCGTACACTAGCGTTTCCAGCACCTGCGGGTACAGTCCTCCTATTTGCTCTTTGTGTGAGACGGTCAGAATCAGTCCGCGTACTGTCGCGGCGGCAAGTGAAATCCCCCGTTTAGGAACAAGGTCATATTTTTCCAGAAGCAGACGAATGTGCGTCTCGTCATCGTGGCAATGTTCCTTTTTGACGCCCTCCGGCAATCTCTGTAAAAGCAACTTGGCGTCATGTTCAATGAAAACCATGTCTCCGGTATCGGACAGCCGCCGGCAGACGGCCAGAACCGCCTCTGCCGCGCGCTCCGATGTTGGCAGGCCGCCATTTCTGTGCAACGCCTGGTCAGCCACCCCGTAAAGCTCGGAGTGGATACTTTCCAGAACCGCGAAGAAGGCCATCTCCTTGGATTCGAAGAATTTATAAAATGAGCCTTTTGCGATACCGACAGCCCTTGTCAGTTGATCCACTGAGGTTTTCTTCATCCCCAACGTGACAGCACAATGTCTCGTTTCTTTCAGCAACGCCTTGCGGAGCTGCTCAGTCTCGTAATCGGTAAAAGCCAAGGCTGCACCCTCCCTGAAATATGACCATTTCGGTCCGTTTGGTCATATTATAACGTACTTTTTTCTGGTTTGCAATGGGTGTAGAGAAAAAATCGTTAATCAAAAGGAGTACAGTGTTGCAGAAAGAGACGACGGCATTCCGGTAATTGTTGTCACCGCTGTAAAAGAAACTATATCGTAAAAGGGCATCAGAACGAAGCATCCAAACGCTGCGTTCTGATACCCATTTTGTTTCATATTGCACAGATGGGGGATTACAAGGAGAAGAACAGAAATTCACATAACATGAATGACGTATTCACATAATATTACTGCTTTTGCGCTATCATTAACGTTCGATCTTGCATTGATCCGTTTTAAGGTGAGACCTTTTAAGTTGCTCCGTACTCCTTCGCCGCATGATCATCTGCCGCGCCTGCCGATTCTCCGCATCCTCTACAAGCAGACGAGACGCTTCCTGCTTGGCGCTGAGCAGCATAATAAGGGAAGGCTTCTCGTGCATGGTGCCCTCTAATTGCTGTTCTACCTCCTTTTCCTGCACAGGACGGATTGCATTCCGTGCTTTGTACAGCTCCACCGGGTCAAGATCCACGGCCTGCGCTTTCAGCTCGGCATATTCAGCCAGAACCTTATCTAATTCAGCAGCGTATTTTGCTCCTGTGCCTCCAGCCTTTTCAGACCGGACTCCATGATGGCAATATCCTTGCGGAACGCTTCTGCGCCTGCATCCTCCGCATACTCAAATTTTTGCAAAAGGAGTGCCTTTTCGGAACGCAGTTCCTCCAATTCTTCCGTCAGCTCTGCAATGCGGACAGCCAGTGCCTTGTGGCGTTTCACATGATATATTAGCAATTCCTTTTTCTCTGCAACCAGCGATTTGTGTTCCTTGCTCTTTTCCTTAATCTGCTGCACCAAGCCTGTATAGCGTTCAAGTTCCGGCTTGACGGCCTTGATACGCTTGCCCATGCTGTTTTTACCCATACCGATATAACGAAGCTGATAACTGAAAATCAGTATGCTGCTGCGTAGCTTTTCCATTGCCTCTGCTATGGCAGGAACCGTATTCTTTACCGCCTGCATCAGCTTCTTGACCGTCGCTTTCAGTTCACGCAGCAGCGCATTGTCGGCTTTGATCTGCCGGTTGATTTCGCAGCGGTCAGAGATGATCCCCTTGCGCTCCAACGCCTGCGCCGTCACACCTTCATGGATGGTAGGAATCTCATCCAGCCCCCGTGCGGCGTTGCTTCGGTGGTCAATGCGTTCCTCCCGCCCGGCGCGTTCCAGATAGCGGTTGGACACGTCAGCCCATGCCGCCCGCCATGCCGCAAGATGTTCCTCACTGTTCCAGCGCTCGGAGATGGGGTTCTGTCTGCCGTAGCGGGTGCTTTTGGGATGTTTATCTGCTCGAACAAGCCCTTGTGCCTCGGCAGCAGACGGAGCCATATACACCTTTTTCTTACCGACTTTGTACTGATACTGTTTCTCCCAACCATCGGTTTGTGCCGCCTTAAACTCGGTGGCGGTGAAGCCGCGTTCCTCGCCGTTTTTCATACAGAGATATTCTTTCTCGGTCTCGTACTGCCACTTACCCCGTTCATCCAGCGGGCGCACCGTCAGCAGAATGTGGGCATGAGGATTGTGGCCGTCGGTATCATGGATGGCAGCATCGGCGCACATCCCGTCTGACAAAAACTGCTCTTGGATAAATTCTTGCAGCAGCTCGATCTGTTCCTCACGGCTCAGCTCTATGGGCAGGGCAACCACAAACTCCCGCGCCAACCGGCTGTCCTTAGCAGTCTCCACTTTCTCTACGGCGTTCCAGAGTTTTTTACGATCCTGCCATTCCTGCGGTGCATATTCCGGCAAGAAAACCTTCTGCCAGACAAGCCCCTGTTTTTTCGTGTAGTCATGCTGTATCCCGTCGTAGTCGTTGTAGAGACGGGAACAGCTCAGATAAGCGGAGGCGGCCACAGCGGAGCGTCCTGCGCCCCGGCTGACCACCTTCGCCTCCAGATGGTATATTGCCATTGTTCGTTCACCTCGTTTTCTTTTTTCTGTTTCTCTTTCGCAAAAGAGAAAATGGACGGGCTGAACGCCTGTCCATCTCTGCGGCAAAGCTGCCGGTGGCAGGTTTGCGCAGGCGGTCGGGAAATAGCGTCGGTTGAAGCGACGGTATTTGCCCAATCGCACAGACGATGACAGCAGCACCCGCAAGTGCTGCGGCATTGTCTGAAGGCTGCCGCAGCAGCCGCAATCCCACTCGGAGAGCGCACGGCTTGCCAACGGCAAGTACCACTACCCCTTCGGGGTGGTGAGTAAGTGCGCCCTTCGGGAGAAAAAAGAGGGAGGCCCCCGGTTTCCCGGAGGCCTCCCATCTGAAATTTAGATTTGTTTTCCCAGCTTCCGTGAAAGGTACCCCTCCAGCTCAGACAGCTCAATAGCTTGAATCTCCGGCAGCACCTTTTCCAGAATCGCACCCTCCTGAATGAGCCTGCGCGTTCTCGCTTTTCGCTCCTTGACGCGATCCCGCGCCTGTGCTTCCTCCAATCGGTGCTGCGCATGCAACAGCTTCTTTTCCGTATCCGTCATGTGAACATCCTCCTCACTTCCGCCTCTGCCAGACAATCTCGTACCCCAGCGCATCGGCAAGCTGGACAGCTTCGACATAGCGCAGGGATTCCCGCTGGAGCTTATTGGACAGGTTGGAAACGCTGTCAGACCAACCGTGTTCGTCCCGTAGCAGATCGACCACCTCCTGCATGGTCATTCCCTGACGAATGATGTACGACTTGATCTCATTTCTCAGATTGGATTTCATCAACTTTTTACCTCCATATTTTCGTGATATTGGTTTTTGAGTAAGTGAACTGTGTGCGCTTTGCGGTGAAAAATCTGCCGTGCCGCAAATCCGCTCAAATTTCCATCCGTGATGCCTTTATGGATTATCCCCCGCAAGGGGGCTATTTTAAACCTATAGCAGAAAAATAATCGTGAAAAACCGCTTAGTTAATCAACCCCACTCACACGTCGTCAAAATAGACCCTCAGAACTACACAAATCCCGCCCATAGTGGAGGGTATCTTCTACGGGTCAGGTAGATTGGTGCTTTTTAAAATTTTAAAAAAACTGGTAAAAGCCCGCTCTACGCACAAAGTTACCCCTACGAGCATCCGAGATAAAGATGTGGTACAGGCTAAAATCCCTGAAGTCTACCTTACGAGCGGTCTTCCGTCCGTGGTATAAGCCTATAGACCCATCAGGGTTGGTATGTACAGGCTGACGTCTTCGAAGAAAGCTTCTACAAGTTCTATATATGTACGATCGTCTTACGCGCCGAAGGGCGCGTTTTTTTTTTTTATGTTTATCGCTACGCGCTAAGCTTCTACCCTCTACTTCTGTTAATAATTTATTCATAAATTTAACCTTCAGATTTTGGTAAATCAGCCAACCTCGGGTGTAAGGTATATACATAACATGGTGGTACAGGCTACGGCGTAAGCCGTTTCAAGGCAAATCCGAGGTGAGCGACACTAATAAGGTGAACGGAAACGGAGCGCAGCGCAGTTAAAGGCTTGCTGAGTTCGCCTCAAGATGGAGCGAACCGAGGATGCAGTCTTCCTTTAGAAATAAGGCGAAGCCTTCCACCCGCCTACTCCGTAGGCGGAATTATGTGGCGAGCAAGGACACGTTAGTGGACTTGTGACCTTCACATAACACAAAATTGTTTTTTAAGAGAGGGGGTGCTCAGATGCCTTGATACACAAGGGCTGTGAGCCAGTTTGGAACCATTTTAAAAAAATAAGTTCAAAATAGGAGGAAAACACTATCAAAGTCAAGGTATGCGATGCGATTATGGGTACTGGCAAAACCGAAGCTGCCATTACCTATATGAACGAACACAAGGAGAAGAAATCCATTTACATCACGCCGTATCTGGCGGAGAGCAATCGTATCAAAGAGGGTTGCCCGGAGCTGCACTTCGTTGAGCCGAGCAACAAGCTGAGCGAATACCATTTCAGAAAGACAGAGCACACAGCAGCTCTTATAAGCGAGGGGCGCAACATAACGACAACCCACGCGGCTTTCAGAAATTATAACCGTGATACGCTGGCGATGATTAGAGAGCTTGGCTATACCCTCATCATAGACGAGAGCTTGGATATTCTTATCGAGAGTCAAATGAAGACCAATGATGTCGGCGGGCTTGTCGCTACAGGCTTTTTAGAATCAGACGGCACGACATATCGGGCGACAGACAAGCTGTACGACTCAGGTAAATTTGAGGACGAGATGAAGATGTTCCGCTCCCGCGATATTTTGTGTGTTGATGGACAAAAGGGGCAGAAGCCTTATTACTGGGCTCTGCCGCAGGAGCTGTTGACCTCGTTCGATGAGGTGTTCGTGCTAACGTATTTGTTTACCGGACAGGCGCTTTGCTACTTTATGAAGATTTACAAAATCCCCTATACATATATAGGTGTGTCGCTAAAGGACGGCGTTTACCGTTTTTCGGATAATACCGATTATGTACCGGAATACACAAAACATATTAAAGACCTTATACATATAGTAGAGTCGCCAAAGCTCAACCGTATAGGCGACCCGCCCCATGCGCTGTCTATGAATTGGTATCAGAGACGCAAGGCTGGTGAGGACGGCGAACTCAAGACAGTAAAAGACCATATATTTAACTGCTATAACAATATATGGCGCGGGTGCAAGGCGGACGAGCGTATGTGGGGAACCTATAAGAGCGCTTGCAACAAGGTGAAAGGCAGAGGTTACACCAAGAGTTACGTCGTCTTCAACGAGAGGGCTACTAACTCATATATCAACAAGAGGTATCTTGCCTACGCCGTTAACCTGTTTATGAATGTCGCGGAGAGGCGTGTGTATGAGAAATTTGGTGTAGAGGTAGACCAAGATATGTACGCTCTTTCAACTATGTTGCAGTGGATATGGAGGTCGGCTATAAGGCGTGGAGAAGAGATATGGTTGTATGTGCCGAGCAGAAGAATGAGGACACTTTTAAAAGATTGGATGGAGAGGGTTCAGAATGGCGATAAAGACGAAGACGATTACGAGTAAGATATCTGTGAGTGAGCGAGAGACGCACATATATAGAAGTGGCGACGGCTGGGTAATGGATAGTACCATTCCGAAAGACTTCAATGCCGCGCTGCGTAAGGGTTGGAGTCCTATAGAGCAGACGGTTTACGACGACGGCGCTGTGTGCGGGATGATTCTAAAGGCTATCCCTTCCGCAGTTACTATAAGAAAGAACGCCGCTCGAAGCGTCTCTGAGGAACAGAAACGCAAGGCGACGGCGGCGTTAGCGAAGTACAGGGCGGAGAAGTGATGTGGGGCTGTTAGACAAAAATGTCAAATAGCTTCCCGGCAAAAATGTGGGTAACACCATCCCCTTGAATTAGGGTAGTGGTCTCAACTACAAGAGCAAAACGACGACTTATGTTAAAGCCGTGATTTATTAGTAAGGGTGTAACAAAATGCGACTCCCTATAATGAGGACTCATCAGAACACAGGGCGAGGTTATTTTTCGGGGTTGCGTGGGCTACGAAAATAAGCTGACTCGGCATTTCGCCGACTGTAGAGCTCTCGACTTAAGCAACCCTACAATAGCGACAAGCCGTCTCGACGAGGACGAGCGGGCTAAGTTCAACTTAGGGCGACAATGGGTCAAAAAAATACCGTCGTAAATCGCGACGGTATGCCACTATGGCAAGGGGTGTCCAAATCTGTCACCCCCTCAACTGCCGATACAGTACTTTAGCTCAAAAATGAGCAAAAGTCATACAAAAATATAGGGGGGTACGCAAATGTGACCCCCTGCAAATTTTAACATTATAAATAAGGAGAAAATGAAATGAATGAATTAATCAAAATCAACTATGAAAGCGACAGACCGACGGTCTTAGCGAGAGATCTGCACGAATTTCTTGAAGTCGGAACTCCCTATGACGAATGGTTCCCGAGAATGTGCGAATACGGTTTTGCTGAGGGAGAGGACTATTCGACATTTTTGTCGAATAGGTCTGACGGCTTACCGGGCAAGCCGAGACAGGATGCGCAGCTCACCATCGATATGGCAAAAGAGATCTGTATGCTTCAGCGCAACAAAAGGGGTAAGCAGGCGAGGCAATATTTTTTACAAATCGAAAAAGCGTGGAACGATCCAGACATGATAATGGCGAGAGCACTTAAATTTGCAGAAGGCAAACTTAGATTAGCGGAAGCCAAAATTTCTGGTCTGCAAAGCGAGCTCGATGTCGCTCAGCCGAAGGCGGACTTCTACGACACGTTTGTTAGCCCTAATAAATGTACTGGGCTTCGAGACACCGCCAAAGAACTTGGTATCTCTGAGCGTAAGTTCGTTAACTTTTTGATAGACGAAAAGTACCTGTACCGCACTCCGACCAAACAGCTTCGTCCTTACGCAAAGAAGAGCAACGAGGGCTTATTCGAGACAAAAGATTGGTACACTAAGTCGGATATCGTATCGGTAAGGGTGCTCTTTACGCCGCAGGGCAAGCAATTCTTCCACAAGAAGCTTATAGAAAAGGGGTTTATCGGCGCACCTATGGTATGCGCGTAAAAGAACCAGTAAAGACAAGATATTAAATGTGGGGTGTAACTACCCTACCGGGACACTTTAAACCAAAGTTTATAGTATGTAGACAGCAAAACTCGAACGAAAATGAGTATGGCTGATATTTAGGGAAGAGGTGTGAACGGCATTTTACAGAAAGGATTAGAGAAAGAAGTTGAATAGAGGGTTTTGTGAGGGTTGCCCGTGGATTAACCGCTGCGGCAACGACGACAACGACTACCCCTGCCACGGCAGTTGGGATGAGGTCGCTTACATAGACTATGGAAATCAAGCCATAAATACGGATATGGATGAGGAGAATTAACTATAGGTAATACAATATATACCGGGTATCGACGCTAAGGATATATACATAACAAATGAGCTGTACCCCGACACAGGTTATTCGTTGGTGGATAAAGACGGCAAGGTCAATTATAGACGATACGCCAACACGCTCGATTACAGTTTAGATCAGATAAAACTGCGCGAGGTTTATGAGAAAGTGTACCGCCGCACTAACTTCAGCTTTTACGGAAGAAAGAAAGAGTATACCTCGCGTGTAATAAATGTAACCTTTAAATACTCGGTGGCGGAGTTTAATAAAGCCGGCAGAAATAGGTATATTCGCTTTGGATATAAAGACTCAGACCTTAACTTCAATGACTGCGTGGCTATAAAAGACGGCGAGCTGGTGGGAATAATACTTGGACAGCCTGTGGAATATCCGGTATCTGACGAGGTGCTCGGTAAATACTTCGGTTTTGAAGGTGGCGTATACACGCTTATCAAAACACCTAATACGCTGAAGAGCACAGCTGAGCTGCGTAGGTCACAGTATCCTGGGGCAGTGGATGTATGGAAACGGAATTTCAATCATGTAGAGCAGCTTTTCGATTACGGAAGTGCAGTAAGAAAAGTTATGTACACCACGAATGCTGTTGAAAGCATCAATTCCAGTTTCAGAAAGGTTACCAAAAAAGGTGCCTTTCCAAACGAAAACGCACTTCTTAAATTGCTCTATCTCAGAATTACCGAGCTCTACAAAAAATGGAATGGCAGTAAAGTGCAGAATTGGGCTATGGTCAGAAATCAGCTTGCGACCAACGACAAAATTAAAGCCCGTATTGAGAAATACGAGCACTTAATCTGACGCCGTTTTGACCGCCTTTGGAGTGGAGCGTAGCGAAACGAAAAAGGCGGTCAAAAACATCATTTATCTGATTTCTTAAAAAACTTACACACTTTTATTGACAAAGCCGCTTAATCGGTCTTTCAATCATTAAGCCAAGTGTATGTTTGATTTCAAATCAAACTGCTATATGCCTAGCAGAGCCTTCACTGTGTAGTGAAGAGAAAAATATTCCCTCCTCGATTTCAGAAATTACAAATCCACATATTGCACCATTTAAGTTGATGGTTTTACTTTAGTCTACAACAGCTACCGTAGTAGGATCGCTAAAATAATGGGCAGCTTGGGTGGTAAACATTTTTTTATAAATTCCTGATTCTTTTGCCATAAGGCTCTGATGTGTTCCGTCTTCAAAAACGGTGCCATTATTTATTACGATAATTCTATCACAAAAATGTGTTGAAGAGAGCCTATGAGATATAATAATTGCAGTTTTATTTTCAACCAATTTTTCGAATCCTGCGTAAATTTCATATTCCGCAACAGCATCCAGCGAGGCGGTTGGTTCATCTAAAATAATAATAGGGGCATCTTTATAGCAGGCGCGTGCAATAGCTAGCTTTTGGCTTTCGCCTCCCGATAATTCAACGCCATTTTTATCAAACTCTTTGCTATACAAAGTATCAAGGCCATTATCTAAAGTTTTTAGTCTTTGAGAGAATCCACTTTTTTTCAAGGCTATATTTATGTCTTCAGGATTTTCAGTTTTGCCAAGTAAAATATTATCTTTCAAAGAGAATGAAAATAATTTGTAATCTTGAAACACGGCCGAAATAAATGAATTATATTCTTCCTCATTATATTCATATATATTTCTGCCGTTGAGAAGAATTTGTCCCTCATCTGGAATATAAAAACGACAAAGTAATTTTACAAGAGTGGTTTTTCCGGATCCATTCAACCCAACAATAGCAATTTTTTCCCCCGCATGAATCTTTAAACTGAAGTCTTGCAAGATATATTGTTCCTTGCCAGGGTATCGAAACGAAACATGGTCAAATACAATTTCCATGCGTGATTTATTTTCTGACAAGAAAGGTTTGTTTTGATTTTCAGCTTCTTTTTTTAGAGAAAGATTCACGCAAGTTCTGAAATCGGTAACAAACGTTCCACTCTTCATTAAATCAGAAAAGGCGTTCGAAAATTGTTCGGATATACTTGATAACGATACGGCTGCGGTGATAACAAGCACGGCTTCGTCAATCTGAATAATGTCTTTATAAATTACATATACAACAAACGAAGTCAAAAAAGAAAATAGAATAAAATTAATTAGAATTGAGAATATGCTGAATTTTCTGCAACTTAGATCATATTTCTTTTTTGTTTTTAGATACTCCGTACAATTTTCTTCTGCTCTGTCATAGAGCCATTCCTGAATTGCATTAATGCGGACTTCTTTTCCGTATATGGGGTTTTTAAGTAGCCCCAAAACATAATTTGTTCGTCTGAGTGGTGGGATAACAAGGTTCTTCCATTTAGTCCAGTTTAAAGCCTTTACTTTTTCGGATAAAAGGATCAATACGATTGCGACAAGCAGAGGAACAATCAATATCTTGTCTACAGCAAGAATGGTTGCAGCAAGACCAATAATTGTAACAAATGTAGAAATGGAAACAATTACATTTTCAAGCACACCAACGAACTTTCCCGGATCTTGTGCCAGTTGAAGCAAATCTTTTGCAAACGGTTTCTCCATTTCAAAATAATCCATTTTTATGGCGGTCATGCCTACTTGCGTGAGAATCTGTTTTTCAAGCAAATCCATATCTTTTCTTAGAATAGGTTCTATCACGGACGAAAGAATTTGCGTGATTCCAAGAGAGACCACAAGCGCTCCAACAAATATAGCTGTCAGAGTCCAGTTCTTGTCTATAATAATGTACTGTACGATATATCGCAAAAAAATTACAGTAGTTAGACTTTGTGCGATATCCAACACCACTTTAAAGATATTCAACGCATAAATCCTCTTATTTATTTTCCATATAAACTTTAGCAAAAAAAACAAATTGGATAAGATGGGAGTTTTTTTCTTGCTCATAAAACTATGATTCCTTTCTCCTGAAAATTAAAAGGCAGCGACAATCACGTTTTATAGTACAGGGATTGCTTCATGAACATATCTTCATAAATTCCTTGTTTTTGTAGTAGCTTATCATGTCCACCAACAGAGTCAATCTTTCCTCCATCAAACACATAAATAGAATCACAGAATTTTGTTGAAGACATTCGGTGCGAGATAAAGATGGTGGTTTTATTTTTTGTGAGTTGACTGATTTGTTCATACATACGCTGTTCTGCAATTGCATCTACTGCTGCAGTTGGTTCATCCAAAATAACAATAGGTGAATTTTTATAAAGAACTCTGGCTAGTGCTAGTTTCTGACCCTCGCCACCTGAAAGCTCAATTCCATCTTCACTAAAATCTTTATTAATATAAGTCTCATATCTGTCAGGGAGTAAAGATATCTTATCTTCAAGACCGCTGTCTCGTGTTGCCTCATCTAGCTTTGCTATATCATCTTCACCAGAAAGTATAATGTTGTCCTTAAACGTGAAGGAAAAAATTTTATAATCCTGAAAAACGACAGATATGATTTTTGCATATTCAGAGGAAGAAATTTCATTTATGTCTGTTCCGTTTAGTAGTATTTTTCCAGTTGTCGGCTGATAAATTTTACATAAAAGCTTTACGAAGGTGGTTTTCCCCGATCCATTAAGGCCAATGAGCGCTACCTTTTCTCCAGTGCAAATTTTTAAGCTAATATTTTGCAATGCGAAGGTATTTGAATTTGGATACTTAAAACTTACATCTACAAACTCGATATCATAACTACCTTCTTTTTGGGATGAAGTTTGTGCAAGAAGCGATTTATTAGAAGAGGTTAAGTTTTCTAGATATGTCTCGTAATCTTTTACATATACTGAAAACATGTTCAGACGATTTACACTTGCTAACAGTCCTCCAACAGCCTGAGCAAAAGCAAGCATTGTCCCAATATACATTGTCATTTGCCCAATTGAAATAGAGCCATTACATGCAAGATATACAACATATCCATACGAAACGGCATTAATTATCGCTAATAAAACTGTTTCAAAAAAGTTAAGCTGGCAGAGTTTTTTTGTATGTGCACTTAACTTTTGATTATATTCTTTTACCTCTTTATCAATTTTATCGCTTGCCCATTTAGATGCTTGATTGATACGCATTTCTTTTGCATATTGAAAATCAATGAGAATCTCAAAAAGATAGGTAAGCTTTCTCTGAGTCTTGGAGATATTTTGGTCATATTCGTATTTGTATCGTTCTCTTTTTTTCTCAAATTCATAATTGCATATTGCAATCACAAAGAAGACGAGATAGATTAGAACATGCAGCCTTACCATGATGAAAGAAAAGCCAATGACTAAAAACAGATTAATAAAAAATCCAGACAAATCATCTGCTACGAATCCATTTGCAGTTACATTGCGGCGCAGTTTTTCTTGTGTATTGCGAATTTCATCATTTTCCTGGTCTTTATACTCCATTTTCACATAATGAAATGCGTAATCCAAAGCTGTATTTGCATCACCTTGGTTATACGCCTTTAAAATATAAGGGGTAATAGCGGCTCTGAAAATCTGAATGCCAAAAATTGCAATTATTAATATGGCTAGATGAAACATAGTCTGTCTAATTGATGACCTGTTTGTAATATCATCAATAAAATATTGAGGGAGAAGGATTGAAGAAAAGGTTTTCGCGATTTCAAGAATAACAAGAAAAAATGTAGGCACAAATACTGCGGGATTTAATTTCTTGGTGTATTGTAGCATAAAACGAATTCCATGCCAAAAATTTTTAAATCGTTTTTTCATTATAAAATATATGTTGCATAGCAGCATAAGACTAATCGAGACGTTTGGTCTTGTGCAGACTATGCAATCACTCCTTTCTGTTGTTAAGAAGTGGTTTTGTGTAAATATTACGGTGTTTCTGTTATCTATGATTCTTGGGAAAAATATGAAATAATCTCATTTGTTAAGTCCATCATCTGGGCTTCTTCTCCCAAAAGAAATGTAGGTAAATTAAAATGATCATATAGATCTTTTTTTACATTCTAGAATGATTCTTTTGAAATAATATTGCTTGGACCCACGGGTCCCGCCCAGTCAAAGGTCTGTACCACGGGAAAAAGGCAAAGTGCAATTACTTCACATTCAACGGTTGATTCAAGAAATGAGATCGTTTTTTCAATATATTCATAAGTATCATTCATGGAAATACTTAAAATAATAGCATCGGGGCGCGTGCCCATTAAAAAATTTGTTTGAAAAATATTATAATAGTAGAGATGGTTCGGATAGATATTCACACTAGCGGATTGGGATCCAACCAAGATAATATCACACCGGGTATCCTCCAGTTTATGTATAGTTTCGTTTAGATATCTTATAACATCGTAATCGTGTATGCGCAAAGAATAAACACTATTATATCCGATAGGGAAAACATACTCCATTCCAAAAAGTAGTGCACTTGGTTCTGTGCCGATTTGACCTACCTTAAAGCCTTTATTCCGCAGACAGTTTCTCAAAGTGACTTGTAAAGTGAATTTGCCTTGGCGTCCTCCTGTGCCGAAAACTCCAACTACGGGGACAATATTTTCGTGTAGCTTTTCATATCGAAAAGGAGGGAGATGTTCTGGCAGTATTGTTGGACTTTGCACTCTCTTATTGTTTTTCACGATTTGACCTAAGTCGTCAAAAGAATATATCTGCTTATTATGCCGTAGCGCTTCTGAAATCAGGTTATTTTTGAAGTCATACGATTTCATTTGCAATATAAGCATGTCGATATGACCAAGAATCAATGTGTCAAAGCTGTCCCAATCGATTTTTTCAATGTTCTTGATAATATGCCCTGAGGAGTCACTCTTGACTTCTTTGTTAGTGTTCTTTCCAACTCGCAACGAATATTTTGTATCATATACATCAGCGATTTCAAAGTCCAGTTTATCTTCGAATCGCAAGATACTATGCATTTCTTTGTTAAAAGGAAACAGGGCAACTTTTTTTATTTTAAATATGTTATTGGGCATAACTGGAACACAAGTATTCGTATGTATTTTTTTTGCACTTACAAATTAACATCAATATCAAAAGTATTAAAGTTTCAGAAAATCAACTTTTATTCGACAAATTGATTATACCACAATCAATGGTAATGTCAATACACAAAAATAACGCAAAATATTCACATTGAAACATTAAAAAGTGTTAGACAAAACGTTAGACACATGGGAATTTCGAGCTATTTTAAAAAAAGGAAAAAGCCCTGAACCCGTTGAGGCTCAAGACTTCTGAGATGGCTCCCCCTGTTGGACTCGAACCAACGACCCTTTCGGTCAGAAACATAGTCGCCTTGCTCGCTTGGAGCGCTTCGCAATGCTCGTTGT
>OGCO01003659.1_pt1 | contig 17648 bp, 14 predicted proteins | sample 1570171 | NCBI WGS metagenome assembly OGCO01 (sample SAMEA4370583, study PRJEB24528) | human gut metagenome | reverse complement strand
CAAAAATCCGCCTGCGCATCTCCAATCACTCCACGCCCCAGGCCGTGCAGGCTGTGCGCAACGGCGAGGTGGATTTCGCCGTGGTGTCCACCCCGGCGGAGGCGGAGGCGCCGCTGAACATAGTGGAGCTGGAGTCGTTCCGGGAAATTCTGGTGGGCGGGCGCACCTTCACCGCGCTGGCAAGCCAGACCCTGAGCTTGAAGGAACTGAGTGCCTATCCCCTCATCTCTCTGAGTGAAGAGAGTATGACCCGCGCCTTTTACCGTCAGTTCTTTTTGGAGTATGATGCAGTGCTGAGACCGGACACTGAGGCGGCCACCACCGACCAGATGCTCACCCTGGTGCGCAGTGAACTGGGACTGGCCTTTGTGCCGGAGCCTATGACCCGCAATGCCCTCAAATCCCGGGAGATCGTCCAGCTGACGCTGAGAGAGGAGATACCGGCCCGCTCTGTTTGCCTGGTCTACGACCGTCACCGCCCGCTGAACACCGCAGCCCGCGCCTTCCGTGAGCGGCTGCAAAAGGGATGAGCAGAGCACATAAAGAGGCTGAAATGTGCATTGCGAACTGGTTGCGCAGGCACTTTTGGACAGACGAAAGCGGCGGGAGCAGATCGCTCCCGCCGCTATATTTCCGGCGTTTATCGGTTCTGTTCTGAAAAGAATTCCTGCGGCAGCATGGGATGTATTTTGGCGCGGTATTCCAGTGTGCGCAGGGAGAGAATATACGCAAAAATTTCGTTGCCGTCCTCCAGCCGGTCATTCATCAGCTCCATGCAGCGGTTGATGCGGTAGCGCACGGTATTGCGGTGAATGAACAGCAGGTCGGCGGTTTTGGACAGGCTCTTTGCCTGCTCCAGATAGGTCTGGAGGGTGATGCAGAGCTGGGTGTCGTGAGCCATGTCATACTCCAGCAGATTCAGGATCTGCTCATGACAGTAGGTGTCCAGATCTGCCGGGGGAATGCGGTCAAAGAGCAGGAAGGAGGATAGGGTGTCAAACTGGAAACAGTTGTGCTGGCGGCCCAGCTTGCGGCCTTTGTCCAGCACGGCCTGTGCCTGAAGATAGCGGTCACGCAGATTGACCGGATGCTTCAAAGTGCGGCTGATGCCGGCCAGCAGATTCCAGCGCCGGAGCAGTTCAGCCATACCGGCCACATCCTCCGGCCAGCGGTGGACTGGCGTATCGCTGCCATAAATGCACAGCAGCAGCGCGTTGTAGATCAGCACGGGACAGTGAAGCGTCTGGGCGAATTCCTGCTGGATCTGCTCCAGATTTTTTGTGCCGCTGGGCGTCTGACCGGGGGCATCCGAGAGACAGAGCGCCACTACATAGGTATAGGGCTTCATCTGGAAGCCGAGAGAGTCCAAGTGCCGATCAATCTTTTCCCGGGAGGGCTGGTCCTCGTCCAGCAGCATGATGAAGTAGTTTTCCACTGAACGGTTGTCGCTGGTAAGATGGAACCGTTCCTGGATCAGCTTGGGCAGAATAAAGGCGGAGATCAGATCGAGCAGCTCCGGATCCTGATCGCCCAGCGGCTGAAGGAAGGAGGTGAGCACCACCACACCGACGGCCTGATTATGGCGGGTCAGCGTCTTGATGATCCGGGCATAGGGGATATAGTCGTCCTGCACCAACACCGGCCGTTGGACAGCGGCGGAGGTAATATGCACACTGCCTACCTCGCGGTTCTGTTTCAGCGTATTGGAATCCAGATGGGCGGCAACAATGTTTTCCTGCCACGTCGGATCATCAATCTCCACGCATTTGGTGTAAGCCAGAATGGTGTGGGCCATATCGCTGATGAAAATGGGGTTCCCCATGATCTGGAAGGCCAGGTCACAGAGCTGCTGGAGGTTTGCGGTGTGGGGAAGCTGACAGAGCAGATCCAATTTTGAACTGTCGGGCATAGGGTGCTTCGCTCCTTCATAGGGACTTGTTTGATTTATTTTAGTCTATCCGCCGGAGAAAGTCCAGACTAACCCCAAGACATACGACAAAAGCACGCCCGGTCGGACGTGCTTTTGTCGTGTTTATTTAGGACATTTTGCTTATTGCGGCTTCGATCTTCTCCTGGCCATAGGCATAGACGGTGCCGTGGTCCAGACCCTCGGAGATCAGCTCCTTGGGGCCGGAATAGGCGTTATAGACCTCCTGCGTCCACTCGGGCAGAATATATTCGTCCGTTGTGGACTGGAGGAAGAGCACGGGCAGGGTGCAGTCGGCATCGCGGAGGGCTGCGCCCAGCTCCAGATCGCTCATCCGGTAGCCTGCGTCGCTGCGGTTTACCTTGGCCTCAATGGAGTTGAGGAACGGGAAGGCGGGGACGGTATACCACGTCCAGATGCCGTGCTTGGCCAGCTCGTGGAAGGAGGCATAGGGGCTCTCGGCCACGGCGCAGCTCACGCTGGCCGGGAGCAGGCCGCTGGCGGCGGCAAACAGGATGGTGTTCGCGCCGGTGCCTTCGCCCCAGAGAATAAACTTACGGGTGCCCAGTTCAGCCTCCGCCCAGTTCAGCCAGTCGGCCAGATCCTGCTGCTCCAGATAGCCGAAGCCAAAACTGCTGCCGCCGCTTTTGCCGTGCAGCCGCTGATCCAGCAGCAGAATGTTGCAGCCGGTCTGCGCATTGAGCCATGAGCCGGGCAGAAAATCGGCGGTGCCGTCCTCGTCAAAGCGGGGGATCACCACCACCGTGGTGTCGCTCTGTTCGTTATAGAAATAGGCATGGAGCTCCGTGCCGTCGGACGCCGTCATGGTGACCTCGTCCCGCAGGCGGGAGGAGGTGAACAGATCCCACTGCTGCTGGAGCGGGAGCAGTTCCGCCTGCTCACCCTCTGTCAGGGTCAGACCCTCCATGTTGTTGACCGCTTCCGTGACGGAGCTGCCCCGGTGGACAAAGCTGTCGAAATAGTCATTGGTGATGGCCACCAGCCAGCGCCCGCCGAAGATGACCAGCAGCGCCGCCAGCGTGAACCAGAACAGAAAGATAGAGCGCTTGTGGATCGTTTCCTTCTTTTTGTTCTCCTGTGCCTTCTCCGGGGCAGGGGTCTGTTCCTGCGGGATGGGCACGCTGGTCTTGCGGCTGCCGGTGGGAAGTGAATTTTTTTTCTTCTTTTGACTCATGTTCATTCCCTCCTGTCAGGTAGTGGCGATCAGCATACCCAGCGCATTGCGGCTGACTGTGTAATCGGCCAGCGCAGTCTCCTGCTGGGCCTCAATGGCCTGCTGAGACAGGGCGGCAGCGGCGTCCAGCCGGGGGCCGGAGCCGGAAAATCCGATGATCTGAGCAAAGTAGGCGGTGCCGGTGGATGCATCTACCAGTGCATAGGTCTGCCCCTCGGCAAGGCCGCTCTGGTCGGTCAAAAACTGCTGTACCAGTACGTCGGGCAGGGCGGCAGAGGTGGTGGCGGTCACCAGGCCCCGCTCGCCGCCGAGCGCCTTGGTGGAAAATTCCGCCTGAAGATCATCAAAGGAGATGCCGGACTGGTACCGCTCCTCCAGTCTGGCCAGCTTGGCCTGAAGCGCGTTGAGCTGCGCCTCGCCGATCTGGCCGTCCGCCCGGTCGGGCAGGGCGTCCAGCGTGATGACCTTCAGCGCCACGGCCTGATATTCGTTCTCCGGATGCTCTGCAAGCCACGCGCTGACGGAGGACTTGTCCGGGACATAGGTTTCGATCAGGTGGGTCTTGTAGGCCTGTGCCTTGACCTTGCGGGTCAGCTCCTCGGTATAGCGCTGCTCGTTCATGCCTGCGCCATAGTAGGAGAGGTAGTAGTTGTTGGCATTGATGCCGTATTTGGTGCGCTGGGCTTCATTTTTCGCCAGCTTCTCCCGCACGGGAGCCAGCTCCTCGTCAGAGAATTGATAACCGGCCGCGTCGGCCAGATCGCAGTAATAGGCGGTCTCGGCCATGTTGGTCTCGGCCTTGCGCTGGAAAAACTCCTTCCAGGTCATTGCGCCGTCATACGCCTGCTTCTTGGCGCTCTGCTGGGGATCATAGCCCAGCTCCTCCAGCCGGTCGGCGTTTTGATCGAGGAAGTCGTTGTAGTAGTCAAAGTAATAGAAATTGTAGCGGGTGACGGTGTAGTGCTCATCGCCGTGCACTGTGGCGGCGGGAATATATCGCTGGAGCCAGCCGGAGTTCAGCAAGATGATGAGCAGCACAACAGGGACAAGAATGATGTAGATGGCCCGCAGCAGCGGGGAATTGGCGCCTTTCATGGGCAGGACCTCCCGTCAGGTGTAAGGTTGCATACGAGGGAAAGCGTAACAGCCACAGGGACTGTTGTCAAGATGGTTCAGATGTGAAGGAAAGGGGCCGCCCGTCCGGGCGGCCCCTTTCGGGGGGAGAGAAAAGGGAAATGCGAACTTTTTTGCTTACACCGCGTAGAAGATCATGCAGCAGATGCAGCAGAAGATAGAGAAGATCGTGGGGAAGATAACGGTGGTGACAAACAGCTCCTTGTAAGCCTGCTTGTGGGTCAGACCGAACACACCAAGGGTGTTGGCGATGGACTGTGCATGGGGCAGGGAGTCGAAGGTCTGAGTGGTGCACAGCAGCAGACGGCGCAGAGCACCGGCGTTGACGCCCATATCCAGATAGGTCTGGCCGAACATGGGCAGCCACACCATCATGGCGGTGATACCGTCGGTGCACAGGGCGGCGATAACGGCGACGGACAGCATGGCGGAGATGTAGGGGTTCAGGTTCAGACCCAGCACCCAGTTCTGGATGGGAGTGACAGCGGCGCAGGAGGTGACCACCTGACCGAAGCCGTACACGCAGCCGGCCAGCAGCAGGAAGCCCCACATGCCGGTGCAGCCCTGAGACAGGATGCGCACGAAGCCGACCTTCTTGCAGCGGTTGAAGTGCAGGGCGACCAGCACGATAACGCCGACGAACTGAGCCAGAGCGACAAGAACGGTGGACCAGCTCTGATAGGTCTGGTTCATGTAGTTGATGCGGCTGAAGATAATGGCGGACACCACGACGGCCAGCAGAGGAATCACAGAGGTAGCAAAGCTGGGCAGATCCTGCTTGTCCAGATCCAGATCCTCCACTTCGGGGCCGTCATAGCCCTCGCCGTTGGCGCGGGCCTTTTTGACCAGATGCAGCTGATACAGCACGAACATCACGATGCCCAGCAGGCCGGTCACGATGGACAGCACGGGGGCGTCATACAGGCTGGTGCCCAGGAACATGTTGGGCAGGGAGCCGGGCACGTTCGGCACGGGCATGCAGAAGTTGATGGCGGGGGCAATGCCCTGTGCGGCGATCATGCCCACCTTGCGGGGCAGATTGGCGGACTTCATCAGAGGCGCGGCGACGACCACGACCACGAAGATGAAGGTGCCGACGCCGGCCAGCATCAGGATCACGGCGGTGGCGGAGATAGCCATCCAGGCGCGATCCTTGCCCAGCCACTTGATCATCTGGTTGCCCACAGCCTTGGAACAGCCGGTTTCATCCATCAGAAAGCCCAGCAGACCAGATACGGTGAATACCCAGAACATCATGGAGACGAGAGAGGCGACACCGGAGGGGAACACCTCAAACATGGAAACGTAAAAAGCGTTGGTAGAGCCGAATGCGGCGATGATCGCGGCAATGATGGCCGCGATGCCGGTGTGAACGTTCTTATAGCACAGGATGATGAACACCGCGATGGCTACAAGAACAAACAGACCGGAGACCAATGGGTTGGTAAACAAGCAAACAACCTCCTTCTTTTCTCTTGCGCCGGCTTGCCGACCGGCGTCTCGAATCCCGGATCTGCGGTTTTGCCGCACCTGGCAACTCCCCCGATTCGACAGAGACGGCGGCAGATCGTATTCTAATGTCAATTCTAGCATTTATGAACAAATTGTGTCTATGTGCATTGGGGCGCAATTCCGCCCGCTGTTTGTGCAGTCAGCACAGTGAAGCAAAAACGACCGCATTTCAATTTATAGGATGTGCCAACGGACTGTGCTCACGGCACAGAAAGTGTCTGCTTTTTGCACTCTCAGGCTAATTACAAGCCTGGAAAAGGTCTGATATAATAATAGTACCATGCATTCGTGCGCGATGCACAAGCATTAAGAGAAAAAGAGTGTTGTAAGTTGTAAGGAGGAATCGGATCGTATGTTTCAGATCAATCAGGCCAACTGCGTCTGCTGCCACAACTGCCGCATGGAGTGTCCCATGCAGGCGATCAACTATGTTGGCATGAAGTATCAGATCGACCCGGATAAATGTGTGGAGTGCGGCCTGTGCGCCAAGGTGTGTCACACTCAGTCCATCCACAATACGGACGAGGTCGTGCAGGTGACGCCCCATGAGCGGGTGGAGAAGCAGGCCGACATCGTTGTCGTGGGCGGCGGCAGCGGCCTTGTGGCTGCGGTCAAGGCAGCACAGGCCGGTAAGAAGGTCATTCTCGTAGAGAAGGCCAAGGTGCTGGGCGGCAACACCGACTACGCCCACGCCTTCTTCCCGGTCTATACCAAGTGGCATGAGGAGGCCGGTATGCCCGACGTGCGGGAGCAGGCCATCGAGCACTATATGAAAGCCACCGACGGTATTCTGGGTGAGGACGTGCTCCGCACCGCCGTTTACGGCTGTTCTGACTTTTTCGACTGGCTGTGCGAGTTCGGCACCGCCCATCAGGTCTACCATCTGGTCAATCTGGGCGACGCGGACGCCCACGGTCCCATCTACGGTCCCGGCCTGCTGGACTTTCCCGAGCGCAAGTATGACAATCTGAACTGCCGCGACGAGGCCATCGGCCCCGGCTATGGCGGAACCTATGTGAAGTACACCATGCTGGACGCCATCCGCGATGAGCATCTGCCCGTTGAGATTCTGATGTCCACCGCCGCTCAAAAACTGGAACTGGACAAGAACGGCGCGATCAGCGGCGTGCTCTGCGCCGATGACGGCGGCGAGGTTCATATCTCCGCCCCTGTGGTCATCCTCCAGTGCGGCGGCTTCGGCAAGAGCGACGAGAAGCTGCGCGAGTTTGCTCCCTGGTTCTTCCAGGGCGAGACCCCCATCCACCGCTTCTCCGTCCCCACCGACACCGGCGACGGCATCGATATGCTGCGCGATCTGGGCGTGGAGCCCATCCCGGAGCGCACCGCTATCTCCGGCTTCGGCCCCAAGCATCACCCCTTCAACAACTCTCTGGCCGACTATGCGCTGGAGCCTGAGATGCTCCAGATCAACCTGAACGGCAAGCGTTGGATTGATGAGACTGGCCACCTTTTCGGTATGACTCCCCACATTGCGGAGCAGCCCAAGGAGATCTCCTGGGCCATCCAGAGTCTGGACAACCTGACCGAGATCGCCAACCGCTTTATCAACAATCCCGCCATGGCCTCCAAGAAGAATCTCTATGAGACCTGGCTGGCCGACCTGGAGGAGGAGTGCACCCTTGAAAAGCCTGCCAGAAAGGCGGATACGCTGGAGGAGCTGGCGGAGAAGTGCGGCATTCCTGTGGACGCCTTTCTGGAGACCGTCCGCCGCTACAACGAGTTCTGCGCCAAGGGCGTGGACGAGGACTTCGGCAAGGATGCCAAGTTCCTGAAGCCCATCGCTGACCACGGCCCCTACTACGCCATCTATGGCCAGCGCTTCTCCGAGGCTGCGCTGGGCGGCGTGATGGTGGACGGCCAGTGCCGCTGCATCCGCAACGACGGCAGCGTGATCCCCGGCCTGTACGCCGGCGGCGACGCCACCTCTGCCATGCATATCCGCGGTCGCCTGGCGGTCATCTCCGAGCTGACGTGGGCAGTTGCCTCCGCCTATACCTCGGGCATCAATGCCGTGGATTACATCGACAGCAAGCGCAACTGAGAAGGAGGAGTGCACCATGTTTTTGCCTGATAATAGTATCTTTACCCCGGTGGCGGATCCCAATATGGACCCCAGCCGCACCGCAAACCGGCGTCTGAGCGTGGAAGAGCGCATCACCTCCTTTGACGAGGTGGACGCCACCTATACCGAAGAGCAGGCCCTGAACGAATCCGGCCGCTGCCTGAAGTGCCCCACCCACTGGTGCCAGAAGGCCTGTCCCGCCGGTGTGCCGGTCACGGACTTTATTGCCAGAGTGCGTGCGCACGACTATGAGGGCGCCTATCAGCTCATCCGCTCTGCCTCCATGCTGCCCGAGATGTGTTCCCGGGTGTGCCCCCAGGAGAAGCAGTGCCAGTCCAACTGTACCCGCGGCATCCGCGGCCAGTCCGTCGGCATCGGCCGTCTGGAGCGCTTTGTCATCGAGGAGCACTACCGTTCCGGAAAGCCGGACGCCGCTGCGCCCGCCAACGGCAAGCGTGTGGCCGTCATCGGCGCCGGTCCCAGCGGTCTGTCCGCTGCCGAGCGCCTGACGGACAAGGGCTTTTCCGTTACAATCTATGAGGGGGCTGACCGCGCCGGTGGTCTGCTGGAGTACGGCATCCCCAACATGAAGCTGGAAAAGGGCGTGATCGCCCGCAAGGTCGAGGCTATGCAGAAGCGCGGCGTCGCCTTCAAGCTCGGCACGCCCGTGAATGCCGACAACGCCGACGAGATCGTGAAGGGCTATGACGCCGTTATCCTGTGTGTCGGCACCGGCAACGCCCGCTCCCTCAAGCTGGAGGGCGCAGAGCATGTGCGCGGCATTCTGCCCGCCGTGGAGTACCTGACCGCCAGCACCAAGGCCGTGTTGGATGGCGACGAGCCCACCTTTGCCAAGGACAAGCAGGTGGTCGTGGTCGGCGGCGGCGACACCGGCAGTGACTGCGTCGGCACTGCCATCCGTCAGGGATGCGCCGGCCTGACCCAGATCGAGATGCTGCCCCGGAACCCCGTTCCCGCCTATATCCATCATGTCTATCCCGTCCATGAGCCGGAGCACAAGGTGGACACCAGTATGGAGGAGTGCGAGCACGTCTTTGGCAGGGATCCTCCTGTCTATCAGACCACGGTCAAGGCCGTGGAGGCCGACGCAGAGGGCAATCTGGCCGCCGTTGTCACGGTGGACCTGGCCGCCTCCTATGACGAGGGCCGTCGGCTCACCCTGACCGAGATCCCCGGCTCCGAGAAGAAGCTTCCCTGTGAGATGCTGATCGTGGCTGCCGGTTTCATCGGCCCCAAGGCGGAGCTGGCCCGGGCCTTTGGAGTGGAGACCGGCGAGCGCACGAATATTGCCGCCACTGGATATGCGACCAACGTTCCCGGCGTGTTTGCCTGCGGAGACTGCCGCACCGGCCAGTCTCTGGTGGTCAAGGCCATGGTGGACGGCCGCACCTGTGCGGACGCGGTGGCTGAGGCGCTGAAATAAGCTTATAATCAAATATAATTTCTAATGTGAAATGAAGCAGGGAGGCGGATTGGAATGAGAGAGATGAACTGTGATATTCTGGTGGTCGGCGGTGGCGGCAGCGGTATGGTGGCCGCTGTCCGGGCGGCCGAGCTGTCCGGGGGAAAGGTGATTGTGCTGGAAAAGGCCAAATTCACCGGTGGCGGCATGCTGTTTGCCTCCACTATGCGGACGTTTCGCAGTCAGTGGCAGGCGGAGCGGAATATCCCCGATCAGTCAAATGCGTTTATCCGGGGCATGATGGATCTGACCATGTGGAAGCTGGATCCCAAGCTGGTGAAAAACGCCATTCTGGGCACCGGTGCATTCTTTGACTGGTACGCCGCCCATGAGGATCCCGAGGTGCTGGCCAAGTACGAGGCCCGGCCCTATGTGTTTGACATTCCGGTGGGCGGACAGCCCGGGCCGCAGATCGACGGCTTCCACAACGGTTCCGGCCGCTATATAATGGCCGCCATGGCCCGCAGCTGCGAAAAGCTGGGGGTGGAGGTGTTGACGGAGCACCGGGCGCTCCGGGCGGAACTTACCAATGGCCGCATCTCTGCCATTGTGGCTGAGTCCCCCGAGGGGGAGGTCAAGGTAAACTGCCGGGTGTGTATCCTCGCCTGCGGCAGCTGGATCTGCAATAAGGAGATCGTGGACAAGGTTCTGCCCGGCTTCAATGAGGCGGAGGTTCTGCCCAGCGCCCACCAGAACCCGGCCTACACCGGCGACGGCATTCCCATTGCGGAGCAGGCGGGGGCCTTCGTGGACTGGGACAGCTTCTGCCTGCGTATCATGGGGCCGCTGTGCGGCATGGGCGACCGCTCCAAATTTGACCCGTTGACCCACGCGGACTGCGCCATTCTGGTAGACCTGACCGGAAAGCGCTTTGTGGCGGAGCCGCTGGTCCCCCGTATCGATCCCTTCGATACCGGCCACATCATCATTCGGCGGCCGAAGGGCAAGTCCTTCTTCCTTTATTCGGCCAATACGCTGAAAAAGATCATTGCCGACACCCAGCGCAACGAAGATCACGGCGACTCCGATGTATTCGGCATGCCGCCCCTGCCGCCCTATGAGGAGATCGACGGCTGGTTCGAGGAGGCCATTGCCAAGGGCCGCCATGAGGTGGCCAAGGCGGACACCGTCGAGGCGCTGGCGGAGCAGATCGGTCTGGATCCCGCTGTGCTGAAGGAGACCGTGGAGCGCTACAACGCCGCCTGCGCTGCCGGGGAGGATTGGGACTGCTTCAAAGATCCCGCAACCATGGTGCCGCTGAGCGAGGGACCGTTCTACGCCATGAGCGGCAAACTGGGCACCGACGGTGCCTTCGGCGGCGTACGCGTCAATGCGGAGATGCAGGCGTACCGTGCCGACGGCGGTCTGGTGGACGGCCTGTTTGTTACCGGTGACTTTGCCTCCGGCCGCCATACCGTCATGAGCGGCGTCAAGCGCCAGGTGCTCAATGACATGTCCTGGGCGCTGTCCTCCGGCTTCCTCGCCGGTACGAATGCGGCTAAGGCATTGATCTGATCGTTCTCTTGCGCTGCTGTTTCGTAAAAAATCCTACCGCAGCTTCCCACGTCGGGAGTGCTGCGGTAGGATTTCCTGTTTTCAGGGGTGCTTCATGATTTTATATTTGTCTTTTTTGGCTGACTGATTGCCGACAGGGCATCCTGCGCATCCTGATGAAGCGTTTGAAGCACCCGCCGCATTCCGGCGCTGCGTGCGGAGGTAAAGGTGGCGCCCAACTCCGTGCGGTCAAGAAAGCTCCACTCCAACGCAGCCAGCTCCCGGGCGGAAGCTCCCTCTGTCAGATCGCGCAGAATGGCCAGCACGCCTTTCAGGATCAGCGCATCGCTGTCGCAGTCCAGGCGGAGCTCCCCGCCGGGAAACGCAGTGTGGATCCACACCTTGGACTGACAGCCTTTGACCAGATATTCCTCTGTGCGGTATTTTTCGGGATAGGGCGGCAGATCATGGGAGCGGACAATCAGATAACTGTACTGGTCGAAGCAGTCGCCGATGGCGTTGATCTGTGCAATGAGCTGCTCCTGTTTTTCTTCCAATGTCATGTCAATTCCCACTTTCCGTGTCCGACCGGCTGTCCGCCCGGACACGGATCACCAACCGGGCCAGCTGAGGAATCGTCTCAGCATAGGCCACATCATCTGCATTCAGCTTTGTGCCGATGGCCTTGCCCAGCGCCATAGCCAGCAATACCTTCTTGATGGTGGAGGAGCCGGCGGTCGTGCAGCCTGCGTTTTTGTCCGCATAGCGCAGCCCGCCCTTCTGAAGATCAGCCAGCTTTTCTGTGCTCCTGTCGCCCAGCTGAATGAGATCATCTGTGACCATTTCCTCGTCGGTCAGAAAATACTTGCAGGAGATAAATTCCCGTACCAGAGCTTCCGTTTCCTCATCGGATGCACGGGGCAGCGCAGCCGCGATCTCTTCCGCACGAGTCCGGTTCTCTGCCAGTGCGGCGGTGAATTCCTGCTGTGTCATCTCAGGCGGTGACCACATTCAGCCCCAGCAGATGACCCAGCTCGACGATCTCATCAAAGCAGTCTGCCATGACCATCGGGACATGGTTGCCCACATTGCACTGCTTATGGAAGAAGTCCTTGCTGTCCTTCACCATGAACAGTACGCCCTGCGTGCATCCGCTCATCTGCTCGCCGGTGCCGGCGACAACGGTGCCCCGGGCGACAAACAGCGTCTTGGCATCGGGGGAAATGCGGGCCATGGTCAGCGTCTCGCCCTTGTTCTCCCGGAAGTCGTGGCGCATGGTGGGACCCCAGCCGGAGGCGGTGTAATTGCGGATGTCATAGCTCAAAGGCTCAGCGTCATAGCCCCGCATCTGCAGGTTGATGGAGGAGTGATAGGTGATGATGAGGTTGGCGCGCTCCTCGTCGGTCATCTCGTTCACCTTGTCCTGCAGGTCGTTGGAAGGAGCCATAAAGGTGGCGACGGTCTTTCCGTCGGCCTCATAGTACAGCGGCACGCAGTTGCCCATGTAGGCTCCGGCCTTCGCCGCGCCGGACAGCATGATCTGAGCCACCAGGCCGGGAATATCATACTCGCAGGCAGAGGAGATCCCCTCGGCATTCAGGAGAGAGTGAGCAAAGCAGGGGGTCATGTGCTCCGCGTTCAGCCGAGTCGTGGCGCACATTTCCGGACATGGGGCGGAGAAAGCGTTGCACTCGTAGTGATCCATAAACTTCTTTACCGTGGCGTAGAAGCGCAGACCGTTGACCACCTCGTCCTTGGCCACATTGCAGGAGCCGGCTCCGGCGATGAGCTTGTCCGCCATAGCCTCCCATTCGGCCCGGTCGGCAGCGGTGAACTGCATGGGCTTGCGGGTAGGCAGCGTGGGACAGGGCGTGCCCTCCATATGGGACTGATCCAGAAATTCGTGTACGTCAACACACTGATAGCCAAAGCCCAGCCGCTGGGCAGCATCGTCGATATTGATGAAGCCGTCGCAGGCGGACACCAGCGCAGAGTTGGTGAAGGCCCGGGTGACCAGCAGCATTTTGCTCTTGCTGAGCACCTTCTTGAGCCGGTATGCCTTCATTTTTTTGACTGTCTCTTCCCAGGTCATCTCGGACACGCACTCCAGCCCGCGGGCGCGGAGCATGGCGGGCACCTGCGTCTTGTCGCAGCACTCCTGCAGACAGATGAACGGCTTCTTCGTGCGGGTGGCCAGCGCCAGCACAATGGGATAGGTACGGCCGATGGAGGTGAAGAGATACACATCCACCTTCGGATCGTTCTTTGTCAGTTCGGCCATCATAGCCTCGGTGACTTCAAAACTTTCGGTGATCTCACAGCTGACTGGCTCCAGCATTTCAAAATCCGGCTCAGGCTGGATGTACTTGGCCAGATTTTCCCGGAATGCCTTGTAGCCGTCCGCGCCCACCATGCGGTCAAATTCCAGCGTCAGAGTTTCCCCGGCGCCGAAACGGCAGGGGCCCTCGAACACATACTCATGTACCATAATGCCGATGACGGGCTGGATGACCAGCTTCACGTTTGCTGCTTTTTGAATAGCCATAATGATCTGCTCCTTTTTAAAAAAATCGGGTATTTTCTTCTGATCTCATCGTAGCAGATAGAGACAAACCGTGCCAGAACGATTATCGGAAGGAGTCATTTCAGATATTGAAAGTGATAAAAATGCGTTAAAAACAGTATATATACCTACTTTTCGGGTTGGTTGAACGAAAACGATGGAGCAGTATAATAGGAAAAAAGTCAGGAGAGGAGAGAGCTGATGTGACATCGGTGCAGATCAGATGCTTTCTGGAGGCGGCACATTCCGGCAGCTTTACAGAGGCGGCAGAGAAGCTCTATATGACCCAGCCGACCTTCGGCCGCCAGATCTCTTCACTGGAAACGGAGTTGGGGTTTCCGCTGTTTGTGCGCGGCTGGAAATCTTATCGGCTGACGGCCCAGGGAGAGATCCTGTGCACCGGTCTGACGGAACTGACCGGGCAGTTTGATGAGCTGCTGGACAGGGCACGGAGGGCCTTTTCCGGGGAAGGGGGAAGGCTGCGCATTGCGATGCTGGAGGGCCAGCTCATGGATCAGACGCTGTATGACTGGATCCAGCGTTTCCGCACGCAATATCCGGGCGTGGAGGTGTCCAGTCTGCGTTATTCCTTTCATGAATTGCTGGAGGCGGTGCGCACAGGGGATGCCGACCTTGCAGTCACTCTCCAACTGGACGTGGAGGAGCGTTCGGAATTTCAGTGGAAGCACCTGTATGCGCTCCACAATGAGATCGTTTTTCCAAAGACATCTCCGTTGACGCAAAAGCCGTCGCTGTCGCTCCGGGATTTTTCGGAAGAAACCTTTGTGGAGGTGGAATTGGAGGAGTCGGACGTTGTCTCCGATCTGATGCGCCAGAGCTGTCAGCAGGCGGGCTTTACGCCCCATCTCCTGCGGGTGCCGGATCTGAAGGCACAGATGGCAGCAGTAGAATTCGGATCGGGCGTGGCGGCCTTCAACCAATATCATCAAGCCTGCAATCATCCCGGGCTGACCCACTGTCCGCTGCCGGAACTGCCGGATGTGGATTTCTGTACGGTCTGGAGCCGGGACTGCGGCAACCCGGCGGTGCCGTTGTTTCTGGAGCTGCAGGAGCCGTGAATAAGAAAAAACAGAGAGACCCGTATCGCCACTGCACAGCAGTGGCGATACGGGTCTTAAATTTTAGCCGTTCAGGCATCGGGGGCTGGCTCTTGCTGGAGGCTGGCAGACTGTGGAACCGTTACAAAAACGACCTGAAAGTACAGAAATAACCGCAGACTTTGATATATGTTTCACAATTCTTTTACCAATCGGCGGCTGAATTGTAGTACTTATACAAACATTATTTTCTGACGATAAAATGATTGTACAAAAAGTGGTTGCATCACAACAAAATATTCACTACAATATAAAACACATTAGTAAATGTAATTTATAAAAGTTGTTCAGAAAGAAGGGGCGCATATGTTGCGGAGGTTGAGCCGTCTGGTCAACGGCGGCGGTGTCAAAGTGCCGCATCACAAGGATACGGCAAATTTTCCGACGGAATATCTGCCGGTACCGCCCAAAGTCATCCTGCCTATGAATCAGCACGTCGGCGCGCCCTGTGAGCCCTGTGTCAAAAAGGGAGACAAGGTCTGGGTAGGTACTATGGTGGGCCGGGCAACGGCTAAGGTGAGTATGCATATTTACTCCAGTGTTTCCGGTACTGTAATCGCCGTGGAGCCGATTTTGTACAATTTTGGCAAGGCGGAGACTGTGGTAGTCATTGAGACCGACGGGGCGCAGACTCCGGATCCGGCCATCTGCCCGCCGGAGGTCACGGATCTGGCCAGCTTTATTGCCGCACTGGAACAATCCGGCATTGTCGGCCTCGGTGGTGCGGGCTTTCCGACGGACGTGAAGGTGATGCCGAAAAACCTTGCGGAGATCGACACTCTGCTCATCAACGGCGCGGAGTGCGAGCCCTATCTGACCACAGACAACCGGGAGTTTCTGGAGCACCCGGACACGATATTGGACGGCATCCATGCCTGCCTGAAGTGGCTTGGCATTCCGAAGTGCCTGATCTGCATCGAGGACAATAAACCGGCGGCCATTGATCTGATGCAGCGGAAAACGGCAGAGGATCCGGGTATCGGTGTCTGCGTGCTGGAATCCCGTTACCCCCAGGGCGCCCAGAATATCCTCATTCACAATGCCACCGGCCGTACCGTCCCCCGGGGTGCACGGCATACCAGCGTGGGGGTCATGATGTTGAACGTCACCACCGTGTCCAGCATCGGCAAGTTCCTGAAGACCGGAATGCCGCTGGTGAACAAACGGCTCACGGTGGCCGGGGCCGCGGTGGCACATCCAAAAAATCTGGAGGTACCTATCGGAACCCCCATCGCCGATGTGCTGGCCTTCTGCGGAACCCGGGAAGAGCCGCGCAAGGTCATCGTGGGCGGCCCCATGATGGGCAGCGCCCAGATGGATGTGAATTACCCCATTACCCGGCAGAACAACGGCCTGCTGGCCTTCGGCGCAAAGTCCGCCCAGCGACCCAATGCGGAGAACTGCATCCGCTGCGGCCGGTGCATCAACTCCTGCCCCGTGGGTCTGTCCCCGCTGGACATCCGGGACGCCTACCTGCGCTATGACACCCAGGCACTGGACAAGCTGATGGCGGACCTGGGCAGTGGCTGCGGAACGTGCCGTTATGTCTGTCCCGCCAAGCGTCCGCTGACTCAGATGGTCGGCCTGGCCAAACGATACTTGAACAGCCATCAGAAGGGAGGCAAAAGCTGATGGAAGTGCATACCAGTCATCTGGTGGTCTCACCCGTGCCCCATGTGCGCGCATCACTGACCACCCGGCGGGTCATGGCAAACGTCATTCTCGCGCTCCTGCCGGCGCTGATCGCGTCCGTGGTCATCTTCGGCCTGCGTGCCCTGCTGGTGACGGCGGTGACGGTGGCCGCCTGTGTGGCAATGGAGTGGGCGTGGTGCGTCCTGCGCCATGAAAAGCAGACCGTCGGCGATCTGTCCGCCGTGGTCACTGGCTTGCTGCTGGCCTTCAACCTGCCCAGCACCGTGCCGCTCTACCTGCCCATCATGGGCGCGGCGGCGGCCATTCTAGTGACAAAGCAGCTTTTTGGCGGCATCGGCCACAACTTCGCCAATCCCGCCATCGTGGGGCGCATTGCGCTGGCGGTGTCCTTTCCATCGCTGATGACGGCTTACCCCTATCCCCAGACGCTGAGCGGGGTGGACATCCTGTCCAGCGCCACACCGCTGGCGGCACACGGGCAGCGCCTTCCTCTGCTCGACCTGCTCCTCGGCACTCATGGCGGCGTGCTGGGTGAGACCTGTGCGCTGGCGCTGCTGATCGGCTTCGGCTGGCTGCTGTGTACCCGGACGGTAGAGCTGACCATCCCTCTGGCCTATCTGTGCACGGTGGCGGCCATGAGCGCACTCTGCGGCCAGAACGTATTGACTCAGCTGCTCTCCGGCGGCCTTTTTTTGGGCGCGTTCTTTATGGCAACGGACTATACCACCTCGCCCTTCACCCGGAAGGGCAAGCTTATCTTCGGCGTGGGGTGCGGGCTCATCACCTGTGCCATCCGGTTCTGGGGAAATATGAATGAGGGTGTCAGCTACTCCATCCTGCTGATGAATCTCACGGTACCTTACATTAACGCAAAGACCCGCAAGACCCCGATGGGAGGCGGAAAACGGAAATGAAGCTGTGGAAGAACTACCTGCGTCCGGCGGTGACGCTGATGATCATCTGCCTGCTGGTGGGGGCGGCGCTGGCCGCCGTCAATGCGGCCACGGCCCCGGTCATTGCCGCCAACGAATCCGCCAGTCTGAATGCGACCTATGCAGCGGTGCTCCCGGAGGCCGACGGCTTTGAGTCACTGGATTGCTCCATTGAGGGAGTGACCGCTGTGCTGCGGGCAAAGAATGGCGCGGGCTATGTCATCACCGCTCAGAGCCGGGGCTACGGCGGGCAGGTGCCCGCGGCGGTGGCTTTTGCTGTGGATGGAACCATTCTGCGGGTGTCGATGCTGTCTAACGACGAGACGCCGGGACTGGGGCAGAAGGTGGCAGAGGAGAGCTTCACCGGCCAGTTCGCCGGGCGTCCGGCAGAGCAGATGACGCTGGCCGACATTGATGCCGTTTCCGGTGCGACGATCTCCTCCAAGGCGGCACTGAACGCAGTGGATCTGGCCTGTGCGGCGTTTGAGCAGGTCGTGGGAGGTGGACAGGGATGAAAGAGAAATGGAACATTGTCTGGAACGGCATTTTCAAGG
>OGCO01003627.1_pt1 | contig 17750 bp, 13 predicted proteins | sample 1570171 | NCBI WGS metagenome assembly OGCO01 (sample SAMEA4370583, study PRJEB24528) | human gut metagenome | reverse complement strand
TGCCGGAGACGCGGGGGCCGAACTTGCCCTTGAGCACGAACTTGATGGCAGAGGGTACCTTGAACCATGCCATGCCGGTGGCCATACCGGCGGCCATATCGGTGGAGCCGACGCCGGTGGAGAAGGCACCCAGTGCACCATAGGTGCAGGTGTGGCTGTCCGCACCGATCACGCAGTCGCCTGCGGTCACGATGCCTTTTTCCGGCAGCAGGGCGTGCTCAATGCCCATCTGGCCCACATCGTAGAAGTTAAGGATGTCGTATTTGTTGGCGAACTCGCGGCACTGCTTGGACTGGGTGGCGCTCTTGATGTCCTTGTTGGGCACAAAGTGGTCCAGCACGATGGCAATGTGCTCTTTGTCGAACACACCGTCAAAACCGGCCTTTTCAAACTCGTTGATGGCAACCGGGGTGGTGATATCGTTGCCCAGCACGATGTCCAGCTTTGCATTGATGAGCTGGCCTGCCTTGACCTCGGCAAGACCGGCATGTGCGGCAAGAATTTTCTGCGTCAGGGTCATTCCCATGATGGTACTCTCCTTTTGATACTCTCTATTGGATAGGCGGCTTGCCCTCTCAGCTTCGCTTCGCTCAGCAGCTCTCCCAAAGGGAGAGCCTTTGGCAGTCCACGTAAACTTCATCTCTTTGCCAAGGCCTCTCCCTTTGGGAGAGGTGGCACGGCGTAAGCCGTGACGGAGAGGGCGAGGACGCTGCCCTCTTTTTAATTATTTATTATTGATGGCGCTCACCAGTGCCTTGATGCCGGCCACGATGATATCGGTGTCGGTGCCGGCACCCCATGTGACGGTGTTATCGCCCCAGACGAGGCCGACGTAGGAGGCAGCGCGGGAGGTGGAGCCTTCGTCCAGACTGTGCTCGGAGTAGGTCTCGAGGTGGAACTCCATGCCGGTGGCGCTCTGGATGGCGTTTGCCACAGCGTCCAGACGGCCATTGCCCACCGAGGTGACCACCTTGCGCTGACCGTTCAGCTCCAGCGTGACGGTGGCGGTGATGCCGCCCACCTGTGCAAAGTGAGCTTCCAGAACGTTGAGCGGCTTGCAGCGGTTGAGAAAGGCATCCTCGAAGATGTGCAGCACCTCGTTTGCGCTCAGCTCCTTGTGGCTGTGGTCGGAAACGCTCTTGACCTTGTAGCCCAGCGCCTCGCGCATCTTGGGCGGCAGGTTGTAGCCGAAGTTCTGTTCCAGCACAAAGCCGATGCCGCCCTTGCCGCTCTGGCTGTTGATGCGGATCACATCGGCATCGTAGGTGCGTCCGATGTCGTGGGGGTCAACGGGGATGTAGGGACAGGTCCAGCGGTGTTCGCCATGCTCCTTGCGGTAGGCCATGCCCTTTGCAATGGCGTCCTGATGGCTGCCGGAGAAGGCGGCAAACACCAGCTGACCGGCGTAGGGGGTGCGCTCGTAAATGTGCATCCGGGTCACACGCTCGTAGGTGGCGCAGATGTCCGGCATATCGGAGAAGTCCAGCTTGGGGTCCACGCCGTGGCTGTACATGTTCATGGCCAGCGTCACCGCGTCCACGTTGCCGGTGCGCTCGCCGTTGCCGAACAGGCAGCACTCCACCCGCTGTGCACCCGCCAGCACGGCCAGCTCTGCGCAGGCCACGCCGGTGCCGCGGTCGTTGTGGGGATGGGTGGAGATGATGACGCTGTCGCGGTATTTCAGGTGCTTGTCGCAGTACTCGATCTGGTTTGCGTAGACGTGCGGCATGCTCATTTCCACGGTAACGGGCAGGTTGATGATCATGGGACGGTCCGGGGTGGGCTGCATGATGTCCAGCACGGCGTTGCACACATCCACCGCATAGTCCACCTCGGTGCCGGTAAAGCTCTCGGGGCTGTACTCGAACAGGAAGTTACCCTCGTACTCCTGACTGAGCTGCTTGACCAGCTTTGCGCCGTCGGTGGCGATCTGCTTGATCTCCTCCTTGCTCTTGTGGAACACCTGTTCGCGCTGGGCCACAGAGGTGGAATTATAGAAGTGGATCACCGCGCGGGGAGCGCCTTTGACGGCCTCGAAGGTCTTGCGGATGATGTGGTCGCGGCACTGGGTCAGCACCTGCACGGTGACATCCTCGGGGATCATGTTCTTCTCGATCAGGGTGCGCAGGAACTCGTACTCGGTGTCGCTGGCGGCAGGGAAGCCCACCTCGATCTCCTTGAAGCCGATCTTGACCAGCATCTGGAAGAACTCCAGCTTTTCCTCAAGGCTCATGGGCACGATCAGGGCCTGATTGCCGTCGCGCAGGTCCACGCTGCACCATGCGGGGGCTTTTTCAATGTGATCCTTCTTTACCCAGCTGTCATAGCCTGCGGGTACCGGGTAGTAACCCGGAGCGTACTTGGTTGCGTCCATCATTTGCGCGTCCTCCCAAACAATTTACACTTCTTGCTCCATGCTCTTTGTGAGCGTCCTCGCCCTCTCAGTCTCACATTCGTTCGACAGCTCCCCCAAAGGGGGAGCCCTTGGCAAAACCGAAAACTTTGCCGTACTGCCAAGGCCTCTCACTTTGGGAGAGGTGGCACGGCGTAAGCCGTGACGGAGAGGGCAAGCCTGCTTCCAAAAGGCAGATATACGAAAAGGCTCTCGTCTTTCAAGGCGAAAACCTTGAGAGACGAGAGCCTGTAAAGTTCAAACTACAGGGCACCCGTGGTACCACTCTCTTTGCTGCGCCTTTGGGCACAGCCGCTTTGCACGATCGGCTTTTTGCAGCGAATCGCTGTCCTTGTAACGGTGGACATCCGTCAGAGCCTACTTGTGTGTTCAGCCCTGCCGCTCAGGGGCCAGTAACCGAAACCCTCTGCACCCGCCTTGCACCACCCGGCGGCTCTCTGTACGCAGAAGAAAATCGTTTTTTCCCCGTCAACGCATTTGTGCTTTTTTCAAAGTGGACTAAGTTTAGCATGATTCGCGGGCAGTGTCAAGCAATCTGACTCATTCTCAAAATGAAACAATTTCACAAAATAAGGGGCAGAATTTTCCAAAATTGTGCACCGGTCGATTCGACGCATTTTTCGGTCGATTCGTGTCAAAAAATGCCGGGGTGGGGGGGGGTACGGGTGTATGATAGACTCAAAGATATAACAGAGGAGGTACACCCTACATGAAACTATGTACCCGTAAATTCCTTGCCGGGCTGTTGAGCCTTGGCCTGCTGCTGCAGGCGGCAAGCCCCCTCAGCGCATTGGCGGCGCAGTTGCAGCTGCTATTGTTGGCGGCGCAGCAGTCTGGGGCGGCTACGAGATCGCTACCCGGGTGATCCTGCACAACATCCTGCCCGAGGGCGCAGAGAGCCCCGCAAACCGCGGCCAGCTGGCACTGCTGGTGTGGAACACCGCAGGCAGACCTGAACCTGTGAACACCCCGGCCTTTGCGGATGTGGCAGATGCCGACACCGCCAAGGCAGCCCAGTGGTGTGTGGAGCAGGGCCTGCTGGATGCCAAGAGCGAGAGCACCTTCAAGCCGGAAGGCTGGATGCCCAAGTTCAAGACCATTGAAGTGTGGGAAAAGGCTTTCCCCAAACGGTAAACCCATGCGAAACCAAAGGGAGCAGCTTCGGCTGCTCTCTTTTTGTATGCGGAGGGGACCTTTGTTAACAAACTGCTAAGTTTTTGGAAAGTTCTGCTCGAATTGCTGTTGCGCCCGGTTTTACTGTGCTATACTACTTGCATCAGGAACCAAAGGAGGAATTGCCACATGAAAGAAGTCAAGCCTTCCAAAAAGCCGCTGGCGATCTACTACGCCATCGTGCTGGCGGTCCTGCTGCTGCTCAACCTTGTGCTGCTGCCGTGGATGAGCGAGCGTCAGGTGGAGGAAGTGGACTACGGTACCTTTATGACCATGACCGAGGAAAAGAACATCGGCCGTGTGGATATCGAATCCAACCAGATCATTTTTACCGATAAAGAGGAAAAGCAGGTCTACAAGACCGGCCTGATGAACGACCCGGAGCTTACCCAGCGCCTGTATGATGCCGGAGCACAGTTTTCCAGCGAGATCGTGGAGCAGGGGTCGCCGATGCTCAATTTCCTGATCTGGTTCCTGCTGCCCATCCTGTTGTTCAGCTTCATCGGCAACCAGATGAACAAAAAGCTGATGGAAAAGGCCGGCGGCGGCCCGGGATCCATGATGTTCGGCGGCGTGGGCAAGTCCAACGTCAAGGTCTATGTGCAGTCCACCCACGGCATTCGCTTTGCGGATGTGGCCGGTGAGGATGAAGCAAAGGAAAACCTGCAGGAGATCGTGGATTACCTGCACGACCCCGGCAAGTACGAGAGCATTGGCGCATCCATGCCCAAGGGCATCCTGCTGGTGGGCCCGCCGGGCACCGGCAAGACCATGCTGGCCAAGGCCGTGGCAGGCGAATCCAACGTGCCGTTCTTCTCCATTTCCGGCTCTGAATTCGTGGAGATGTTCGTGGGCATGGGCGCGTCCAAGGTGCGCGACCTGTTCCGGCAGGCCAAGGAAAAGGCCCCCTGCATCGTGTTCATCGATGAGATCGATGCCATCGGTCAGAAGCGCAACAGCGGCAATCTCGGCGGCAACGACGAGCGTGAGCAGACTTTGAACCAGCTGCTCACCGAGATGGACGGCTTTGAGGGCAACACCGGCGTCATCATTCTGGCGGCTACCAACCGCCCGGATTCGTTGGACCCGGCGCTGACCCGTCCCGGACGCTTTGACCGCCGTGTTCCGGTGGAGCTGCCCGACCTCAAGGGCCGCGAAGAGATTTTGAAAGTGCACGCCAAAAAGGTGGCGCTGGCCCCGGGCATCGACTTCAACACCGTGGCCCGCATGGCTTCCGGTGCATCCGGTGCGGAACTTGCCAACATCGTCAACGAAGCAGCCCTGCGCGCCGTGCGTGCAGGCCGCAAGAGCGTGACCCAGGCCGATCTGGAGGAGAGCATCGAGGTGGTCATTGCAGGCTACCAGAAGAAGAACTCCATCCTCACCGACAAGGAAAAGTGCATCGTGGCCTACCACGAGATCGGCCATGCACTGGTGGCGGCCAAGCAATCCAACTCTGCCCCTGTGCAGAAGATCACCATTATCCCCCGCACCTCCGGCGCACTGGGTTACACCATGCAGGTGGACGAGGGCAACCACTACCTGATGAGCAAGGAAGAGCTGGAAAACAAGATCGCCACCCTTACCGGCGGACGCGCCGCCGAGGAAGTGGTGTTCCGATCCATCACCACCGGTGCCTCCAACGATATTGAGCAGGCAACCAAGCTTGCCCGCGCCATGCTTACCCGCTACGGCATGAGCAAGGAATTTGACATGGTGGCGCTGGAGACCGTGAACAACCAGTATCTGGGCGGTGACACCTCGCTGGCCTGCTCGGCGCAGACCCAGCGCGAGATCGACCAGAAGGTGGTGGAGCTGGTCCGGGCCCAGCACGAAAAGGCTGTCCGCATCCTGACCGACAACCGCGCCAAGCTGGATGAGCTGGCACAGTATTTGTACCAGAAAGAGACTATCACCGGCGAGGAGTTCATGGAGATCCTGAACCGGGAACCGGCACAGGCCCAGTGACCCCGGCGGCAGAGCTGCCAAAAATTTTTTTTAGCCTGCTGCAATAATCCCGCCGCCGCATCCGTTTATAAGACAGATGCGGCGGTTTTGTATTACACCGCATGGCAGACCATGGTTTTCCACAAAACAAAAATGTGCGGTGCAAAACCGCCGTCAACGGAGGTATTCCAAATGAAACTGAACCATAAATTTGTCCGTACCGTCACCACCACCGCTGCAGTGCTGGGTGCTGCCGCCATGCTGAGCGTGGGCGCATTTGCCGCAGAGGCAGACATCAACGACCCTGCTGCCGCAGGCTATCTGCCCCCGCAGGAGCAGATGGTGCAGGGGGATATCGCCCTGCACAGCGCCGATGTGGCGATCGGCGAAAAGGACCCCACCTACGGCGGCTACGGCGCACCGGAGGGAAACCCCATTCAGGGAAATATCATGCTGATCTCCGGCGATGAGCTGGCCGCCCCGTCCGCAGATGCAGCGGCGAAAAAGAGCGAGGCCCGTTACACCGTCAAGGGCCTGTTCGGCAGAGAAGTGCTGTACACTGCCCGCCAGAAGGACAGTGTGCTGACGCTGGATGTGCCCGCCGGTTCTGCTACTTTCCGCACCACCGTGCAGGACATGCAGACCCTGCTGAACGAGGGCGTGAGCACGCTGGTGGTCCAGACTGAGAAGGGCTCCACCACCCTGAACCTGTCTCTGCTGGTGGAGGGCCAGAAGGGCACCGACCGCGTGGTGCTGCGCCGACTGGGCGAAAACACCTTCCTCACCGTGGGCCTGCGCTGCCGCCGCGATTTGATCGTGGGGCGCTGACCGCTGAGATCAAATGATGAAAGGGCTGCTGCACGCAGGGATGTGCAGCGGCCCTTTTTGCGCTTTTCTGTTAAGTTTTTGAAAATTTGCGCAGATGTCTTTGCAAAGTCTGCCGGGAGATGTTATAGTTAAATTGAAACAGTATGCATTCCCGATAGAAAGGAAAAAACGCCATGGAGCATTTTGTGGAGTTTGAGGACGTTTGCAAATACTACCAGACCGGCAGTGTGAAGATCGCCGCCGCAGACCACCTGAATTTCTATGTGGATAAGGGCGAGTTCTGCATCATCGTGGGGCCTTCCGGCGCAGGTAAGACCACCCTGCTGAACATCCTTGGCGGCATGGACAGCTGCGACGATGGAAACGTCTGGCTGGACGGCCAGAATGTGAGCCACTTTACCGCCAGAGAGCTCACCACCTACCGCCGGTACGATGTGGGCTTTGTGTTCCAGTTCTACAACCTTGTGCAGAACCTGACCGCACTGGAGAATGTGGAGCTGGCCAGCGAGATCTGCCGCGACCCGCTGGACCCCAAAGAGACCCTGCGCGGTGTGGGTCTGGGAGAGCGGCTGAACAACTTCCCGGCCCAGCTTTCCGGCGGCGAGCAGCAGCGGGTGTCCATTGCCCGCGCACTGGCCAAAAATCCCAAGCTTCTGCTCTGCGACGAGCCCACCGGTGCACTGGATTACAAGACCGGCAAGCAGGTGCTGGCCCTTTTGCAGGATACCTGCCGCCGCACCGGCCGCACGGTGATCGTTATTACCCACAACACCGCCCTGACGGCGATGGCAGACCGCATCATTCAGGTGCGCAGCGGCAAGATCGTCTCCAATCAGGTCAACGAGCACCCTGTGCCGGTGCAGGAGATTGAGTGGTGAGAGCTGTGCTGAAAAGTTATCGTAAAAACATCCTGCGGGAAATGAAGGACAACCTGAGCCGCATGGTCTCGCTGTTCGGCATCGTAGCGCTGGGCGTGATGATGCTGACCGGCCTGATGAGTTTTGCGCCCAGCATGCGCATCGCCGGGCAGAAATACTACGTGCAGCAGAACGTGTTCGACCTGCGGGTGCTGTCCACGCTGGGCCTTTCGGAGGAGGACATTGCCGCCATTGCCGCCGTGGACGGCGTGGAGGCTGTGCAGCCGGTGAAATATCAGGACGTGGAGGCCCAGTGGCAGGGCCAGAGCGAGACGGCGGTGGTGCGCCTGCAGCAGCTGCCCGCCGACCCCGGGGCCGACACGGCAGAAAATATGAACCGTCTGGTGCTGCTGTCGGGCCGGATGCCTGAGGCCCCGGACGAGTGCGTGGTGCATGTGATGGGCTACGGCGACCCGGTGGAACCGGGCACGGTGCTCACCCTGCCGGAGGACACCGAACATGTGAGCCGGAAGCAGTTCACGGTAGTGGGCACCGTGCAGGACCCGCAGCATTTTTCCACGGACAAGGAGAGCAGCACCGCCGGTGACGGCCAGCTGGATGATATTGTGTTCCTGCCGGAGGGCAGCCTGACCACGGATTATTATACGGCGTGCTATCTCAAAGTGAAAAATGCCGGCCTGTATGATAATTACTCGGACGCGTATCAGGCAGCAGTGGATGACACAGCCGCAAGGGTAAAGGCCATCAGCGGCGCACAGTGCACGGCCCGGCGGGCGGAGCTGATCGAGGACGCCAGTGCAGAGCTGGCCGACGCCCGGGCCGAGTACAACGACAAAAAAGCCGAAGCAGACCGTCAGTTTGCGGAGGCAGAGCAGCAGCTGGCCGATGCACAGGCACAGCTGGACAGCGCCAAAGCCCAGCTGGACGCGGGCGAAGCGGAGCTTGCCGCCAACAAAAAGGCCCTGCCGGATACCATGCAGGGCGGTGCGGACGAGCTGGTGAGCGGCGAGGAACAACTGCTGGAATTTGAGGATCAGCTGCAACAGATCGAGATGCTGGTGAACCTGAAAAAGGTGGCCGACCCGCTGCTGGGCTATGCCGAAACGGCTCTGCACAACGCACAGAAAGCGCTGGACGAAGCGGAACCTGCCGATGAAGAGTACACCGAGCTGCGGGATGCCCTGCAGAAGGCGCAGGATGCTTACGACAACATCAGCGGCCAGCTGAACGGCTATCAGGCCCAGCTGGACGCGGGCAAGCGCCAGATGTATGCACAGGGGCTGATCTCTTCGTCCAGCCTTTCCAACGAGCAGCTGGTGACTGAGGCAAAGGCAGCACTGCGCCAGATGAAGGTAAAGCTTCTGCAGGGGCAGCTGCAGCTGACCACCGGCACGGCCACAGCCTACACCCAGTTTGATGCGGCTCGCACCCGGCTGGACGAAGGCTGGCAGCAGTACAACGACGGCGTGCAGCAGCTGGCCGATTCCCGCGCGGAGTACGAGAGCCGAAAGGCCGATGCCGAACAGCAGCTGGCCGACGGCCTTGCCCAGCTGAACGACGCCGAGGAGCAGGTGAGCCAGATCAAGAGCGGCGAGTGGTATGTGCTGGACCGCAGCTCCACCATGAGCTTTGTCACCTTTGAGCAGTATGCCGACCGCATGGATGCCATTGCACGGGTGTTCCCGGTGTTCTTCTTCCTGGTGGCGGCGCTGGTGGCCACTACTACTATGACCCGCATGGTGGACGAGAACCGCCTGCAGCTGGGTACTCTGAAAGCTCTGGGTTACTCCAACGCAAAGATCGCAGGCAAGTATCTGTTCTATGCCCTCAGCGCCAGCGTGCTGGGCAGCATCGTGGGCATGGTCATCGGTTTTGTGGTGTTCCCACTCATCATCTGGTATGCTTACCAGATGATCTTCAGCATGTCCACCTTTACGCTGCACTTTTACCCCGGCATGGCGGCAGCCAGCGTAGCCATCAGCGCGGCCGTCATCGGTTTTGCTACATGGAACGCCTGCCGTGCCAGCCTGAAGGAAAAGACTGCAGCTTTGCTGCTGCCCCGGGCCCCGGTGGCAGGCAAGCGCATCTTTTTGGAGTACATCACCCCGCTGTGGCAGCACATGAGCTTCTCCCAAAAGACCACAGCCCGCAACCTGTTCCGCTACAAAAAGCGCTTCTTCATGACAGTGCTGGGCGTGGCAGGCTGCACGGCGCTGCTGCTGATCGGTTTTGGCATTCAGGATTCCATCCTGCCCATCGTGGACAAGCAGTCCGGGCAGCTGACCCACAACGATCTCACCATCTCGCTCAGCGATGAAAAGGCGCTGACCATGGAGCAGGGCCTTGCCGACACGCTGGACAGCAGCAGTGCGGTCCACAGCTGGGGCGCGTTCTACACAAAGTCCACCACCCTTTATAATGAAGAGGGCGGGAGCGCCGACGTCAGCATCGTAGGCGCGGAGGACGATGCCCGGATGACCGAATACTTCACCTTCCGCACCCGGGTGGGCCACGACCCCATTCCCTTTGAAGAGGACAGCGTGATCCTGACCGAAAAAACGGCCCTGAATCTGGAGCTGAGCGTGGGCGATACGTTCTATGTGGAGGCTGCAGACGGGAGCCGCGTGCCGCTGGTGCTGACCGGCATTACCGAGAACTACATGTTCACCCGGCTGTATCTGTCCGGTGCACAGCTGGAGAGCCTGCTGGGCGGCACACCGGAGTGGAATACTGTGTACGGCCTGACCGGCTGTACCACCGAGGCGGAGTACAACGCTCTGCGCACAAAGCTGCTGGGCTGCAACTACGTCAGCAGCGTCAGCTTCACCGAGGACACCACCTCCATGTTCGGCAGCCTGATCGGCAGTCTGAACTACGTGGTGGTGCTGATCATCGTGTGCGCGGCGGCGCTGGCGGCGGTGGTGCTGTACAACCTGATCAGTGTCAACCTTGCCGAGCGCAAAAAGGAGCTTGCCACCATCAAGGTGCTGGGCTTCTATGACAAAGAAGTGTACCGCTACATCTTCCGCGAGATCGAGCTTTTGTCCCTCATCGGCTCCGGCGTGGGCCTGCTGCTGGGCGTGCCGCTGCACCGGTTCATCGTCCTGACCGTGGAAATGGATCAGCTCATGTTCATCCGCACCATTGCACCCCGCAGTTATCTGCTGGCAGTGGCATTGACGATGCTGTTCACCTTTGTGGTGTGCTTTGCCATGCGGCGGCATGTGCGGCATATCAGCATGGTGGAAAGCATGAAAGCGCCGGAGTGAGTTTACAAAATCTTCATAAAAAGAACATGGTTTCGCAGAAATTCTTTGGTATGATAATGCTACCGACAGGCGGGGCCGCAACCGCCTGAACGGGTAACATGATTCCTCCTTTACCAAACCAAATACCGCAAAACAAAACACCGCGCCTTGTCTGATCCGCAGCAGACAGGGCGCGGTGTCTTGTTTAAACCGTTAAGTTTTCAGCATCTGCGGCAATGGCATCGGCCTGCTGCTGGGTGAGCACGCGGCACTTGACCATCCGCTTGAGCACCACCTGCATCCGCTTGAAGGCAAGCTCCGGGCTGCTGGCGTAGGTGGAAGGCGCGTTGGGCATACCCGCCAGATAGATCGCTTCGGCATCGGTCAGCTGGGCCGGTTCCTTGCCAAAGTAGCCCTCGGCAGCTTCTGCAATGCCATAATACCCGCTGCCAAAATAGATGGTGTTGGCGTACATCTCAAAGATCTGCTGCTTGGAGTAGGTCTTTTCAATATCAAAAGCAGCAAGCATCTCGGCAGCCTTGCGGGCCAGATGCTTGTCCTGCGTGAACAGCTCGTTCTTGGCAAGTTGCTGGGTCAGGGTGCTGCCACCCTCGGCCAGCGAGTGGGTGCGCAGGTCGGCCAGCAGGGCGCGGGCAATGGCCCCCGGGTCGATGCCCTTGTGGGTCATAAAATGCTCGTCCTCGGTGCAGATGACTGCGTTAATATAGATCTGCGGCAGCGCATCGTAGGAAGTATAGCTCCCGCGGGCACAGATGGTGTCGTACATGGAAGCCACTGGGTAACTGCTGGCGGCACTGCGGTACAGCTGCCTGCCCTGATAAAAGAACCAGCCGCCTGCCAGCAGCCCGCCAAGCAGCAGGATGCAAAGAACAACGAGCAGGCTCTGCTTAAAAAAATGAAAGAAACGATGCAGCATCGAAAAAACTCCTTTGATGATAAAAAAGAACGCTACCATAATAAACGATTTGCAGGGCGTTTGCAAGGAACAGCTTTAGTATAACAATAAAATTTTAAGGTTTTATCAATGGAAAAATAAAAATTTTCGAAGAAGCAGAAGTGTTACTCCTGTTGGAACTGCACAACGGGATGCTGCAAATGCGGGCTGCGCATCGTGCAGAAAACTCAATTTGAAAAAAACTGGAATTAACCTATTGACAAACTAGGTAAGAGGGAATATAATGCAAACAACAAATCCACAAACCTAGTGGGAAAAAGAAAGCAAAGGTTTTGCTTCCCGGTACAGAGCAGATAGAGGTGCCGGTTTGTAGATGAGTGGGAAAGAGTTTTACGGGAAAGGAGGGCACGGATATGAAGCTGATTTGGAACGACCTGCTGCATGCAAACTTCCGCTGTGGGCGAATGTGCGGTGACCGGGCAGAACATCTGGCTGTGAACTGTACGATGCCCTCTTGCTGTGCACGAATGTGTACCCGAATGTGACGTTGACAGAATAGCTTTGAATTGTGTTTGCCCGGTGCGCTTATGTATCACGCATCGGGATTTTTTGTATCAGGAAATTATACTAAAAGTACAAATAGAGAGGTAAAATACTATGTCTAACTATAAATTTGAGACCCTGCAGCTTCACGTTGGCCAGGAGCAGGCCGATCCCGCAACCGATTCCCGTGCAGTGCCTATCTATCAGACCACTTCCTATGTGTTCCGCAACAGCCAGCACGCAGCAGACCGCTTTGGTCTGGCAGATGCCGGCAACATCTACGGCCGCCTGACCAACTCCACGCAGGACGTGTTCGAGAAGCGCATCGCTGCGCTGGAGGGCGGCGTGGCTGCTCTGGCAACCGCCTCCGGTGCCGCTGCCATCACCTACACCATCGAAGCACTGGCACAGGCCGGTGACCACATCGTGGCTCAGAAGACCATCTACGGCGGCAGCTACAACCTGCTGGAGCACACCCTGACCCAGTTCGGCGTCACCACCACCTTTGTGAACGCACACGATCTGGCTGAGGTGGAGAATGCCATCCAGCCCAACACCAAGGCCGTCTATCTGGAAACTCTGGGCAACCCCAACAGCGATATCCCCGATATCGATGCCATTGCAGCCATCGCGCACAAGCACGGCCTGCCGCTGGTCATCGATAACACCTTCGGCACCCCGTACCTGATCCGTCCCATTGAGCACGGCGCAGATATCGTTGTTCATTCCGCCACCAAGTTCATCGGTGGACACGGAACAACGATCGGTGGTGTCATCATCGACAGTGGTAACTTCGACTGGACATCCAGTGACAAATACCCATGGTTAACAGAGCCGAACGTATCTTACCATGGAGTAAGCTTTGCAAAGGATACAGCACCTGCTGCATTTGTTACTTACATCAGAGCGATCCTGTTAAGAGATATGGGCGCAACTATCTCACCGGTACATTCATTCATCTTCCTTCAGGGACTTGAGACATTATCCTTACGTGTAGAACGTCATGTTGAAAATGCACTTAAGGTTGTACAGTATCTGAAAAATCAGCCACTGGTTGAGAAGGTAAATCATCCATCCATCTCAGAGGATCCTGAACAGCAGGCATTATATAAGAAATATTTCCCAAATGGCGGCGGATCAATCTTTACATTTGAGATCAAGGGCGGAGCAAAAGAGGCACAGGCATTTATCGATCAGCTTGAGTTATTCTCACTCCTTGCAAATGTTGCAGATGTAAAATCCCTTGCTATCCATCCGGCATCAACCACTCATTCAGAGTGCAACGAGGCTGAGCTATTAGATCAGGGTATCAAGCCGAATACAATTCGTCTGTCCATCGGAACAGAGAACATCGACGATATTATCGAAGATCTGGATGAAGCATTTAAGGCAATCGCAGAATAATCAATAATAAAAACAGTAGATAATTGGACATAAAAACAATAAAAAATATGGTTGATCGAAGATCATCGGTCACCTGCAAAACGAAAAAATAGAATCAGAATAGGAGATTAAAATTATGAGTAAAATTTATAAAGACGCAACAGAGTTAATCGGAAATACACCATTAGTAGAGTTCAATCACATTGAGAAAAAGGAAGGCTTAAATGCAAAGATCCTTGCAAAGTTAGAGTATTTTAATCCGGCAGGAAGCGTAAAAGACAGAATCGCAAAAGAGATGATCGAAGATGCTGAGAGAAAGGGAACATTAAAGCCGGGCGCTACGATCATTGAGCCTACATCCGGAAATACAGGTATCGGTCTTGCATCTATCGCTACAGCAAAGGGGTATAAGGCAATCATCGTTATGCCGGAGACCATGAGCGTTGAAAGAAGAAATATCATCAAAGCATACGGCGCAGAGATCGTTCTGACTGAAGGTGCAAAGGGTATGAAGGGCGCGATCGCAAAGGCAGAGGAGCTCTCTAAGGAGATCCCTGACAGCTTCGTTGCAGGTCAGTTCGTAAATCCGGCAAACCCGGAAGCACACAGAAAGACAACAGGACCGGAGATCTGGAATGATACAGACGGAAAGGTTGATATCTTCGTAGCAGGTGTTGGTACAGGCGGAACGGTAACAGGTGTCGGTGAATATCTGAAGCAGCAGAATCCGGATGTTAAGGTTGTAGCAGTAGAGCCGGCTACATCACCGGTTCTTTCAAAGGGAACTGCAGGAGCACATAAGATTCAGGGTATCGGTGCAGGATTTGTACCGGATACATTAAATACAAAAATCTACGATGAGATCATCACAATCGACAATGATGCAGCATTTGAAGGCGGCAAAGAGATCGCAAGTATAGAAGGTATTCTCGTTGGTATCTCATCCGGTGCAGCTTTCGTAGCAGCAAAGGAACTTGCAAAGCGTCCTGAGAATGCAGGAAAGACGATCGTAGTTCTCCTTCCGGATAGTGGTGACAGATATTACTCAACTCCGCTCTTTGGATAAAACCAATAAGATTTACATGTGAATATAATATCCTTTCAAAATAATCATTTATCTCAAAGCAGACACGCTCCACCATACAGCAATGTGGTGGGGCGTGTTTGTTGTTGTGCCTTTTTGGTTGTCGGTGAGCGTGTGGATATGGTATAGTGTAATTGTGCGGAAAGTAACGGTTTAGAAAAAAGCAGAAAAGAGGCAATATGAAATTTATTTACAATGCTTTTGTTTTAAACCATATTGAATATGCGAAGATTTATAGTGAAATAAATACGAATTACAGTAAATATAAAAATAAACCTTTTGCAGTTCTTGCATCATATGGAATTGATAACAGACCATATTGGTATTATTTTGAGAACCATGGCTATAATGAATACAATATTTATATGCGTATTGAGATGTAAGGAGGATGAATATGGAGGAATTAACAGCTTTATTAAATGCTATTGATGATTCTTATTATGATTTTGTTTCAGCAATGATAAATTATGCAGCGAAAAAACCAACAAGACAAAAATTATTAGTTGATTATATTAAAAATACTCCAAATTTAAAATCTTCTGATGTCGTAAGATTCGTTTCAGAGCAAAATGATTTTTTTGAGGATGCTGCATATATGGAAGTTGGGTAACAATAGATAAAAAATACGGAGCAATAAGTTGAATATGAAGAAATTAACAGAAACGCAGAAAAGTATTATAAAATGGGCATTTGTGCTGGTGCTTCTCGGCTTGATCGTATATGTGTTCCGGGATATGGCAGGACCGATCGCAAAGCAGCTTGTGAAGACAAGCCCTTGGATCGTCGTGCTGATCCTTGTGGCGACATTGCTGTATGGTGTGTTTGAGAGTACGATCACGATGTTATTTGCCAGACAGTATAATCCGACGTTTACATTCAGACAGGCGTTTGGAATGACATATTTTGTGTCATTTTACAGAACGGCGACGCTTGGAAGCGGAGCGGGTGTGTCGGCTCTGGTTTACCTGAATGAGTATGGAGTGAAGACATCAGAAGCATTTGGTATGTATATGATTGAATATGCAGTGCACAAATTAAGCATCGGAATCATGGCGGTGATCCTGTATCTGCTGCATTTCCATTATATGAATGAAACCTTTGCGGAATATGAAGCATATATTGGAATTGGATTTGTGGCTACAGTTATTATTACGATATGTTTACTGTTGTTTGTATGTGCCGGATGGTTCCATCAGATCTTAAAGAAGCTGATGGATCTGGTGAATTACAAAGGACGATTTACAGAAAAGTTTGATAAAATCAAAGAACAGTGTGATATCATGGAAACGGAATCAAAGAAATTGCTGCGCCATTGGAAGCTGCTGCTTGGCGTTCTGCTGATCAACTTTTGTAAGTTTTCCTGCTGGTTTATGATTCCGTATATCGTACTGTACAAGAGCGGTGCATTTTCGCCGGATGTGGCACTGGCGATCACGACGGTATCAGTCATGCTGGCGGCAGTTATTCCTACGCCTGCAGGAATCGGTTCCAGTGAGTTTGTAATGATCGCAATGTTTGGTGCGATCGTGGGAAGTGCGAAAGCAGGAGCTATGGCACTGCTATACCGTTTTGCAACATTTGTATTTCCATGTGCGCTGGGCGCGGCCTATGCAGCGAAGTTTGCAGTTATAAAACAGAGAAAGAATAAGAAGAAGGAAGTCTGACCCGTATGAAATGTGGGACGGATGGAAAAATATCCATCAGCTATATGCTCGATATGATATATGATGGACAGAAACAGGGTAAATACAGATATGAAAAAGTTGGTGGTGGGCATTCTTGCCCATGTTGATTCGGGAAAAACTACATTATCGGAAGCCATGTTATATACGGCAGGCAAGATCCGTAAGCTTGGACGGGTGGATCATAAGGATGCTTATCTGGATACGGATGCACAGGAGCGGGAGCGTGGGATCACGATATTTTCTAAGCAGGCGGTATTTACATATGATGGCATGGAGATCACACTGCTTGATACGCCGGGGCATGTGGATTTCTCGGCGGAAATGGAACGAACCTTACAGGTGCTTGACTATGCGATTCTTGTCATTAATGGCATGGACGGGGTACAGAGTCATACTGATACGTTATGGAAGCTGTTGAAGCGGTACGAGATCCCGACATTTATATTTGTAAATAAGATGGACATGGAAGGGACAGATAAAGATGCTGTTTTCCAAAATATACGAAAAAAGCTGGATGGGGATTGCGTTGATTTCTCATCCGGGGACAGAGATGAACAGATCGCGATGGCAGACGAGAGACTGTTAGATACCTATCTGGATAGTGGTATGGTTGAGGTAGAAGATATCACCGAAGCAATTCTTGACAGAAAGATATTTCCTTGTTTCTGGGGATCGGCACTCAAACTCTCCGGTGTGCAGGAATTATTGGATGCGATGAATACCTATATGGTGATGCCTGCATATAATGCAGAATTTGGCGGACGGATCTTCAAGATATCGAGAGATGCAAAAGGGGAACGCCTTACCTATATGAAGGTGACCGGAGGAAGCTTAAAGTGCAGAGAGCAGATCGAGGGAACCGAAGGAAAAGTCAATCAGATACGGATTTATTCCGGTGCGCGTTACGAGACGGTAGAGGAGGCTTCTGCCGGAACGGTATGTACGGTCACCGGGCTTGGTGAGACATCCGCAGGTCAGGGCGTTGGATGTGAACAGGAAAATGTATTTGCCGGACTGGAACCTGTGTTATCCTATAAAGTCAGCTATCCGGAGGACAAGGATGCAGTTGTCGTGCTCCGGGATATCAGGCAGTTAGAGGAAGAAGAACCGGAGTTACATGTTGAGTTTGCACAGGAGACCGGAGAGATCTTTGTGAAGGTTATGGGACAGGTGCAGCTTCAGGTGCTGACACAGATTATAAAAGACAGATTTGGCTATCTCATATCATTTGGTATGGGAAGGATCATTTATAAAGAGACACTTGTAGAACCGGTAATGGGAGTCGGACATTTTGAGCCGCTTCGTCACTATGCCGAAGTGCATTTGCTGATGGAACCGTTGGAGCTGGGAAGTGGCATGCAGTTTGATACGATATGCAGCGAGGATGTACTCGATAAGAACTGGCAGAGACTGATCCTGACACATCTGGAAGAAAAGGAATACCGGGGCGTGCTGACAGGCGCACCGATCACGGATATGAAGATCACGGTGACTGCGGGACGGGCACATCAGAAGCACACAGAGGGCGGTGATTTCCGCCAGGCAACTTACCGTGCCATTCGTCAGGGACTGAAAAAAGCAAAAATTATTTTACTGGAGCCCTATTATGAATTTCGTCTTGAGGTTCCTGTGGACACAGTTGGCAGAGCTAT
>OGCO01003625.1_pt1 | contig 17762 bp, 19 predicted proteins | sample 1570171 | NCBI WGS metagenome assembly OGCO01 (sample SAMEA4370583, study PRJEB24528) | human gut metagenome | reverse complement strand
ACGTGCCTGCCCACACCCAGCTGTCCTGGGTGCTGGCCTGCAACACCCAATTCGGTGAGCTGTCCCGCATGACCCAGTTCAAGGACAAGAGCGCCAAACACCCCGATAACGTCAACGGCGGCCTGTTCACCTACCCCGTCCTGATGGCAGCCGACATTCTGATCTATAACGCCGACCTCGTCCCCGTGGGCCAGGACCAGACCCAGCATCTGGAGATCGCCCGCGACATTGCCGGCCGCTTCAACGGCATCTACGGCGATACCTTCATCCTGCCCGAGGGCTACGTCCCGGCCTCCGGCGCCAAGATCATGTCCCTGGCCGAGCCGACCAAGAAGATGAGCAAGTCCGACACCAACGTCAACGCCTTCATCCTGATGACTGACGACAAGGACGCCATCGTGCGCAAATGCAAGCGCGCCGTCACCGATTCCGACGGCTGCGTCCGCTTCGACCGCGAAAATAAGCCCGGCGTTTCCAACCTCATGACCATCTACGGCACCTTCACCGGCAAGAGCATGGACGAGATCGCCGCCGAGTTTGAGGGCAAGGGCTACGGCGACTTCAAGATGGCTGTTGCCGAGGTCACCGCCGACGCGCTGGCCCCCGTCCAGGCCGAGTACGGCAAGATTCTTGCCGATAAAGCGTATGTTGATGAGGTGCTCAAGTCCGGTGCCGAGCGTGCCTCCCGCCTGGCAAACCGCACCGTCAACAAAGTCTACCGCAAGGTGGGCCTGCTGCAGCTGGATAAATAAGCTAAAGCTGCCTCGTATCCGGCAAAATGCACTTGACAAAACGGCGCTGAACCGTTTATAATATTACAGTTAGTGCGGCTCGTATTGGGCCGCACAACTTTTACTATTTACACGTTAGGAGAAACTACCATGGCGAAAGAAGTCGTTGTTACCCGTGAGGGCTATGATAAACTGGTCCATGACTTGGACGAACTGCGCACCGTTAAACGTAAAGAGGTTGCTGATAAGATCAAGGTTGCACGTGGCTACGGCGACTTGAGCGAGAACGCCGAGTACGATGCCGCTAAGGAAGAGCAGGCCGTTGTCGAAGCCCGCATCGCTGACCTGGAGGCTACCCTGAAAGTTGCCCGCGTCATCGACGACAGCGAGCTGTCCGGCGATACCGTTTCCATCGGTATGAACGTCACCATCCAGGAGGAGGGCGAGGAGCCGGAATCCTACGACATCACCGGTTCCACCGAGGCTGACATGAACCTGAACCGCATCAGCGACGAGAGCCCCGTCGGCGCGGCACTGATCGGCTGCAAGGTCGGCGACAGCGTTGATGTCACCCTGCCCAACGGCAACATCATCACGTACAAGCTGCTGGAAGTCAGCCGCTCGAAGTAATAATCCCCAATAAATTCTGAAGGGGCGGATGATTGCATCGACCCCTACAAGCAACCCATATCAACAGAATTAAAAATCACGAAAGGACGATCTCACATGGAGCAGAATAAGCCCCAGACCGAGCAGGAGCTGACCCAGCAGGCCGCTGTGCGCCGCCAGAAGCTGGCAGACCTGTGCGAAGCCGGTCATAACCCCTTTGAAATCACCAAATATGCGCAGGATGCGTACTCGGCCGACCTCAAAAATGAGTTTGCTGACCTTCCTGCCGAGGCTGAGACCGGAAAGATCGTCTCTCTGGCTGGCCGCATGATGTCCAAGCGCATCATGGGCAAGGCCAGCTTTGCCCATCTGCGCGACCAGAAGGGCGACATCCAGATTTTTGTCAAGCGCGACCTGCTGGGCGATGAAGCCTACGCCGCCTTCAAGAAGCTGGATATCGGTGACATCATCGGCGTCAAGGGCGAGGTGTTCCGCACGAAGATGGGCGAAATTTCTGTCCGCATCTCCGAGCTGACACTGCTCTCCAAGAGTCTGCTGCCCCTGCCCGAGAAGTTCCACGGCCTGACGGACCGCGAGGCGCGTTACCGCCAGCGCTACGTTGACCTCATCATGAACCCCGAGGTCAAGGACACTTTTGTCAAGCGCAGCCTGATTTTGAAGGAGATCCGCGCTTATCTGGACGAAAAGGGCTTCCTGGAGGTCGACACTCCCATCCTGACCCCGTTCGAGATCGGCGCGTCCGCCCGCCCCTTCTACACCCACCACAACACCCTGAACATGGACATGGTCCTGCGCATTGAAACCGAGCTGTACCTCAAGCGCCTGATCGTGGGCGGCATGGACCGCGTGTATGAGGTTGGCCGCATCTTCCGCAACGAGGGCATGGACCCCAAGCACAACCCGGAGTTCACCAGCATCGAGCTGTATCAGGCCTTCACCGACTTCCACGGCATGATGGACCTCGTGGAGGAGCTGTACAAGCGCCTCGCCCTCAAGATCTGCGGCAGCATGGTCATCCCCTATCAGGGCAAGCAGATCGACATGGGCCACTGGGAGCGCCTGACCATGATCGAGGCCGTGAAGAAGTATTCCGGCGTCGATTTCAACGACTGGAAGACTGACGAGGACGCCATCGCCGCCGCGAAGGAGCACCACGTCGAGCTGCCGGAAGTACCCACCAAGGGTGCCATTCTGGCCGAGTTCTTCGACGCCTTCGTGGAGGACAAGCTCATCCAGCCCACCTTCATCTACGATTACCCCGTGGAGATCAGCCCGCTGGCCAAGCGCAAGCCGGACGATCCCGCCTTCACCGAGCGCTTTGAGTACTTCATCGACTGCACCGAGTACGGCAACGCCTTCAGCGAGCTGAACGACCCCATCGACCAGAAGGGCCGTTTCGAGCGTCAGGTCGCCGAGCGCAAGGCCATCGAACCCGACTGTAAGGCGCAGGTCGATTACGACTACGTCAACGCTCTGGAGTACGGTCTGCCCCCCACGGGCGGCCTCGGCTTCGGCGTGGACCGCCTCGTCATGCTGCTGACCGATAGCGCCTCCATCCGGGATGTTCTGCTGTTCCCCACGATGCGCCCTGAATCTAACTGAGCTACGTGGTAATCTTTGTGTCTCCGACAGTCCGCACGAACTGAAAATCCGACCCTGAATGTACCAAAAACCTGAATGTTCAGACGGATTTCTTAGGGGCTTGTCGGAGAAGGCAAAAATCCCAAACGGAGCGTGACGGATTTTCGCCAGTTCCACATCCAGCAGAAAACTGTAAACGAGAAAACAGTCAAGAGGACATTTCACCATCGGCAAAAGCCGAAAGTGGAGTGTCCTTTTTCTATATCCTGATAATGCAAGTATACCACATAACATTGACAAAGGAGAAGAATGCAATGGCACATAAGCGAAACTCGGTTGAAGTTCCTGAACTGGAAAAACTGCTGGCTGGAAAGAAAAAGAAATACGTTCGCTATGAGGAAGGGGCAGTTCTCTACTCAATGGGAAAAAACTCTTTCCGGCAAGTCGCACAGGATGCTCACGCCATCGTCCGGCTGAAACGCATTGCACTTGTGAACGTAGAAGTGCTGGACGAATATTTGGAATCCTTTCGTGAATAATTGAATCAGCTTTACATAGCGCACTTTCAGTTTCCGCAAAATTGAAGGTGCGCTTTTTCTTTTGCAAAAATTGAATAAGGAGGTTTTGCACATGGACACGCACTCACAGTTGAAAATTCGAGGCTACACCAAATGACGCTCGACTACTTCTATGGACAGTCGGGCGAACTGTTCGCATATGGTCACAGCAAGGGCACCACCCCAAAACGAGGGAAAAGCCCGGAGTTGTAAGCCGTACCTTGAAAACTGAATATCATTCCCTTGGACAGAATAATGAGACTTCCGTAATTCGCGGCCCGGCCATAAAGAAGGCGGGGTGGCCGAGAGGCCAATGAAAGCGGCTGGTGCAAATCCCCGCTTACCGAGGTGTATTCCAAATCCACCGGGCGTTGAGGACAAATAGGGTGGAACACTTAACTAAGACTCCAAAGCCCACTACCGGGATTCTTTTGAATCAAGGCGGTGGGCTTTTTACATACCGAATATTCACACCAACGATACGGAGGTAATGATTATGAGCCGTAATTTTTCTCGCAAGCCCGATGAATCGACCCTGACCACCCTCTGCCCCCGCTGCCTGAATGCATTCCGCGATGCGCGCGGTATCCGCGTCCGCCGTGCAGACCCCTACCAGCTCACCAGAGAACCTTGCACCTACTGCCAGACCAATTTTGGCTATGACTATTACATTCAGCCTACCAGCCCTAAAGCCACTTATTTTAAGAAAGGACGGTTCGATGATGAAATTGACTGCGCTTAAAGTTGACCCGGAGTTTCAGGGCAAGATTCCACCACTCACTTTTGAGGAGCTGGAACAACTTGAGAAAAACATTGTCAATGATGGCAAGGTTATCAATCCTATCATCGTCTGGAATGGGCTGATTGTTGACGGTCATAACCGATACGCTATTCTCCAGAAGCATCCTGACATTTCGTATACCGTCCATGAGAAGGAATTTGCAGATCGCTTTGAAGTAATCATCTGGATTTGTAAAAACCAGCTTGGGCGGCGCAACCTCTCGCCGGAACAGAAAAATTATCTATTAGGAAAGCAGTATGAAGCCGAAAAAGTCGCCCATGGCGGTGATCGCAAAAGTGCAGATGCAAAATCAAGTTATCATAATGATAACTTGATCAGCGGAGAAAAAACATGTGATCGAATTGCAAAAGAAAATGGGGTCAACAGAATTACGGTCATTCGTGCTGAAAAGTTTGCAAACTGCGTAGACGAAGCGGAGAAAATCTCACCCGGAAGCCGTCAGAAAATTCTGTCAGGTACAGTAAAAGGCACGGCCAAAGACATTATGTCGCTTGCCCGAACCCCTCCTGAAGAACGCTCTGCACTTGTCGAGAAAATCTGTATGCCAAAGGAACCAAAGAAGTCCACCAATAAATCTTCATCCACTACAAAAAAGAAAAAAGCGAAAAAGAAACAGCCCGATGCTGTGGAAGAACTATCATGCAGTGTAGAAACGATACCTGCTGTCATAGAGGAGCCGCCTAAACCTCAAAAAGCATTGACTGAACTGCAAACCATCCGTGTCTTGTCCAATAAGATGGAATCCGTTGAGCAGGTGGCCGATGCAGAAGGAATGCTCAGTGAGGTGGAATCGGCAGCGGATGCAATGATCTATCGTCTGGACGTCTGCTTTGAACATTATCCAGAGTTCCTTAAAAATCCGAACATTCGTCAAAAGGTCGTTGAACTTTTGCAGAAAGCAAAAGAGTATATCGTTAAACTGGAAGGAGAATTTGCCTATGATTAAACTCGTTCATCACGAAATGGTCATCAACAGTAAGTTTCTGGAAGTTCCTCGTAGCTACTACCAGCGGCATCTCAACGCCAGCCGCGTCAAGCGCATCGCTGCTGAGTTTGACGAGCGCATTGCCAACGCACCCAAGGTCAGTTATCGTGACGGTCACTACTATGTCTTTGATGGTCAGCACACCATCGCTGCTCGCAAGCTGCTGAACAACAATTCTGATCTCAACATCGTCTGCAAGGTGTACTCTGGCTTGACCGAACAGGAAGAAGCCCTGCTGTTTGCACAGCAGACGGGTATCTCGGCACCGCTTACGGCAGGTGCAAAGCTGCGCGCCAAAATTCATGGCGGCGACCCGGAAGCCATCGCATTTCAGAGTGCTACCCAGCGTGCCGGATTTGGCCTGAGCTTCAATCAGAGCCATGCAAAATGGAAAATCGCTTGCATCGCTACGGCCTTTGGTGAGTATCGGCAGCATGGCGAACGCATTTATACGGAGGCTCTCCGTGTTCTGGCCGAAGCATGGGAAGGCGACATTGATTCGCTTCGATCCGAGGTACTGCAAGGCGTTGTCCGTTTCATCGCTCTGTACGATCACGAATACGACCCGGTGCGGTTAATTCGTCAGCTCAAGCGTACAAGCCCCGTGACAATCTATCGCAGCGGTCAGGCCATGAGCGGACCGAACTATCAAAAGTATATGCATCAGATTCTGAAAGCCTACAACGGCTCCAGCCGTACCAAGAGCCTTCCCATTAAACAGTAAAACGCTTCATGCTCATGGCAGTTTTCCTTTCTCACTGCAAAGACCGTCCGGGAGAACGGTCTTTGCCTACATAGCGAAAAGGGGGTTGACCGCTATCGTTTATGTGACTAAGAATTTTGGCTTTCGACGTGGCGAGATTTATTTTGCTGACCTTGATCCACATTACGGCTCAGAGCAAGGTGGAAAGCGTCCTGTCATCATTATTCAAAATGATGTTGGAAACAAGTTCGCTCCGACCGTAATTGTAGCTGCTGTGACCTCACGTATTTCCAAAAAGCCTAATCAGCCAACGCACGTTCTTATTGACAAAAACCCCGCTTTCAGCCGACCATCTGTTGTGCTGTTGGAACAGATTTTCACGATAGATAAAGAACGTATCAACAATTTCATGGGGCTGACAAGCGAATGGGAAATGAAGCAAATTGAGGAAGCTCTTCTGAAAAGTCTTGGAATAAACAAATAGGATAGTCGTTTTCGATAAGTACGAATTGGAGATGAAAAGAACAGAAACTGAAAAGAGGTAGATATATGGCATTTGCACGAACCGAAGTCAAAGAGCTGGAGCCTATGGTAAAGGCTGGCAAGAAAAAATTCGTCCGCTATCAAGAAGGTGCCGAGCTGTACTCAATGGGACTGCATACATTTGAGGAACTTGCTAAAGAAGCCGGTGCGATTTACAAAATCCGGCGCGTTGTCCTTGTGAATCTGGAAATCTTTGAAGAATATTTGGATACCTTTAGAATGTGAAACAGCATACTCCGTTCTTCGGAGTATTACATATTGGAAAACCACTCAATAAAATTACTTTTGCGGCATCGTTGCAGGACAGGAGCAACTTGTGTATCCTTAGAGCAGGACGGACGTAACGTACTACATAGACCGTCATCAGGATATGACTGTTCTCCTTAAATCGAATTTTACGAGGTGAGAAGAATGGCAACAAGAAAAGATTCTCGTGGTTACTCCCTGAAGAAGGGTGAATCGCAGCGAAAGGATGGCCGTTATGTGTTCCGCTACACTACGCTCCGTGGCGAACACAGATCGGTCTATGCAAAGGAGTTGAGCGAACTTAGAAAAAAGGAAGTAAAAATCCGCAGAGCAATCGAGGATGGCCTTGACCCTGATCGTGCCGAGCGTATCACGCTGAACGAACTGTTTGACGAATACATTTCTCAAAAGTATGATCTGAAGCAGTCCACCATGACGAACTATAAATATATGTATAACCATTATGTTCGGGATGGTTTTGGAAAACTTCGTATCAGCAAAATCAAGTACAGCGATATTAAGAAATTCTATTACTCACTGATTTTAGAAAAAGGATTCAAGCCCAACAGTATGGAAATCGTACATACACTTTTGCATCCAACCTTTACAATGGCTGTCCGCGATGGACTGCTGCGCTTGAATCCAACGGAGGGCGTTATGGCTGAAATTAAGAAGAGCCACTGCTGGGAAAAGACAAAGCGTCATGCTCTGACTGTTGCCGAACAGCGTGCGTTTACCAATTACATCGCCAATAGCGAAGAGTATCGCGGATGGTTCCCGTTGTTTACCGTAATGCTTGGTACTGGCTGTCGCATTGGCGAGGTGTTAGGTCTGCGGTGGCAGGATGTTGATTTCAAAAACCGCACGATCAGCATCAACCACAATCTTGTTTATCGTGTGCAGGAAGATGGCACTTGCACCAACCATGTAAACTCGCCCAAAACGAAAGCTGGCATCCGCATTATTCCAATGATTGATGAAGTGTTCGATGCCTTTCTGGAAGAATACCAGTATCAAAAGGTCATTGGTTTCTGCACCGATGAAATTGATGGGTACTCCGGCTTTGTTTTCTGCACTGGTGATGGAAAGGTTTATCTCCCCAATGCCATCAACCGCACTATCCGCTCGATTTGTGCAGACTATAATAAGGAAGAAGAATCCAAGGCGAAGGAAGAAAATCGTGACCCGGTTCTTCTGCCAAAGTTTAGCTGCCATATCCTGCGGCATACGTTCTGCACCCGGTTCTGTGAGAATGAAACCAATATCAAGGTCATTCAGGACATCATGGGTCATGCTGACATTGGCACTACCATGAACATCTATGCAGAAGCAACCGAGAGCAAGAAACGGGAATCCTTTGAAAATCTGCAAGGCAAAATCAAAATATCGTAATCTGCGCACCATCCCGCTGGAACATCCCGGCGGGATTTTTTCATGCTGGAAAATGGCTCTTGTACGCCGCCGGGTTTATATCACGTTTTATATCAAATGAATGTCATGTGACAAAAGCAGACAAAACGCAAAAGGGCAGAAAAACGGCTGTTGTTCGTTGCTTTGGACAGTAGACAACACAATATGAAAATAGAGAAAAATCGCGTTTGGCAAGTCCCCACGATGAAGCCGATTGAGCAGTAAATTTCAAATTTTAAGATAACAAAGCCTGAAACTTCTTGATGTACCGAGAAGTATCAGGCTTTTTCTGTTGACGGATTCCCAGTAAAAACTACACCATACGACAATTTTACGCCAAACGATGTATGATTTTGTGCAGAGCAAAAAGACATTGTTCGCGTTTGCGCAGTGGAGCGGAGCAATGAAAGCCCCAGTGGGGCTTTTAAGCGACAGAACGGTCTTGCGCAGCAAGATGGAGGGGCCTCGCCCCGACAAATTACGAGAACAAGAAGATGTGTGTCGAAATGCCCCCGGTCCATCTGCGGCCAAGTGCCGAACCAGATCGCATCCAGCCCCAGTTTCTGCGCAAAACAAGCTCTGAAAATTGTGCATGGTGTTTGATCCATTCCGTTTGCTACTTGAAAATTTGGAAAGAACCGACGGATTACCCTCTTCCATTTTCATAAGAGTGGTTGTATTATGAAGATACGGAATGAAACAGGCCCGAATCTACCCGATATCCGGCTGCAAAACAGACTGTTACGAAAAAAGTGGAAACCGCTATGGAACGCAGTTTTTGTTGTCCCGGCAAGTTCTTCTTCTCAGAAAAAGGGCTGCTGCACTGGCTTCTATCCTTGTGCAACAGCCCTTTTTGTGAAAACCTTTTTTCAAAACCAACTCAAAAACTGGTCAGCCCTAAGCTGACGTCCAGCGCCTGATCCACCCGCTTCTGGTCGGCGGGGGTGATCTGCCCCGCCCGCTCGCGGAGGCGGTGTTTGTCCAGCGTGCGGATCTGCTCCAGCAGCACGACGCTGTCCTTGGCAAGGCCGGTGTCTGCCGCCCGGATGTTGATGTGGGTGGGCAGACGCGCTTTGTCCAGCCGGGATGTAATGGCCGCCGCGATCACCGTGGGGCTGTGGCGGTTGCCGATCTCATTCTGTACGATGAGCACCGGCCGCACCCCGCCCTGCTCCGACCCCACCACGGGCGAAAGGTCGGCGTAAAAAACTTCTCCTCTGTGTACCTCCATGGAATCTTCCCTCCTTGCCCTTAGTATGGGCCGCGGCGGCGACCGGTATGCACGCGGGGGCTATTCCATTGTATGCGGAGGCGGAGGTCAGGTTTCCAGCACGCAGAAGGCCAGCGCCATGCCGCCCTCGTGGCTGAGGGAGAGGTGAGCGCGGAGGCCGTGCTCGGCCACCCATGCGGCGGCGGGGCCGGAGAACCGGTAGGCCGGGGCCCCGCTTTCCAGCCGGACGGCCTCGATGTCCCGCAGGGCAAAGGGTTCCCGCAGCCCGGTGCCCGCCGCCTTGAGGAAGGCTTCCTTCGCGGCGAAGTCCGCTGCCGCGCTGGCGGCTTTGTGGGCTCGGCGGCTGACGTTCAGGGCGCTCTGCCGCACCGTGTCGCCGTGGTCGTTCTTGGCCTTTTTGGGGGCCTCCCGGCAGCTGTCCAGCGCGAGCGCTTGCCGCTCCGCTTCGCCAAACACCCGCGCCTCAAAGGCCTCCCCGTGGGGCCCGAACAGGCTTTGCTCCATCCGTGCGATCTCGCACAGGTCACATCCGACACCAAACAGCATGGTTTTCCACTCCTTTTGGGGCGAGGCCCCGTTGTTTTCACTCAAATTTTCGGCGTTTTTTGGTTAATATGTGCAAACTGACGCCCGGAATCTTGAAGTTTGGGCGCAATTCGTGTACAATAGGACGTAGTTCCAGTGTTGCACCCAACGTCGGGTGCAGAAAATTCCGAAGGGGGTGTGCTGCGTGGGCGACGCAACTGCTATTTTTTCGATCCACGACAAAAAGGACGATGAGATCCACGCCATCGTGCAGGAAGTGTACGATGCGTTGAAAGAAAAAGGCTACAATCCGGTCAATCAGCTGGTGGGCTATATCCTCTCCGAGGATCCCACCTACATCACGACCTATAAGGGAGCCCGCTCCCTCATCCGCAAGGTCGATCGTGACGACCTGCTGCAAGCACTGTTGCGCAGTTATTTGCACGTATAAAGGGCTTTTCCGCCGCTCCTTCGCTTGAGGGGGCGGCTTTTTGTCCTATCGCAGCCCTGTTGTAGGCCTGATCTAAACCCACGCAAAGCCTCGCCTCCGCCATCCTTGCCCTCTCAGTCACGGCTTCGCCGTGCCAGCTCCCCCAAAGGGGGAGCTTTTGGGGTCGAGGTCAGGTGCGCAGATACTTCACCGCCCCGCAAAGATCTGCCCTACCACCGTCTCATACTCCCAGCCCTCCCGCGCTTTGCGGAGGGGCTTTTCGAGGGCAGCAGCGCCCGCGAAGTGGGGGAGCAGGTAGAACCAATGGGCCTTCATCCGGCTGACGGCGCAGCTGGGCATCCCGAAGGCGGCGGTGTAGGCGCGGTAGAGGTCGTCCACATAGCCGCGCAGCTCCTCTTTGGAGGCGGGCGGCCCGCCCTGCGCGCGGCGGAGCAGCGCCGGGTCCCCGATGAGCCCCCGCCCCACCATGATGCCGGAAAGGGTGGGGAACTGGGCTTCCAGCCCGTGCAGGGCCTCCGGGGTGGTGATGTCGCCGTTGTAGCAGACGGACATTTGGCAGTCGGCGAGATACCGCGCAAAGGCGGCACGGTCGGCCTCGCCCCGGTAGAGCTGCTTCATCACACGGGGGTGGATGGTCAACTCACAGATGGGGTACTGATTATAAACGGCGAGGATCGCCCCGAACTCCTCGGCGCTCTGGACGCCCAGCCGGGTCTTGACCGACACCGGCCCCTCCACGGCGGAGAACACCGCGTCCAGAAAGGCGTCGAGCTTGGCGGGGTCCCGGAGCATCCCGGCCCCCTTGCCCTTGGCGGTCACCGTGCCGGAGGGGCACCCGAAGTTCAAGTTGACCTCGGTGCAGCCCAGCTTCCGCACCTCGCCGATGAACCACCCGGCCAGCTCGCCGTCCTTGGCGAGGACCTGCGGCACCACCGGCACCCCGGCGTTCCCGGCATCTTCCAGCTCGGCCATCTTCTTTTTGATGAGGATGCGGTTCTCCGGCGGCGACAAAAAAGGTGCGTAGTATCGTGCCGGTGCACCCGCCGCACCGAACCATTTCTGGTGCACCTGACGCCAGATGCGGTCCGTCAGCCCCTCCATCGGGGCGGTGTAGTAGTTCATAGGGAAACCCTTTCTGCTGTCATGCGGTACATCGAGAGCAAACAAAACAAAAAAGATTGACCGCCCAGTGTACCAATCCTGTCGGTCAATCTTTTTGACTAAGGAACACGGAAGCTGACCATTGCGGGCCAGCGCCTTTCTCTGTTTCTATTATACGTCGGTTCTCACGTTTTTGTCAAGCGTGGGGCCTTTTTTATTCCGCAAACAGCGGGGTGGAGAGATAACGGTCACCGGTGTCGGGCAGGAGGACGACGATCTTCTTGCCCGCGTTTTCGGGGCGCTTGGCCAGTTCCAGAGCGGCCCAGACGGCAGCGCCGGAGGAGATGCCCACCAGTACGCCTTCCTTGTGGCCGATGAGGCGGCCGGTGGCGAAGGCGTCCTCGTTGGCGACGGGGATGATCTCGTCGTAGACCTTGGTGTCCAGCACGTCGGGGACGAAGCCCGCGCCGATGCCTTGGATCTTGTGTGCGCCCGCGGTGCCCTTGCTCAGTACGGGGGAGGAGGCGGGCTCCACAGCTACGACCTTGACGGCGGGGTTCTTGCTCTTCAGGTACTGGCCCACGCCGGTGATGGTGCCGCCGGTGCCGACGCCCGCCACGAAGATGTCCACGCCGCCGTCGGTGTCGTCCCAGATCTCAGGGCCGGTGGTCTCGATGTGGGCCTTGGGGTTGGCGGGGTTCACGAATTGGCCGGGGATGAAGGAGTTGGGAATCTCTTTTGCCAGCTCGTCGGCCTTGGCGATGGCACCCTTCATGCCCTTGGCGCCCTCGCTCAGCACCAGCTCTGCGCCGTAAGCCTTCATCAACTGGCGGCGCTCGACGCTCATGGTCTCCGGCATGACGATGATGATACGGTAACCCTTGGCGGCGGCCACGGCGGCCAGACCGATGCCGGTGTTGCCGGAGGTGGGCTCAATGATGACGGAACCGGGCTTGAGTTTGCCGGTGGCCACGGCGTCGTCGATCATCTTCTTGGCGATACGGTCCTTGACGGAACCAGCCGGGTTGAAATATTCCAGCTTGGCCAGAATGGTGGCCTTCAGGTCCTGCTCTTTCTCGATGTGGGTCAGCTCCAGCAGCGGAGTGTGGCCGATCAGTTGATCTGCGGACGTGTAAATCTTGCTCATAGAAGTATCCTCCCTCTGGGGGCGCTGGGCCCGGCGTCTCTGTCTATAACCCTCTAAACCAACATTGTTTGTGGGTTTGATGGTATTATAGCCCCCTTTGCCCCGCTTGTCAATGGAAAAACGCAAAAATAGATTGAAAAGTTATTAACCCTGTTGTATAATAGGTTAACTTGAAATGAAAAGAACAATATATAACTGAACGATAGACCAGATAAGGAGAAGCGCAATTATGATTGTATCCACCAAAGGCCGTTACGCTCTGCGCGTGATGATCGACTTAGCCGAGCATCAGACGGAGCGGTATGTTCCGCTGAAGGAGGTCGCCGCGCGGCAGGAGATCTCGGAGAAGTACCTCGAAAACATCCTGAAAGTCCTCGTGCAGAACGGCTTTCTGGAGGGTCTGCGCGGCAAGGGCGGCGGCTACCGCCTGACCCGCAGCCCGGATCAGTACACCGTAGCCGAGATCTTGATGCTGACGGAGGGCAACCTTGCGCCGGTGAGCTGCCTTGCGCCGGGGGCCGCCTCCTGCGAGCGGATGGCAAACTGCCGCACTTACAACATGTGGAAGGGCCTGAACGACCTCATCACCAACTACTTCGGCAACATCACCATCGCGGACCTCGCCGCGCCCGAAGAAGCCGGGAACGACTACGTTATCTGACAGGAAAAGACAACAAAAAGGCCGCTGCATCGCTTAAAACGGTGCAGCGGCTTTTGCTTGCAGAAGTTATTCGCCTTGGGGCTTCACGCTGTCTTGGGCATCGTGGAGCAGGGCGTATTCGCGGATCTTTTCGAGGGTCTGCTCGCTGAGGATATGCTCAGCCTTGCAGGCGTCCTCGGCGGCGATGGCCTCGTCCACGCCGAGCTGGACGAAGAAATGGGTCAGCAGCCGGTGGCGGCCATAGATGCGCTCAGCGATGGCACGGCCCGGCTCCAGCAGGGTCAGGTTGCCCTCACCGTCCACCGCGATATAGCCGTTCTCCCGCAGCTTCTTCATGGCAATGCTCACGCTTGCCTTGGTATAGCCCAGCTCATTGACCACGTCGATGGAACGGACACGGCCCATCCTCTGGTTGAGCATCAGGATTGTTTCAAGATAATCTTCTGCGGATTGGTGGATCTGCATGGTATCGGCCTCCTGCCTTCTTGATTCCCGGCCCGGGGCTGAAAACGCACGTCGGTTCGGTTTGTTATAGAATACCACATTCTCCCGGGGGATGCAAGTAATCCCTAAAAGTTTGTTAAAACAAACCGACTTGGGCATGAAAAATTTGTGGGTTTGTGCGCAGGAACCACCGGGCAGCAGGCAGGGGGAAAGGGAAGAGGAAGGTAAAAGGAAGTTTTTTTGTGTGAAACTCACAGTCTCCAACGTGTTTTTGAACAACAGCTGTGCAAGCCGCAGAAAATGGCTCCAAGACAGAAATTAGGTGTGTCGAAATCTGTTTTTTGTGATAAAATAAGAACAGATATGCGCTTTCAGCATCTGATTTCATCGTCAAGACAACAGGAACATTGAAGGAGTTGTAAGTATGTCCAACGAGATCAATCCGATGGCATTTTTCCAGGAACCCAGCGTGGCAGACCTGCGTCTGCTGGCCTGCCCCGGTGCAGAGGAGCTGACCAAGCTGATCGACCAGCATCTGGTGGAATGGGCAAAGTCCGCAGGCGTGGAGAAGGATAGCTTTATTATCCCCTGCGAGTGCCCCCGCTTCCAGAGCGGTGACGCAAAGGGCCTGGTCAGGGAGTCTGTGCGCGGCGACGATATCTTTATCGTTATCGATCCGGGCAATTACAGCGTTACCTACAACCTGTTCGGTTACGAGAACCACCTCTCCCCGGATGACCATTTTGCCAACCTCAAGCGCCTGATCCAGGCAGTGGCCGGCAAGGCACACCGTGTGTCCGTTATCATGCCCAGCCTGTACGGCGGCCGTCAGCATCGCCGCGTGGTTCGCGAGAGCCTGGACTGTGCTGTGGCCCTGCAGGAGCTGCAGACCATGGGCGTGCGCAACATCATCACCTTTGATGCCCACGATCCCCGCGTTCAGAACGCTGTGCCGCTGCTCAGCTTCGACAATGCAATGCCCACCTATCAGGTGCTCAAGAGCCTGCTGAAGAAGAACCCCGAGATCAGCTTTGATAAGGAGAAGTTCATCGTGGTCAGCCCCGACGAGGGTGCCATGAACCGCAACATGTACTTCTCCAGCGTGCTGGGCTGCAACCTGGGCATGTTCTACAAGCGCCGCGATTACACCCGCGTGGTGAACGGCCGCAACCCCATTGTGGCACACGAGTATCTGGGCGATTCCGTTGAGGGCAAGACTGTCTTTATCGCCGACGATATCATCGCTTCCGGCGAGAGCATGCTGGAGGTTGCAGGCAACCTGAAGGAGCGCGGTGCTGCCCGCATCATTGCCAACGCGACCTTCCCGCTGTTCACCAGCGGCCTGAAGAAGTTCGATCAGGCAGTTGCCGATGGCAAGCTGGACTACGTTGTGGGCACCAACCTGACTTACCGCCAGCCCGAGCTGCTGACCCGCGACTGGTATGTTGACGTGGATGTCTCCAAGTATGCTGCCTACTTTGTGGTGGCACTGAACCACGATATGTCTGTTTCCAGCATCATCGATCCCATCAAGAAGATCGAGGCTCTGCTGGCAAAGCGCAGCTGATCAGAAAGAATGCAATGCAAAAGGAGCTGTACTCCCGCGGGGGTACAGCTCCTTTTTGTATATGCGGCATTCGGCGGAAGCCGGGGCTGCTGTTCCTCAGCGGTTCCGGTAGGCCTCCGGGCCTTCCAGATACAGATCCCCGCCGTGGGCATCCAGGATGACAGTCAGGGGCATATCCTGCACGGTCAGGCGGCGGACAGCCTCACAGCCGAGGTCGGGCCAGGCGATGACCTCCAGCGTCTGGACGCTCTTGGCCATCAGAGCACCGGCACCGCCCAGAGCGGCCAGATAGACCGCGCCGTTGCGGACAACGGCCTCCTTGACAGCGGCATCCCGCTTGCCCTTGCCGATCATAATTTTGTTGCCCAGATCCAGCAGGCGGGGGCTCATGGCATCCATCCGGCCGCTGGTGGTGGGGCCGGCAGAGCCGATGACCTCACCCGGGCGCTCCGGGGTGGGGCCGACATAATAAATGGCGCTGCCCTCAAGGTCGAAGGGGAGCGGTTCGCCCCGGTCCAGTGCTTCGATCATCCGCTTGTGGGCCTGATCCCGGGCGGTATACACCACGCCGGAGAGCAACACGGTATCGCCTGCCCTGAGGGGGGCCAGATCCTGGGCGGTGCAGGGGGTGGTCAGTCTGTATTCCATTCTTCTCCCCTCCTTACAGCTCCGCGCTGGCCCGCCGGGTGACATGGCAGGAAACGTTCACGGCCACGGGCAGGCCCGCCACATGGGTGGGCATCTGCTCAATGGCAAGGCCCAGACAGGTGGTCTGGCCGCCAAAGCCCTGCGGGCCGATGCCCAGCTCATTGATGGCGGTCAGCAGCTCCCGTTCCAGACCGGCATAGTAGGGATCGGGGTTGGGAACATCCAGCGGGCGGAGCAGCGCCTTTTTGGCCAGATAGGCCACCTTGTCAAAGCTGCCGCCCACGCCGATGCCCAGCACGATGGGCGGGCAGGGGTTGGAGCCGGCCAGCTTCACGGTCTCCACCACGAACTTCTTGAAGCCCTCCACGCCGTCGGCGGGTTTGAGCATCTGGATGCGGCTCATGTTCTCGCTGCCAAAGCCCTTGGGGGCCACCGTGATGCGGCAGCCCTCGCCGTCCACCAGATGCACCGTGATGGCGGCGGGGGTGTTGTCGCCGGTGTTGCCCCGGCGCAGCGGGTCGGCCACGATGCTCTTGCGCAGGTAGCCGTCGGTGTAGCCGCGGCGCACGCCCTCGTGGATGGCGGCTTCAAAGCTGCCGTCGATGTGGACATCGGTGCCCAGCTCCACAAACACGCAGGCCATGCCGGTGTCCTGGCAGATGGGCAGGTCTTTTTCTCTGGCGGCGCTCAGGTTGGACCACAGCAGATCCAGGGTATTCTTTGCCAGCGGCCAGGGCTCTTCCTGCCGGGCCTTGTCCAGCGCCGCCTGCACATCCTGCGGCAGACGGGTGTTGGCCTCGATGCAGAGCCGGGCTACGGCATCGGTGATGGCTTGTGCGGCAGTCAGCGTCAGTTGGGTTTCATCCAGCGTTTGAGGAAAATATTGCAACTGCAAGGGAACAGTCACCGTGCCACTGTATGGGAGTGCTTGTTGTAAAATTCGCAACAACGTGGTTTTGCCTCGTCCGTTGCGACCGACCAATCCGAGATGCCAGTTGGTATCAAGGTCAAAGGTTGTGTTCGTAAAAAGCGGTGCTTGACCGTCATAAGCAAAATTGAGCTGTTTAATTTGAATCGTAGACATACAGCCACGTCCTTTCGGGGATGTGCCTGCGTGATCAGAACGTGAATCGGTATGACTTTTTATGGCTGAAAAGTGTTGAAAGTTTGCGGCATCAGCCTTGCTATTGGGTTATTTGGCAGCATAACTGCGCTGGCTTGTATGCAACAAAAAAGCCAGTCCAATAACACTTTGGGACTGACCAAAATAAACGGGGGTGCCGTCCTTGATCAAGCCCAATTGTCAAAAAGTCCGTACTAATCCCGTTGATGATGACAGGACTTGGACATTTTCAACAATTGGCTTACTTCAATGGACGAAACCTCACTTTCAAATTTAACTTAGCTTTAAATTACCACGTGAAGCTACTGTCGTCAAACATGTAATGCTTTCACAATCGCTTCATTACCGCTTGCAATCTTCACTGTGTCTCGATGGCGATTGCTGTCTAAGGCTGCCACTAGGACGTCCGCGACATCTGCGCGCGAAATAGTTGATGGTCGTTGCGGCTGCAAGGTGATACTGCCTTTTGCAGGATCGTTGGTGAGCGCGGTTGGCTGGACGATGACGTAATCCAGATCCGTGTTGTGAATGAGCCATTCGTCAGCGTAGTACTTGGCGATGTAATAATCGTGCAACTGGTCTGGCCATTTGTCCGGATCTTCAGCATCAAGGGCGCTGAGCATGATGAATCGACTAATATCAGCGCGTTCAGCAGCTTTCATCGTTTTGACAGCAC
>OGCO01003606.1_pt1 | contig 17826 bp, 17 predicted proteins | sample 1570171 | NCBI WGS metagenome assembly OGCO01 (sample SAMEA4370583, study PRJEB24528) | human gut metagenome | reverse complement strand
GATAGAACGGAGCCTTCTTTGCACCCATTCTTCTCAGTCTGATCTTTACTGCCATTTGAAATTCACCTCCGTGTTTATTCTTGACAAATGTCAAATCTATCTCCAGCAGTTTCCTGCGGGATCTCTTATTTCTTCGGCGGCATCAGCCCCGGCGGAACGCCCGGGATACCGCCCTGTAAGCTTTGCAGCTGCTCCGGATTCATGTTTGCCAGACGCTTCATGGCACGGCGGTTCATCTTGCCGCCTTTGCCTGCCTTGCCGCCCAGCTGCTTCATCATCTTCTGCATCTGGTCGAACTGTTTCAGCAGACGGTTCACATCTTCCACCTTGGTGCCGCTTCCGGCAGCGATACGCCGCTTGCGGGAGGGGTTGATGATCGAGGGCTTTGCCCGTTCCGCCCTGGTCATGGACGTAATCATTGCCTCAATGCGGACAAACTGCCGGTCGTCGATGTCGGCATCTTTCAGCTTGCTGCCCACGCCGGGGAGCATGCCGATAATGGATTTCAGGGAGCCCATTTTCTGGATCTGCCGCAGCTGTTCCAGCAGGTCGTCCATGTCGAAGCGGTTTTCCTCCAGCTTCTTCGCCATTTTCTCGGCATCTTTCTGGCTGATGGTGTTTTCCGCCTTTTCGATCAGCGTCAGCATATCGCCCATGCCCAGAATGCGGGAAGCCATTCGCTGGGGGTGGAACTGTTCGAATTCGTCCAGCTTTTCGCCCATGCCCACATACTTAATGGGCTTACCGGTGACTGCCAGCACGGACAGTGCCGCACCGCCGCGGGTGTCGGAGTCCAGCTTGGACATCAGCACGCTGTCAATGCCCAGTGCATCATCAAATGCCTTTGCCACGTTGACGGCATCCTGACCTGTCATGGCATCGACCACCAGCATGATCTCGTTGGGGTTGGTCAGTTCTTTCAGATCCTTCAGTTCGTCCATGAGCTCGGTGTCGATGTGCAGACGGCCAGCGGTATCCAGGATCACCACGTCATTGCCGTGATCCTTGGCAAACCGCAGTGCCTCTTTGGCAATGATCCGCGGGTCGATCTGTCCCATTTCAAAGACCTTGACACCGGCACGCTCGCCCACCACCTGCAGCTGGTTGATCGCCGCCGGACGGTAAATATCGCATGCCACCAGCAGCGGAAAATGCCCTTCCTTTTTCAGCATCTTCGCCAGCTTGGCGGAATGGGTCGTCTTACCGGAGCCCTGCAAGCCGCACATCATGATGACGCAGGGCGGCTTGGACGGGAACTGGATCCGGGCGTTTTCGTTGCCCATGAGATTACACAGTTCCTCGTTGACGATCTTGATGACCTGCTGTGCTGGTGTCAGACTGCTGAGCACTTCTTCCCCGACTGCACGTTCGGAAACCTTTTTGACAAAATCCTTGACGACCTTGTAGCTGACATCCGCTTCCAGCAGAGCCATGCGAACTTCCCGCATGGCTTCCTTGACATCACTTTCAGTCAGCTTGCCGTGGGATTTCAGCTTTTTGAACACCTGATTCAATTTTCCGGAAAGTCCCTCAAATGCCATGTGATCTCCTCCCCTGCAAGTTTTTTCAGAGCAGCTCCAGCCCGTGATGTACCGCTTCCATTGCCTCGCGGCAGGCGGTCTGCACCTGCGGCTGGTCTGCCGTCTGTGTCTGGATCAACTGTAACGTCGAGGCGATCGCACTGTAGTTTTCCCGCAGAGCGTTGAACCTCGCCGCAAACTGCAGCTTGTCTTCCATTTCCTGCAAAATCTGTTCGCCACGCTTGATGCCGTCCCGCACCCCCTGACGGGTGATGCCGACGATCTCCGCGATCTCGCTGAGGGACAGGTCTGCACAATAATACAGTTCCGTCAGCCGATACTGATGCGGTGTCAGAAATTCGCCGTAGCAATCCAGCAGCATGGCAAATCGCAAATCCTTGGACATTCCCAGCCGCCTCCTGCCTGTAAAAGTCATCTGCTTTACAAGTATACCCGATTTTCCGCCGCTTGTCAAGCCCTTTTTCTTCGTGAAACTGCACAAATTTGAAATCCCACTTTTTCCGGTTATGCAATATATTTGCTTATTTTTCATGTTTTATTTGCATTCTCCTTGACATTCTCCAAAAATACGCCTATAATAGATAGAAAAGCACAGAACAACACCGCACAAGGTTGTGCCGTGTTGTCACAGGAATATTCCGGCAGTTCTCGCCGGAAACCGCGAAAGGAATGACAAAAATGACTTTTGATGAAATGTTTGCACAGGCAAAGGCACTGCTGGAAAACGCCAGTGCCAAGGACACCGACACCGCCGTATCGGTACAGTTTGATGTTTCCGGTGACGGCTGCGGTGCATTCTATGCAGTAGTTTCCGCAGACAGCGACAAGCTGACCATTGAGCCGTTTGACTATAAGGATCACGATGTACTGGTATCCGCAGATTCCGCTGCCCTGCTGGACGCTCTGCGTACCGCAGAAACCGCTGCACTGGAACTCGCCGGTGAATGGGAAAAGATCGTGGCATTCCGCAGCGTTCTGGATACTCTGCCCAAGCCGAAGAAGGAGGCTGCTCCCAAGGCAAAGGCTCCGGCTGCGAAGAAAGCCCCTGCAAAGCCGGCTGCAAAAAAGGCGGAAGCACCGAAGACTGCTGCAACTGTAAAAAAGACGGAACCGGTAAAGTCTGCTGCAAAAAAGCCGGCGACTGCAACCGCAAAGAAGGAAACCGTCAAGGCTGAGGCTCCCAAGGCTGCTGCGGCTGTCAAGACCGAACCGGTAAAGCCGGCAGTGAAAACTGCTGCTGCAACTGCAAAGGTTCCCGCTGCAAAGCCGGCTGCAACCACTGCCAAGACTGCTGCTGCGAAGAACGGCAAAAAGTAAAAGCCGCATAATTAAAAGACTCCTCGGGGACGACACCCATCACAAAAAACAGCTGTGACAACGCCGTGCAAAGCCGACAGACCGGCTCTGTTCAGCGTTGCCCTCAGAGAAAGGAGTCCTTGAAATGCCGCAGATCACCGTAACAGATGAACAGGGAAATTTTTATTTTCCCACCTATCCCAGACGGGCAAGAGGACTTGTCAAAAAAGGGCGGGCAAGATTCATCAGTGCAAATACGATCTGTCTGAACTGTCCGCCGCAGAATCAGGAGGAACAGCAGATGACAGAAAATACAAATACAAGCAGCCGCACAGCTCCCACTGCCGCTGAAATTTTTGCAGAATTGCAGCAGATCCGGCAGGATACCCAGCATCTTTCGCTGGCTCTGGAGAAACTGGAAAAGGTTCCCGCAGACAACAATGCCGATGAGAAGATTTGTCAGGCAAAGATCGATGCGATTGAAGAAGTTGTCGTACAGCGGGAGGAAACCAATCGTTCTCTCATTACGCTGTATGAAAAGCTGTACGATGCGATCCGTTAAGGCAATACCGCACAAAGCTTGTGCGTAAGGTGCGTTGTCAGATTTTTCGGCAGATTGCCTAGGGCAATATGACGGAAAATTTGCAAGCAGATTGCGTGCAAAGCCGTCAGGCGGGCTTTGTGCGGTGTTGTCCAAGAGAAAATCTACCGCAAAACGCCGGCAGTCAGCGGCAAAAACAGGCTGCTGTCCATGTGCATTTTTCCTACAGTATACAGCAGCATCGCCATAGCCGTCCAGATCGCGGCAGATTGTATCGTCATAAACAGAATTTTTTTCATGAGATCACTTCACATTCTTACAGGGATTTCAGGCAGCATCCTTCTGCGGTCTGCCCGAACTATGCCAAATCTGCGGCGGCACAAGTTCTTTTGTCTACATATTATTATACACAACAATTGTCAAAATTACAACACCTTTTTGTGTATTGTAATTAAACTGTAAAAAAATGCAGTCAGAAAGATGCAATTGCATTCTCCGTTATATTTCCGAAAAAAGCCGGCTCCGGACAAACTCGCCGGCAGAATCCTGCATGTTTTTTCGAGTCTGTTGCAAAAGCGTGGATTCCGCCGAAAAACTGCCAAGTTTCCCAAAATTCCAGAGTGTTTCTCGTGTAATATTCCATATTTACAAACGGAACAGTTTGTGGTATCATGAATATGATGAGCAATATCATACGATTTTCAAAGAGAAAGGGGCTTTTATCCATGCAAAATTATGTGATCACAATTACACGGCAGTTCGGCAGCAGAGGGCGGGACATCGGCATTGCTACGGCAAAAAAGCTGGGCATTCCCCTATACGACAGAAATGTACTGGAAAAAGAGGCAGAGGAAATCGACAGCACCCTGCACTCTCTGGTGGAGTTCAGCAAAAACGGCATGAGTTCCTCCGGCTACTATAAAATGGCGTACCCGCTGGGCATCGGCAGTTCTCTGAAAAAGGACCGCATGTTTGAGGTACAGAGCAAGTTAGTGCTACAGCACGCCGAAACAGAAAACTGCGTCATCATCGGCCGCTGTGCGGACTATCTGCTGCGGGAACGGGAAAACGTAATACGCTGCTACATCTTTGCCCCCTATCAGGCAAGAATCCGCAACAGTATTCTGACGCTGGGGCTTGCCACCGCAGAACCCCAGCGAATCATTGAAGAAGTGGACAAGGCACGGGCGGAATATTACCGTTCGCACACCGGCTGTGAAGTGAACAACACCCGTTACCGCGACCTGTTTCTCAACAGCAACCTGCTGGGCGTAGAGGGCACGGCAGACCTGATCGTTGATGCAGTCCGGAGAAAGTTCGGGCTGGAAGCACCGGCAGAAGGACAGATCTAAGAGTCTGTTTCGTATCTGACGCATGCAGATTGCGTCGTCAGATTTTTCGAGAGATGAAGGGAAAAACGGAGAAAATCCTTTGTGGATTTTCGAGTATTTTCCCGAAATATCTCGGAAAATATGCACGCAAGATGCGTGTAGGAAGATGCGAAACAGACTCTCATGCACCAGATTCCGGCATGCTGCATACCTTGGTATTGAGGTGATGCGTGATGCAGGAATTCCGCAGAAGTGTCTGGATCGGATTTCTATGGAGCATTGTCTTTGGGACAGTGCTCCATTTTTTGTACGGCTGGACAGGAGAAAATCGGGTCGTGGGGCTGTATGCCGCGATCAGCGAAAGTCCGTGGGAGCATCTGAAACTGTTGTTCTTTCCGGTGTTGGTCTACACCGTCTGGGAGTACATCTGGGTAGGACACCGCTGGAAGGGCTACGTCCTGACGCGGGCAGAGGGAGCACTGCTGGGCATGCTGACCATTACTGCCCTCTTTTACACCTATACCGGCATCTGCGGCAGGCACTGGCTCTGGGCAGATATTCTCACATTTGTGCTGGGTGCGGCAGTAACGGCATTCTGGACATGGAAACACACGCCCCACGCCAAAGGCGGTTCATGGCTGGGGATCCTGCTGTTTGCAGGCGTTGCCGTCTGCTTCGGGATCTTCAGTCTGTTCCCGCCGACGGTGGGGATATTTGGGAACCACTGAAAGAGAGGTGTCACAAATGAACGGATTGGTTTGCCTGCTGGTGTTCGGGCTGCTGGCAATCACGGCACTGGCAGCACTGGGACTGTGCCGGAGGCTGTTTTCCCATGAGCTGCCCCGACGCATGGCGACCCTTGCCCTGCTGGAAAATCCACAGCAGTGGGAAACACAATGTGCAGCACTGGCGGCACAGCTGACGTGGACGGACCGTGACATGGTGCGGACAGTCTGGCTGGTGGACGCGACACCGGACGGCTCGCTGGAACCGGCATGTACAGCGTTTTGCAGCCGGCACAAGGACTTTTGCTATTGCCGTCTGTCGGAGTTGACGAAAATTTTTGGAAGCGGCACAGATTGTGAAAAAAGTCATTGCAATTTGTCGAAAAAACAGGTATAATAAAAGAAGTGTACTCTCCCGCCCACAGGAGAGCCAAATTCCGGCAGCCGTAGAAGCAATGCAGAACGCCTGCTGCCGCTGTCAAAGGAGGGACCCGCAGTGACACCAAACGAAAGAAAAACGCTGCACCTGGAAGGCACTGTGGAAAACGTGCTGTACTGCAATCCGGATAACGGCTATACCGTACTGGAACTGGACGCAGACGGCACACTGGTCACTGTGGTGGGCGAAATGGGAGAAACCGAAGAAGGCGAACGGCTGTCGGTAGACGGTGAATACACCACGCACCCCCGTTTCGGCATGCAGTTTCGGGCACAGTACTGGGAACGCAAGCTGCCGGCAGATGCCTTCAATATCCAGCGATACCTTTCCTCCGGTGCGATCAAAGGCATCGGACCGTCGCTGGCGAAAAAAATCGTGGAAAACTTCGGGGACAGAACGCTGGAGATCATGGAAAAGGAGCCCACCCGTCTTCTGGAGATTCGGGGCATCTCCCCGAAAAAGTGCGAAGCGATCGCCGCAGAAGTCCGGCAGATCTTTTCCCTGCGGACACTGATGCTGTTTCTGTCGCAGTATGACATTCGTTCCAAATATGCCATGCGTGCCTATCAGCACTGGGGCACCGGTGCCATGGACATGCTTGCCGCCAACCCCTATCTGCTTTGCAGCTCCGGCGTGGAACTGGACTTCCAGAAAGCCGATGCCGTGGCTCAGGGCATGCAGTTTGCCCACAATGCTCCCCAGCGGATACAGGCGGGCATCTGCTACATCTTACAGTACAACACCAACGGAGGCAACGCCTGCCTGCCGCTGGACCGGCTCCGTCCTACGGCGTGCAAGTATTTGCAGGTCAACGAGGCGGAATTTGAAATTGCCTATGCGGCAGCACTGGAAGACCACACCCTCTACGTCTATGAAAAGAACGGACGGGATTTTGTCTATCTGGAAGACTACTACATTGCGGAACGCTATATCGCCGACCGCATCGGTGTGATACAGGACTTCAGTGCACCGGAAGATCAGGAGATCTTCGAAAAAATGATCGATACACAGCAGCAGGAACAGGGCATGCAGTACGCGGCGTTGCAGCGAAAAGCCATTGTCACTGCCCTTTCCCGCAGCATTATGATCCTCACCGGCGGCCCCGGCACCGGTAAAACTACCACGCTGAATGCCATTATCGAACTGTACGAAAAGCAGGGCTACCGCGTGATGATCGCCGCCCCCACCGGTCGGGCAGCCAGCCGCATTTCTGATCTCACCGGCTACGAGGCAAGCACCATTCACCGCATGCTGGCGGTGGAATACGACATGTCCGGCAACATGCGGTTCCAGCACAACGAACACAACCCGCTGGACTGCGATGTAATGATCGTGGACGAAATGTCCATGGTAGACGTGCTGCTGTTTGAGCACCTGCTCCGTGCCTTGCGGCTAAGCTGCAAGGTCGTTCTGGTGGGCGACTGCGACCAGCTGCCCTCTGTGGGAGCCGGCAATCTGCTGCGGGATCTGATCCACAGCGACAGAGTGCCGGTGGTGGCTCTGAAAGAAATTTTCCGGCAGGCACAGAAAAGCAGCATCATCACCAACGCCCACAAAATCATTCAGGGCGAACACCCCGATCTGTCCCGCAAGGACAGCGACTGTTTCTTCTTCCAGCGGTTACAGGAAAAGGACGCAACACAGCTGATGCTGGACTTGGTGAAAACCAGACTGCCCAACGCCTATGGCTACTCCCCCATGGAGGACATTCAGGTCATCACCCCGTCCCGCAAGGGCAGCATGGGTGTCATTGAACTGAACCAGCAGCTACAGGCGGTACTCAACCCCAAATCCGTAGACAAGCCGGAATGCCGTTCGATCCTGTACACCTTTCGGGAGGGCGACAAGGTGATGCAGATCAAGAACAACTACGACATCATCTGGCACAAGGACGGCGAAAACGGCACCGGCATTTTCAACGGGGACATCGGGTACCTCCGTGCGATCAACCGGCAAGGTCAGGAAGTCATTGCAGAATTTGACGGCAGACGTGCCACCTATCCCTTTGAACAGCTGGATCAGCTGGAACTTGCCTATGCTGTCACCGTACATAAAAGTCAGGGCAGCGAATTTCAAGCGGTCGTTATGCCTCTGCTGGGCGGATTCCCGAAGCTGTACTACCGGAATCTGCTGTACACAGCCGTCACACGAGCCAGACGGCTGCTGATCCTGATCGGCTCTCAAAACGTCATTTATCAAATGGTGGACAACAACCGCCGTATGAATCGATATACCTGTCTGCGGGATATGCTGGAACAGCATAAGCCCACGCAGACACTTCCGATTTCCCAGTCTGACGAACCGGACGGAGAAATCAAGGACACCCAGAAACAGGAGGAATCGCTATGAGCAAAACAGATATTGGTATCGACTTAGGAACGGCAAACACGGTCATCACCTTAGGAAAAAAGGGTGTCGTGCTTAGCGAGCCCTCTGCCATTGCCTATCACACCCACACCAAAGAAGTACTTGCAGTGGGCAAGCGTGCCTATCAGATGATCGGAAAAACACCGGATTATATTGAGGTCATTCGCCCGCTGTCCGGCGGCGTCATTTCGGACGACCGCATGACACAGTACATGATCCGCGAATTCATTTTACAGGTCACCGGCCACCGGCTCACCAAGCCCCGCATCATCATCTGTGTGCCGTCCTTTATCACAGACGTGGAAAAGCGTGCCGTCGTGGAAGCTGCCATGAGTGCCGGCTCCCGAAAGGCATACCTGATCGATGAGCCCATTGCCGCCCTGATCGGTGCCGGCGTGAACATCGGCAAGGCACGGGGCAACATGGTCGTGGACATCGGCGGCGGCACCACTGACGTGGCAATCGTTTCCATGAACGGCATCGTCACCTCTCACTCCGTCCGTGCAGCGGGAAACACGCTGGATCAGGCAATTATCCGCTACATGCAGACCAAGTACAAGCTGCTGATCGGCGAACGCACTGCGGAACGGCTGAAAATCGAAATGACGAACCTGTACGACCCCAGAGCCGATGTGACATCATGGGTCAAGGGACGGAATCTGGTCAGCGGTCTGCCGGAGATGCAGGAGATCAGCGAACTGGAAATTTTCGAAGCCGTGGAAGATGTGATCGCCGACATCATCGAAGCGATCAAGACGGTTCTGGAAGAAACGCCGCCGGAACTGGTGGGCGACATCTACGAAAACGGTGTGCTCATGGCTGGCGGCGGTGCGATGCTGGGCGGTCTGCGGAAGCTGGTAGAACGAACTTTGCAGGTCAAGTGCGTAGTCGCCAAAGATGCCATTCACTGCGTGGCAAAGGGCACTGCCATTGCATTCCGCAAAATGGACACCCTGCTGGACGGCTTTGAAAATATCGCCGTATATCAGTTTAAGTGATCTCACATTGAAAAGCCGGATTGGTTGGAAACAAATATTGCAAACGGGTACAGCATGCTGTGCCCGTTTTTCTTTTCGATACTCATTTGCAGAGTTAGCACTCATCATTAGCACTTGTTAGCACTCTTTTGCTAAGAGTGCTAATTTTCATCTAGTTTTCACAGAACCAACCTTGAACTTTCACACAGCGGGGGTAATATGATACTTGTAAACGGAAAGGAGCTCCGGAAGAAGCAAACAGCAAACCGGTCAGCACCGTTCCGCAAACCACAAAATCAGAACACCATGCATAGGAGGAATGCTTTATGATGACATATTTGACACCTTTTGAACGTACCGGTTATGACCTGTTCCGTTCCATGCGGGACTGGGAGAATGAATTCTTCGGCGAAAAGTCCACAGCGATGAGTTCCTGCAAGACCGACATTCGGGACACCGGTGACAGCTACGTGCTGGAAGCAGAGCTGCCGGGATTCCAGAAGGACGAGATCAAGATCAGCGTAGAGAGCGACACTTTGACACTGTCCGCCGTCCACAAGGAAAAGACCGAGGAGGAAAAGGCAAAAGACGGCACTTATCTCCGTCGGGAACGCAGCACCAGCTCCTATGAGCAGAAGCTGGACATCAGCAATGTGGACACTTCCAAACTCCATGCAGTTTATGAGAACGGCGTGCTGACACTGACGATGCCGAAAAAGCAGCCGGCTGCTCCGGTTTCCCGTCAGCTGGAAATCCACTAAGGCAATACCGCACAAAGAGAGCACGACAAATAGATAGAGAGAAAAAGTGCTGTTTTCACAGCATACAGAACAAAGAAAGAACAGCAGCATGGACTGCTGGAGATAATTCCAAGGAGGAATGACTTATGATGACCATTTTTCAACCGTTTGCAAACACACTGTGGAATTCTCTGAAAGACACAGAGATCACAAAAGTGCCGAAAACCGACCTGCGGGATACCGGTGACAGCTATGTGCTGGAAGCCGACATGCCGGGGTTCCGGAAAGAGGAAATCAAGCTGTCCTTGGAGGGCGATGTTCTGACAATTGCGGCAGAGCATACCGCAGAGAAACAGAACGAAGAAGCCCCCGAGAAAGACGGCGAATCCGGCGAAACAAAAACAGCAGAACAGCCCGAAAGCAAGGGCACCTATTTACAGCGGGAACGCAGCTTCTGCAAGTATTTGCAGCGGCTGGACATCAGCAATGTCGATGTGGATCACATTGATGCCGCCTATGAAAACGGCGTGCTGACCCTGACACTGCCGAAAAAGCAGCCGGCAAAGCCGGAAGTAAAACAGATCGAGATCCAGTAAACCTGCTGGGATCTGTCCATTCACAGGTTCTCCCCCTGCGGTAATTACGCCGCAGTTTCATAAAATGTATCTCCTATTGAAAAAGGGGAAGCTTCTCACGGGAAGCTTCCCCTTTTTTGATGTCTGTCCAACAGAAATTACTTTTTCAGATACGCCCGCAGGAATGCGAACAGCGATTCCATTTGAGCATCGGTGCCGATCGTGATCCGCAGATAGTTCCGGATTCTGGGAGAATCAAACCAGCGGACAAAAATATGTGCCTCCCGCAGTGCCTCGAACAGTTCATGTGCATCGCAGTCCGGATGTGTCACGAACAGGAAGTTGCTCTTGGAGTCCGGAAACTGGAAGCCCATTTCCGCCAGCACCTGCTTGGTGTGTTCTCTGGTCTTTACGATCCTGGCGGTGATCTCCTGCAAGTATGCGGCATTCTGCACAGCTGCGGTTCCGGCATCCAGTGCAGAACGGTTCATGGTGTAGGAGTTGAACGAATACTTCACATCATGCAGAGCCTTGATCAGTTCCACAGAGCCAATGGCAAAGCCGATTCGTTCGCCAGCCATAGCACGGGACTTGGAGAACGTCTGCACCATGATCAGATTTTCATACTTTTTCAGCAGCGGCAAAACGGTTTCCCCGCCAAAGTCCACGTAGGCTTCGTCAACGACCACCAGCGACTCCGGATTGTGCTGCAAGATCTCCTCAATTGCCGCAGAGGGCAGAGCGATGCCGGTGGGGGCGTTGGGATTCGGGAACACAATGCCGCCGTTGGGCTTGTAGTAGTCCTCCGGCACGATCTCCAGCTTCTCGTTCAGGGGCTGCACCTCGTAGGGAATCCGGAACAGGTCGCACCACACCGGATAAAACGCGTATGTAATATCCGGAAACAGAATCGGCAGATCGCTGTTGAAAAAGGTCTGGAAGATCATTGCCAGCACGTCGTCCGAGCCCACGCCGGTGAATACCTGTGCTTCCTCTACGCCGTATGCCTCGGCAATGGCAGCATTCAGCTGGTGTGCGGTGGGATCCGGATAGAGCCGCATCTGTTCAGCGTTGCTCTTTGCCAGAACCTCCTGCACTTCCGGAGCCGGCGGGTAGGGGTTCTCGTTGGTATTCAGTTTGATCATATCGGGAAAATCCGGCTGATCTCCCGGCACATACGGCACCACTTTCCGGATATTCTGCTGAAATCGCTTCATTTACATCACGTTCCTGACTTTTTGAATTTCCGTTCCGGAAACGAACGGTTTGGGAATACTTTTAGTATAGCACATTTCCGGCGGGTTGTCCAGTGCGGAACGGGATTATTCGCTGAAAGGCAGCGTATTCACCAGATGCACCAAGAATTTCAGAAGCACCACTGCATCATCGCTGCCAATTTCGCCGTCGCCATTACAGTCGGCGTTCTTCTTGGCAGTGCTGTCCAGCATAACCATACCGGCACAAGCCTTGTTCAACAGAACCGCATCGGTGATGTCCACCCGTCCGTCAAGGTTGATGTCGCCGTAGATTGCGGTGGGTTCGGTGGGAGTGGAAGATGTGGTGGTCTGGGTAGTGGTTGTCTGTTTTGCGGTTGTGGTTGTTGTTTGATTTGTGGTTGTTTTGGTGGTTTGTTTTGTAGTTGTTGTTTGTTCAGTGGTCGTTGTGGTGGTCTGCTTTGTTGTACTTTGTTTTGTCGTAGTTACAGCGGTTTGCTTTGCTGTAGTTGTTGTACTTTGTTTTGTCGTAGTTACAGCGGTTTGCTTTGCTGTGGTTGTTGTACTTTGTTTTGTCGTAGTTGCAGTAGTTTGCTTTGCTGTGGTTGTGGTTTGTTCTGGGGTGGTAGCTGTCGTTTGTTCGGTGGTCGTTGTGGTGGTCACCTCTGTTGTAGTAGTCGTTGTTGGCTTATCTATCACTTCAAATGGAATGTTGTTTTCAGCAGCATATTGTTGTGCGTAGGAATCAGCGTAACCATAAATGGTTAAGTTGTTGCAATTTTCAAAAACATCATCTTCAATACTTGTCACACTATTTGGTATAATGATTTTTTCCAAATTAGTACAATTTCCAAAAGCATTCCATTCAATCTTCACCACATTATTGGGTATGGTGATTTCTGTTAAATTAGTACAGCCAGAAAAAGCTTTATATCCTATACTTGTCACACTGTCTGGTATAGTAAATTCTCTTAAACTAATACACTCTCCAAAAGTATAACCCTCAACGCATGTCACACTATCTGGTATGGTAATTTCATCTAAATTAGTACACTCTCCAAAAGCCGCAGATTCAATCTTTGTAACACTATCGGGTATATTCATATTAGTTAAATTAGTACACCCCCAAAAAGCCCTAGATTCAATCTTTGTAACACTATTGGGTATACTCATATTAGTCAAATTAGTACAGTTTTCAAAAGCACTTCCCCCGATACTCACCACAGCATCTGGAATAACAACATTTTCCAAACTAGTGCAATTTTTAAAAAGCTCTCTTTCAATAATGGTTATACTATTCGGTAGAATAATTTTAGCTAGACTAGTACAATTGCCAAATGCATTCCAGCCCAAATTTGTCACGCTGTCAGGTATGATGACATTGTCCAAACTAGAGCAACCAGCAAAAGCAGCATCGCCAATGCTTGTTACATTATCAGGCATAATAATTTTTGTTAATTTTTTACAACCGAAAAAGGAAATATTCCCAATACTAGTCACTTTGTTCGGCATAGTAATGGCAGTTAAACTCGTACCTGAAAAAGTTCCTTCTTCAATTTTTGTTATACTGTTAGGTATTGAAATATCCGCTAAATTTTTACAGTACCTAAAAGCGTCTTGCCCAATATTTGTAACGCTATCTGGTATTGTAATAGATGTTAAATTAGGACAATATTCAAAAGCACCCGCTCCAATACTCGTCACACTATCCGGTATAGCAACAGATCCAAGGGCAGTATACCCAGAAAACACATAATCTCCAATACTTGTCACATCATTTGGTATAATGATTTCTGTCTCTAACTTTCCATTTACATAAAGATTCGCATTATTAGCAAAAAGATCAAAGACATTAGTTTCCAGTGGATTAGCAGAAGGACTTTCAAAATCAATATTACACCAGCTAGTAAGATTGTCAATGTACACCTTTTCTATATTAGGACAATTTAAAAAAGCATTATTTTCAATACTTATTATGCTATCTGGTATTGTGATACTAGATAAATTAGAACAACAATCAAAAGTATATCCCATAATACTATTTACGCCATTTGGTATAGTGATTTCTGTCAAACTGGTACACTTTTGAAAAACAGCCCCTTCAATACTGGTAACGCCTTCTGGTATAATGATTTCTGCCAAACTAGTGCAACCATGAAAAGCTCCAACTTTAATACTTGTCACATCATCTGGTATAATGATTTCTGCCAAACTAGTGCAATCAGAAAAAGCCCACTTTCCAATGCTTGTCACACTTTTCCCGTCAATTTCTGCCGGAATTTCCACAGATGTAGCATCTGCTTTGCACCCCGTTATCTCAATTTCACCTGCATCTGTTACCTTATAATACAGATCTTCATAAGTGCCATCATAGGAATCCGGCACTGTTGCACTCGCCAACAGCACCGTCCCCACGCTTTCCAGCACACTCTGCACCCCAGACGCACCAACGCTGCCCAGACAGAGCATGCCGGCGGTGGCGGCGGCAAGCACTTTTTTCCACAACCTCATCTTCATTCCTCCGTTTCTTTTCTGTTGCAAAATATCTGCTTTTCCATTATAGCACAGATGCTGTAAAAAGTCAAATGATTTTTCAAAAATTTCCATTTCAAAAAGGAAAACCACCACAAAAAACCGGCTTCTGCTCTCCGCAAAAACCGGTCATTTCCATTATCCCAACGCCACGTCCAGCGTCATCATCAGGGCAAATCCCACGGCGAAAAAAATCGTTCCCACATTGGAATGAGGTGCCTCCGACATTTCCGGAATCAGTTCTTCCACCACCACATAGATCATGGCACCGGCGGCGAAGCTCAACAGATACGGCAGAATCGGCAACACCAGCCCTGCCGCCAGAATCGTCAGGATCGCCCCAATGGGTTCCACCACGCCGGAAAGGGTACCGTACAAAAATGCCTTGCCCTTTCCCATGCCCTCTGCCCGCAGCGGCATGGAAATAATGGCACCCTCCGGAAAATTCTGAATAGCGATGCCGATAGACAGTGCCATTGCCGCGGCTGCGGTGATCGACACATTGCCCGATGCCCAGCCGGCATAGACAACGCCTACCGCCATGCCCTCCGGAATGTTGTGCAGCGTCACCGCCAGCACCAGCATGGTCGTCTTTTTCAGTTTGCTTTTCGGTCCCTCGGCTTCACTGCTGTTCATGTGCAGGTGCGGGATCAGGTGATCCAGCCCCAGCAGAAAAAGGATTCCCACCAGGAAACCGATCACCGCCGGCAAAAATGCCAGCTTTCCCATATTGGCACTCTGCTCCATTGCCGGAATCAACAGGCTCCACACCGAAGCCGCAGTCATGATGCCGGCAGCAAATCCCGTCAGGGCACGCTGGATTCCCGTGGACAGGGTGTGTTTCATAAAGAACACACACGCCGCCCCCAGTGCGGTCCCCAAAAATGGGATCAGAATGCCCCGAAAAATGTCTGCATACATAAATACCTCCAGTCTGTCCGGCGAAGGGAGTCTTACAGCTGTTCCTTCACCAGTGCGATCAGTTCTGCCACATCTTCCGGCGGGTGCACGGCATAGAGAATGCCGTAGGGAATGGTATATTCCCACTCCACCGGAATCGTCACCAGCAGCGGGTGCACATCACGCCAGCACTCGATCGTGAGAAGCACGTCATCGGTCTGGGCACAATGGTTAAAGACACCCATATCATAATATTGCGGTGTATCCACAATGTGAATCTGCGGGTGACAGACTTCCAAGTCGTGGTGGATCTGATCGTTGATCGCAGAATCCCCGCGGGGCACCATCATCAGATTCTGCCCGTACAGGTCGGAGATTTGCAACTTTTCCTTTTTCGCCAGCGGGTGTCCGGCACGGACGGCAACGCATTTCCGGTATGTACCCAGCTGCAAAAAATGACAGTGCAGCAGCCACTTTGCAGAATCGCAGACTCCCACCAGAAAGTCAAACTTTTCCCCCAGTGCGGAGATCTCCTGCAAGATCGTGGTGTGTTCGTCCTCAAAAGGCACAATATTCAGCCGGTATTCCGGAAAGTGATCGGATACTTTTCCCCACAAATCCACAAAGGGTTTACAAGGGTTCAAGATCGAAGTGCCCACGCAGAATGTCTTTTCATAGTCAGACATTCGCTGCTGTGCCCGGCGAATCGCACGGGCAGAATAGTCTATCAGATACTTGGCATCTGCATAGACTGACTCCCCCGCCGGTGTCAGGCGAATTCCCTGATTGGTACGGGAAATCAGCTGCATCTGCAAGTGTGCCTCCAGAGCATTGACTTGTTTCATCACTGCGGTGGGCGACAGATACAGTTTTTCTGCCGCCTTGGTAAAACTGCCGCAGTCTGCCGCACAAACAAACGCTGTCAGCTGTGGATTATACATGTGCACCACCTCATATAAACTTTTGGTTAATACGATTATAACACATCGGGGATTCCCTGTCAAGAGAATTTGCGGTATACTATACCTAAGGAAATACTGCATAAAGCTTGTGCGTAAGATGCGTAGTCAGATTTTTCGGCAGATTGCATAGAAATTCCGCAGGCATACTGCCGTATGGCAAGGGATTTCTGGGCAATATGACGGAAAATCTGCAAGCAGATTGTGTGCAAAGCCGTCAGGCGGGCTTTGTGCGGTGCTGCTCTAAATAACGGATTGGCTGACGGTACAACGGTTTCCTACTTCTACGGATCGCTGCAGCCCAAAATCAGGAGGTATGACAAATGGAATTTATTACATTGAATAACGGCGTAAAAATGCCGCTGGAAGGATTCGGCGTATTTCAGGTACCCGATGCCGCAATTTGCGAACAGGCAGTGACAGAAGCCATTGCCGCAGGCTATCGGCTGATCGACACTGCCGCTGCCTATTATAATGAAGAAGCTGTGGGAGCAGCGATCGCCAAAAGCAATGTTCCCCGCGAAAAATTGTTCATCACCACCAAACTCTGGGTACAGGATGCAAGCTATGAAGCTGCCCAAAAAGCCATTGACACTTCCTTACAAAAGCTGGGGCTGAACTATCTGGACTTATATCTGATCCACCAGCCAATGGGTGATTATGTAGGTGCTTATCGTGCCATGGAAGAAGCATACCACGCCGGAAAGCTGCGGGCGATCGGTGTCAGCAACTTCTATCCGGCACGGCTGGCAGACCTGTGTGAAACGGTTTCCGTGATTCCGGCAGTAAATCAGGTGGAACTGCACCCGTTCTTCCAGCAGGCAGATGCTTTAAAGCTGATGCAGAAATACGGTGTGACACCGGAGGCATGGGGTCCTTTTGCCGAGGGCAATCACGACATCTTCACGCATCCGGTACTCACTGCGATCGGAGCCAAATACGGCAAAAGTGCCGCACAGGTGGCACTGCGTTGGAATGTCCAGCGTGGCGTTGTTGTCATTCCGAAGTCGGTCAAGGCGGAACGTATGGCACAGAACTTCGACATCTGGAATTTCACCTTGTCGGCAGAGGATATGGCAGAGATTGCAAAGCTGGACATTGGACACAGCGAAATCGTAGACCATAACAATCCGGACTTTGTAAAAATGTTGCACCAGCTGAAGGTGCATGACTAAGGAGAAATCTTCCATGAAATACACCAAAAAAACCGCATTTGAAGCAGCTGATGCATTCGGCATCGGTGCTCCCAACGACACATACGCCCAGTATTTTATCGGGCAGTCGTTTCTGAAACCCCTGACTGAACCGGAGAAGGCACCGGTTTTTCTGGCAAACGTAACCTTTGAACCGAAATGCCGGAACAACTGGCACATTCACCATGCCACCAAGGGCGGCGGACAGATCCTGATCTGCACTGCCGGAGAGGGCTGGTATCAGGAGAAGGGCAAGCCTGCCGTCAGCCTGAAAGCCGGCACAGTAATCACCATTCCGGCAGAGGTCAAACACTGGCACGGTGCCAAAAAGGACAGCTGGTTCAGCCACATTGCAGTGGAATGCCCCGGTGAAAACTGCAGCAACGAATGGTGCGAGCCGGTAAGCGATGCAGAATACGAAAAATTGGAAAACGCTGAATAAAGGAAACACTGCATAAAGCTTGTGCGTAAGATGCGTCGTCAGATTTTTCGGCAG
>OGCO01003595.1_pt1 | contig 17890 bp, 15 predicted proteins | sample 1570171 | NCBI WGS metagenome assembly OGCO01 (sample SAMEA4370583, study PRJEB24528) | human gut metagenome | reverse complement strand
GCTGATCCTGCACGATAAAGTGGACAATACAACGACAAATGCAGAAGAAGATACAGATTCTTAAAAAGTTTTTTGCAAAAAGCCGTTGACAAAACGGGAACAGTGTGGTATAAATGCTTTAAACCAATGAAGCGAAAGTAAAGCTGACAGCGCAGCCACAGAGAGCCCCTGCTGCTGGGAATGGGGCGCAAAGCGGGACAGCATAATGGTTCGCGGAGGGCACGGGGAAAAAGGCCAAAGCCTTGAGTATCCGCTGACGGGCAGCTCCCGTTACAGGGCAGGGGAATGTTGGTTCCCTACAGAGTGGCCGCAATTTATAGTTGCGGCAAGCAAGGTGGCACCACAGATAAATTGTTATCTGCCCTTGCACAGGAGAAGTTCTGTGCAAGGGCAGTTTTTTATTCCTTACACAGCACAAGAGGGGAAATGAACAATGAAACACATTACTTTGAAAGAGCGATGGCAACCTGTTTTGTAAAGCCTGCCAAACAACAAACCAATTTACAAAACAAGGAGTAATTACCATGAAAAAGTTCATTGCTGTTATGACCGCCGCCGCTATGCTCACTTCTCTGTCCGCCTGCGGTGCCTCCGCTTCTACTGCTTCTTCTGCTGCCGAAAGCACTGCTTCTTCCGCCGCGGCAGATTCCACCACGGGGTCCACCGCCGACGCCACCACCTACAAGGTCGCCATCGTCCAGCAGCTGGACCACGCCAGCCTAGATGAGATCCGCACCGCCATCGAGGCCGAGCTGGACGCCAAGGCCGCCGAGAAGGGCATCACCATTGAGTACAAGGACTTCAACGGCCAGAACGACGCCACGACGCTGAACCAGATCGGCACCCAGGTCGTCTCTGACGGCTACGACGCCATCATCCCCATTGCAACGCTGGCTGCCCAGTGCATGGCCACCGCTGCTGAGAGCACCAAGACCCCGGTCATCTACGCCGCCATCTCTGACCCCGCCGCCGCGGATCTGACCGATATCGACTACGTCACCGGCACTTCCGACGCGCTGAACACCCAGTCCATCATGGATATGATGTTTGCCGTCCAGCCTGACATCCAGACCGTCGGCCTGCTTTACTCCAACTCTGAAGCCAACTCCACGACCCCCATTGCCGAAGCCAAGGCTTACCTCGATGCCAAGGGCATTGCCTACGTCGAAAAGACCGGCAACACCAACGATGAGATCATGACCGCCGCGTCCAGCATGGTGGGCCAGGTCGACGCCGTCTTTACCCCGACCGATAACGTCGTCATGGCCGCTGCCGCCGCAGTCTCCGAGACACTGACCAAGGGCGGCATCCCATTCTATACCGGTGCGGACAGCTTCGTCACGGCCGGCGCGTTCGCCACCTGCGGCATCAACTACACCGAGCTTGGCACCTACACCGCCGACATGGCCCTCGATATCCTCGAGACCGGCACCGTGCCTGAATACCACGTCATGGACGGCGGCATCATCACCGTCAACACCGAGACCGCCGACGCCCTGGGCATCGATTACAGCGCCTTCAACGATCTGGCCGGTCAGGTCGTCGAAGTGACCACGGCGGAATAAACCCTCCGGGAAGAGACCGTAGGGGCGCATTCTATATGCGCCCGGGATGCCTGCGCAGCCGCAGCGTCCCGCGGGCGGATATGGAATCCGCCCCTACATTGTTGTATAATAGACTGTACCATTACTTTTAGAGAGGAAGTTCCCTACCATGTTCACCCTTGCCACTGTGCTTAGCGCGTTGGAGCTGGGCTTTATCTACGCGCTGGTTGCCCTGGCGCTGTTCCTCAGCTTCCGCGTGCTGAACATCGCCGATATGACCACCGACGGCGCATTCACCCTGGGCTGCGCTGTTTCGGCTACCGCCGCGGTGGCGGGCCATCCGTTCCTGGGTCTGCCGCTGGCGCTGCTGGCCGGTGCGGCGGCCGGGTTCGTCACGGCGTTTCTGCAAACGCGGCTGGCGGTGCCGTCCATTCTGGCGGGCATCATCACCAACACAGGGCTGTACACCGTCAACCTGGCGGTCATGGGGTTTTCTTCCAACGTACCTATGTTGAAAACAACCACGATCTTCACCGTGGCGCAGAGCATCCTCGGCGAGAATGCACCCTATAAGTTGCTGGTGGCGGCCCTTGTCACAGTTGTGGTCTGCGTGCTGCTCATCCTGTTCCTCGGCACACGGATGGGCCTGTCCATCCGTGCCACCGGCGACAACCCGGACATGGTCCGCGCATCCTCCATCAACACGGCGTTCACCATCACGGTAGGTCTCTGCATCTCCAACGCCATGACCGCCCTGTCCGGCGCGGTGCTGGCCCAGTACCAGCGCTCGGCGGATATCAACCTCGGCACCGGTATGGTCGTCATCGGCCTGGCGTCCCTCATCATCGGCGAGACGCTGTTTGGCCGCAGCGGTATGTGGGTCAAGGCTGTGGCCGCCGTTATCGGCAGCGTTATCTACCGTTTCATCATTGCGCTGGCCCTGCGTGCCAACGTCCCGTCAGAGTGTCTGAAACTGATTTCCGCCGTCATCGTGGCGCTGGCCATCGCTGCGCCCGCCATCCGGTCCAAGGCGGCTTTCCGCCGCCGCCGTGCCAACGCCGAGAAAGAAGGTGCCCGCCATGCTTGAACTGAAAAACATCGGCAAAACGTTCAACCCCGGCACCGTCAATGAGAAGATCGCGCTGGAAGGCGTGAACCTTCACCTCGACGACGGTGACTTTGCCACCATCGTCGGCTCCAACGGCGCGGGCAAATCCACGCTGTTCAACGCCATTGCGGGCGAGTTCATCGCCGACACCGGCACCATCACGCTGGCGGGCAAAGATATCACCTTTTTGCCAGACTACAAGCGCTCCAAGGCCATCGGCCGGATGTTCCAGGACCCGCTGCGCGGCACGGCCCCGCATATGACCATTGAGGAAAACCTTGCGCTGGCCTTCCTGCGGGCATCGGGGCACACGTCGCCCTTCTCCCGCATCACGAAGAAGGACCGCGACCTCTTTGCGGAAAAACTCTCCGAGCTGGGCCTCGGCCTGGAGGACCGGATGAAGCAGCCGGTGGGCCTGCTGTCCGGCGGCCAGCGCCAGGCATTGACCCTGCTGATGGCCACGCTGGTCACGCCGAAACTGCTGCTGCTGGACGAGCACACCGCCGCCCTGGATCCCGCCACGGCGGACAAGGTGCTGAAACTGACGAAAAAGATCGTGGCCGAAAACCACCTGACCTGCCTGATGATCACCCACAATATGCACGACGCGCTGACCCTGGGCAACCGTACATTGATGATGGACCATGGCCACATCGTGCTGGACATCGGCGGCGAGGAGCGCGCCCACACCACTGTGGACGGTCTGCTGGATCGCTTTGCCGAGAACGTCGGCCACGCGCTGGATAATGACAGAATTTTGTTGAGCAAAGAGGCATAAAAATACCGCCCTGCACGAAATTTTCGCGCAGGGCGGTTTTTTGTAGGTAAAGGCTTCCCCCGAGGGGAAAGCCTTTTGTGTTCTTACATTGGTGCAATATCAAACCGATAAATCGTCGTGGAACTGTACGGCTGGTCCGGCAGCAGCGTCGTGTCCGGGAAGTTCGGGTGGTTCGGTGCGTCGGGAAAGTCCTCCGTCTCAAAGCAGACGGCGTCCCGGGCGGCGTAGTGTGCGCCGTCCTTGCCATCCGTGACCGGTGCCAGAAAGTTGGCCGAATACAAGTGCATACCGGGCAGGGTGGTCAGTACCTCCATGCGGATGCCGGTCTCGGGGCCGACAGCCCAGGCGGCGTGGCGCAGACCGCTGTCACGGATGACATAGCACTGATCGTAGCCGCAGCAATCGGTCAGCGGGGTGAAATCCGCGCCGATGTCCAGCCCCAGCGTCTTTTCTTCGGTGAAGTCCATCGGGGTGCCCTTGACCGGCAGCTTGCGCCCGGTGGGGATGCTGGCGGCGTCGGATTCGAGGTAAAAATCGGCGTCCACCGTCACGCGATGGCCCAGCGCACTGCCGCTGGCGTGGCCGTTCAGGTTAAAATAGCTGTGGTTCGTCATATTGCAGACGGTGGGCGCGTCGGTGGTCGCCCCGTAGCGGATGACCAGCCCGCTCTTGGCTAGGCTGTACTGGATGGTCAGATCAAAATTGCCGGGGAAGCCGTCTGTCCCGGCGGGGCTCGTGGCCGTCATCGTCACGCTGTCGGTCTCGCCGGGGGTCAGCGCCACGTCAAACATCGTGTGATTAAACCCGTGCAGGCCGCTGTGCAGACAGTTTCCGTTCTGGTTCGGCGTGATATGGACGATCTCCTCATACAGCGGGAACTGCGCGCCCGCAATGCGGTTGGCAAAGCGGCCCACGGCGGCGCCCATGCTGTCGGTGTTCAGCTCATAGTCGGCGGCGGTGTCATAGCCCAGCACGACGTCCACGGGATTGCCCTTGCGGTCTTTTACGATGATGCGATGGATAATGGCGGCATAGCTCAGCAGCTGCACCTCGATAAAATCGTTTTTCAGCGTCGCCAGCTTAACGGTCTGGCCGCTGGTGGACTTGCCGAAATCCTGAATCGAAACGGACATGGTGGGACCCTCCTTATTCCTTTGTGTCGGCGGTGACGCCCTGTGCGGCCAGGTCCTCGCGCACGCTCTCGGCCACGCTGCCGGTGCCGTAGTTCAGCATACGGTTCACGCGGCTGACCGTGGCGCTGGATGCGCCGGTCTCGCGGCGGATCTCGCTGTAGACCTTGCCCTGCAAAAGGCACCCGGCCACAGCGTAGCGCTGCTCCATCGTGCGCAGCTCGGTCACGGCACACAGGTCGTCAAAAAAGCGGATGCACTCATCCAGGCTGTTCAGTCGCAGGATCGCCTCATACAGGGCGGTGTTACGTTCATTCTGCTGCATAGCGTAAAGGCGCACAGCGGTGCGCCGACCTCTTTCTTTGTAAAATTTGCATTTGTTCGGTCTTGGCATCTTTTAATATTCTAGCAAATTTGCCTAAACAAGTCAATACACTAAAGTGCGAAAGTGTGTTAAAACCGCTTGCATTTAACACCAAAATGTTGTATCATAGAAGCATCAAATGTTAGGGAGACTGCCATGCCGACAACATTACTGATTGTGTATCGCGTGCTGGGCACCGTGCTTTTTGCACTGGCCGCAGCCGCCATTGTGGAAAAATACCGCACGGTCCGCGGGGCCGCGCTGCTGCCCGCCCGCGTGCTGGAATGCCGCCGTGCGTCATCCACCAGCAACAGCCGGGGTGCGGGCGGCTACCGCTATCTGGTGGAGCTGTACGCCAACGGTCGGCGGCTGGAGCTGGAGACGAACGACGCCTTCTGGTTCAGGCACGACAAGGACAAGGGTAAGGTGCTGCAGGTCTGGTACAACCCCAACGCCCGCTGTGTGGAGCGCAAAAGCTGGGAGACGGAATTTTTTGCGGCGGTGCTGGCCGTAATCGGCGCGGCGCTGCTGCTGATCCGGTGAGGTGCCTATGAGCTGGATTTTGTATGTGCTGCTGGTGCTGGCCGTGGCGGGGGACATCCTGCTGGCCGTGGTGCTGGCAAAGGTAATGCACAAAAATGACGAACCGCAGCAGAAAATTGATACGGCGGATGACTTTGTCCGCGCGGTGACGCCGGTTTTGCAGAGCGAGACCGACCTGCTGGCCGAGCAGCTGCGCGCCATGCAGGGCGAGAGCGCCCGCACAACGACGGCGACGCTGCGGGATTTTTCTGCCGTTCTGGCCGAAAACCAGCGCCAGAACGCCGCCGCCAGCACGGCGCGGCTGGAATCCATTGACCGAGCCGGGGCCGCCCGCCAGAAGGCCGCGAACGATGCACTGCTGGCCCAGCTGACGATGATGGAAACGCGGCTGAAAAATCTTGAGGACTCCAATGCGACCCGGATGGACAGTGTGCGCGGCGCGCTGGTGCAGGGTCTGAACACGATCCGCGCCGACAACAACAAAAAGCTGGATGAGATCCGCGGCACAGTTGAGGAAAAATTACAGGACACACTGCAGCAGCGCATCAACGACTCGTTCAAGACGGTCAGTGCCCAGCTTGAGCAGGTCTACAAGGGTCTGGGCGAGATGCAGAATCTGGCCGCCGACGTGGGCAGCTTAAAGCAGGTGCTGTCCGGCGTCAAGACCCGCGGCATCCTGGGCGAGGTGCAGCTCGGCGCGATTTTGGAGCAGATCCTGGCCCCCGGCCAGTACGCCTGCAACGTCGCCACCGTGCCCGGCAGCACGAACCGCGTGGAGTACGCCATCAAGATGCCGGGGCAGAACGGCACGGTCTGGCTGCCCATCGACGCGAAATTCCCGGGCGATACCTACGCGCATTTGCAGGCGGCGCAGGAGCGCGGCGATGCTGCCGCTGTGGCCGCCATGCGCAAGGCGCTGAACAACGTCCTGCGCGCCGAGGCCAGGGACATCCACGACAAGTACATTGAGGTGCCCTACACGACGAGCTTCGGCATCCTGTTCCTGCCGTTTGAGGGGCTGTACGCCGAGGTGGTTTCCAGCGGTGTAACGGAGCTTTTGCAGCGGGATTACCAGATCACGGTAGCCGGGCCGTCCACCATGGCGGCGCTGCTCAACGCCCTGCAGATGGGCTTCCGCACGCTGGCCATCCAGAAGCGCAGCGGCGAGGTCTGGACGATCTTGGGTGCGGTCAAGACCGAGTTTGAAAAGTTCGGCGCGGGTCTGCAGCAGATGCAGCGCCACCTGAACCAGACCGGCTCCGATCTGGAGGAGCTGATCGGCCCCCGCAGCCGCGCCATCACCCGCAAGCTCGAATCCGTCCAGCAGCTTGACCCGGACGCCGCCGCAGAGCTATTGGGCATCGAGAAGTAGGGGAGGAGTATCCCTGTCGGGCCGCGTGCCATTATTGCTCGGTTCAAACAAACGCCGCCCGGTAGGGGCCGCATATATGCGGCCCGCAACTTTCCCGCAAACGACCGTCTGCCTTCAAGATGAGGGCCGGACATGTCCGGCCCCTACAAATCCATTCCACGCTGTCATTTTCGCCAGAATCCGCCCCCGCAAGGGGGCTTTTTCTATGCCGCTGCCCACTTTACACGGCGGGTGCGCTGTGGTATACTGAATAAGTTATTGAACAGTCAACAACATGCGGCGCTGCCGCACGCCCATAAAGGAGTTACTGCCATGATCCGTATTGTTACTGATTCCGCCGCCGATTTGACCGCGGCGGAGCTGTCCCTCCCCGGCATCTTTGTCGTGCCGCTGTCTGTCACCTTTGCAGACGGCACCACCCAGCTTGATGACGGCACAATGACGAAGGATGAATTTTTCGTCCGTCTGGCAGAGGACAGCAAGCTGCCCCGCACAAGCCAGCCCAGTCCGGCCAGCTTTATGCAGGTGTATGAGGACGCCGCCGCGGCGGGGGACGAGGTCCTTGTGATCACCATCGGCCAGAAGTTGTCCGGCACCTACCAGTGCGCGCATCTGGCCGCCGCCGATGTCGGTCTGCAGGTGCATATCGTGGACTCTGAGGCGGCCTCGCAGGCTGAGGCGCTGCTTGTCCGTGAGGCGGTGCGCCTGCGCGATGAGGAGGGCCTGACGGCGGAGGAGATCGCCGCTGTGCTGGAACAGTTCAAGAAGCGGGTGCGCATCGTTGCCGTGGTGGACAGCCTCAAGCATCTGCAGAAGGGCGGCCGGCTGCCGGCAGCGGTGGCGCTGGTGGGCGGCGCACTCGGCATCAAGCCGGTGCTGGCCCTGCAGGACGGTGCCATCAAGTTGGTGGACAAGGGCCGCGGCCGCCCCGGTGCGCTGGTCGCCATGTTCAAGCAGCTGGACACGCTCGGCGGTGTTGACCCGCGCTACGGCTATACGCTGCTCTACAGCGATAACAAGCAGCTTATTGCACCGGTACACCACTACATGCACCAGAATCTCCAACTGACCGGCGGCCGTGTGGCCCAGCTTGGCCCCACCATCGGCACCCATGTCGGCCCCGGTGTGGTCGGCGTGGTGTTTGTAGCGAAGGAGTAATAAAATAAAATGCAGGGGCGAGCAATGCCCGCCCCTGTAAGTTGAGCTTCTCCATTCGGAGAAGCTTTTTTATTTTCCGCTGAAAAACTTATTCAGTGCATACACCCCCAGCACGAGGACGCCGAGGACGAGGAAGATGCCGGCCATACCGGCGCAGAGCATCGAGAGGGTGACGGGAAGAAGTGCGGTTGACATGGGTTGACCTCCTTATACGCAGCTGCTCATAAGGGTCAGGATCAGGCCGCCGGCAATGACCGACGCGATCTGGCCCGAGACGTTGACACTGATCGAGTACATCAGCAGGAAATTCTGGTTGTCCTCAGCCAGGCCCATCTGGTTGACGACGCGCCCGCTCATCGGGAACGCAGAAATGCCTGCCGCGCCGATCATCGGGTTGATCTTCTTGCCCTCGGGCAGGAACAAATTCAACAGCTTAGCAAAGAAAACGCCGCCGGCGGTGTCAAAAATAAACGCGACCAGACCCAGCGCCAGGATCAGCAGTGTGTCGGGCCGGACGAATTTGTCAGCGGTCATCTGACCCGCCACGGTCAGGCCCAGCACAATCGTGATAAGGTTCGCCAGTACGTTCTGCGCGGTCTCGGACAGGGCGTTCAGCACGCCGCACTCGCGCAGCAGGTTGCCGAACATGAGGAAGCCGACCAGCGCCACACTGGCGGGCGCGACAAGCCCGGCCAGCATAGTGACCACAATCGGGAACAAAATTTTGGTGGTTTTGCTGACGCTGCCCTTCTGGTACGGCATCCGAATCAGCCGCTCTTTTTTGGTCGTGCACAGGCGGATGACCGGCGGCTGCACGATGGGCACAAGCGCCATGTAGCTGTACGCCGCGACCATGATGGCACCCAGGTATTTGCTGCCCAGGGTGTTCGCTACGAAGATAGCCGTCGGGCCGTCCGCCGCGCCGATGACCGCGATGGACGCCGCGTCGGGCAGGTCAAAGAACAGCCCCGCCAGCACGAGTGTGACAAAAATGCCGAACTGCGCCGCTGCACCGAACAGCATGAGCCACGGCTTTTCCAGCAGCGGGCCGAAGTCGATCATGGCGCCGATGCCGATGAAAAGCAGCAGCGGGAACAGCTCATTAGACATACCGGCGTCAAAAAGCGCGCTGATGGGGCCGACGGTAGTCCCCTGCGTGATGGCCCCGGACAGCGGCAGATTGACAAGGATCGCGCCGAAGCCCATAGGCAGCAAGAGACTCGGCTCCATCTTTTTGGCGATGGCCAGGTAAATCAGCAGGCCGCCGATGACCCACATGACCACCATCTGCCATGTGAGATTGCCGAAGTTGGCGAACAACCCGGCGAAGGTTTGCAGAAATTGCATGTATGATACCTCCCGTTTGTGGGCGGCAGGGTACAAAAAAAGACCCCTGCCGCAGAAAAGTCTGCGGCAAAAGTCTCAGTGTTCACAGTATGCCCCGGGGCGGCAGGCCACCCGTGGTGACGAAGCGATACGGCGCGCGGCAGGGGCGCGTCCCTTACTCCCTTTTACCTTGAGGGTATTATAACGCGGAAAAGGGGATTTTGCAAGAAATTTTTTTGAGGGATGCGGGGGTGAGGGAGACGGGAGGGATGAATCCCTCCCCTGCAAGCAGCCAGAAGGTTTGCGGCAAATTTGTAGGGGGCGGCGTCCCCGACGCCCCGCGGAGGGGTCAAGACCCCTCCCTACGATGCAAACCGTTAAAGGGGATACAGTGGCAAGGCTGCGGGCCGGGCATGCCCGGCCCCTACGGACTGCCGTTTCCGGGTCAAATTACAACATTTTTCACAAAAAGGAGCTGTTATTATGATTGCACAGCACTATAAAGATATGCTGGGCTCCAAGTCGGTTATCCGTCAGATTTCTGAATGGAGCACCGCCCGCGGCGCGGAGATCGGCTATGAGAACGTGTTCGATTACTCGCTGGGCAACCCGTCTGTCCCCTGCCCGCCGCAGTTCACCGCGGCTTGCGCGGACCTGCTGGCCCACACCGACCCCGTCAGGCTGCATGGCTATACGCCGACGCTGACGCTGCCGTCCGCCCGCAAGGCCGTGGCCGAAAGCCTGAACCGCCGGTTCGGCATGGACTACACCGCCGACCATATCTTTATGACGACGGGCGCGGCGGGTGCGCTGGCCCATGCTGTGCGCTGCGTCGGCGTGCCCGGGCAGAACATCGTAACGTTTGCGCCGTTCTTCCCCGAGTACAAGCCGTACATCGAGGGCGCAGGGCTTACCCTGCGCGTGACGCCGCCGCGGTGCGCGGACTTTCAGATCGACTTTGAGGCGTTCGCGCAGCTCGTGGACGAGAACACCGCCGCCGTGCTCATCAACAGCCCCAACAACCCCAGCGGCACCGCCTACAGCGAGGAGACCCTGCAGCAGCTGGCCGCCTTTTTGACCGCGACAAGCGCCAAATACGGCCACCACATCTTCCTGATTTCCGACGAGCCGTACCGCGAGATTTCGTTTGGCGGCAGGGTCACGCCATACCCCGCCAAATTCTACGATGATACGCTCACCTGCTACTCCTTCTCCAAGAGTCTGAGCGTGCCGGGCGAGCGTATCGGCTATGTGGCCGCCAACCCGCGGTGCGAGGACGCCGCGTACATCGTGCCGATGTGCGGCCAGATCTCCCGCGGGACCGGCCACAACTGCCCGTCGTCCCTCATCCAGATGGCCGTCGAGCGCTGCCTTGACGTGACCAGCGACCTGTCCGTCTACGAGACGAACATGAACCTGATCTACGACGAGCTGATCGCGCTGGGCTTCACCGTCGTCAAGCCGGACGGCACGTTCTACATCTTCCCGAAGGCGCTGGAGGACGACGCAAAGGCGTTCTGCCAAAAGGCGCTGAAATATGACCTGGCGCTGGTCCCCGGTGACAGCTTCGGCTGCCCCGGCTACTTCCGCATGGCGTACTGCATCGAGACCGAAAAAGTCCGCCGCAGCTTTGCCGCGCTGGAGAAATTCGTGGCCGAGGAGTACGGCGTCACCAAACACTAAGGAGATTTTATGTCGATTCTACGCCGCATTTTTCCGCTTCTGCTGACAGCTGCGCTGCTGTGTGCCTGCGTGCAGATGCCCAACGCCCCACAGGACGTGCTGCCCGCCACGACGCCGCAGCCCACGGCGGCCCCCGCCGCCACGCCGGAGACAAGCCCCACGCCGACGCCCGAGCCGACAGCGGCCCCCGCGATGGCGACGGCCACGAGCAACGCCACCAAGGACGCGCCGCAGATCAAGGACCCGACGACCTGGGACGATAACGCCGCCGAGACGCTGGCCGGGCTGAAAACGCAGTTTGCCGCCTACGGCCTGACGCTGGACGCGAAGGAGGGCTGCCCCTACCTGCTGGCGGTCAACAACGCAGGCGGCGTGGTCACGGTCTACGCCGTGGATTCTGCCACAAAAAAGTACGCTGTACCGTTCATGGCGATGGTGTGCAGCGGCGGCATGGACACCCCCACCGGGTATTTTTCGACCCCGGTGGACTACAGCTGGCGGCTGCTGATGGGCCCGAGCTACGGCCAGTACGCGACCCGCATCTATGACAGCTACCTGTTCCACAGCGTGCCCTACTACAGCCAGCACAAGGACGATGTGGAGTACGACGAGTTCAACCTGCTGGGCACCCGCGCCAGCTTGGGCTGCATCCGGCTGGCCGTGGTGGACGTGAAGTGGATCTACGACAACTGCCCGCTGGGCACGCCGGTCATCATCTACAACGACGCCGACGACCCAGGCCCGATGGGAAAGCCCGGCACGATCTACACCGACCCCGCCGACACCGAGAAGCGCGGCTGGGACCCCACCGACCCCGACCCGGCCAACCCGTGGGACGATGCCTTTGAGAGCGGCACCGCCATCCGCAGCCAGGCCGCCTGGGACCAGTGGGAGACCGAGCGCGAAAATTGGATGAGCAGCCTGACACCCACCGATTTGCAGGGGTGGAGCACCGATTCCAAGATCGCGGGGACGCGCGGTTGATTTTTGCGCAGTAGGGGCCGGGCATGCCCGGCCCGCAGGCTTCCCGCAAGCGCCCGTCCGCCGCAAACCGCCGGGCCGGGCGTGCCCGGCCCCTACCGCTCTATAAATCAAAAAGCACCTGCCTTCGTGTAAAAGGCAGGTGCTTTTCTATTGCAATATCAGCTGAACATCACCACGTCCTGCGCGGGCTTTTCGCCCGGCTCGACGGAGATGGCGGTCAGGACAGGGCCGGTGGAATCGGGGGTCTGGCCCTTGTAGATGGGGTGGTACTTGACGTTGACCTTGGCCGTAATGTTGATCCAGCTGCGCTGCTCCAGCGACTTGTAATCGTCGTACTTGCAGGGCATGCCCACAAACTGGATGTCCTGCACGCAGCAGGTCATGGCAAAGCGTCCGGGCACAAACGCGCCCTTGCCGGCCTGGGGGGTCTGGCAGACCTGAGCCAGATATTTGACCGTCTTGCCGTCATATTTCTTCGGGTCGTCCATGCAGTCCATGTACCATATACCGAAGAACTCCTCGGGGATCTCAATGACCGGCGCGTCCACGTCGAAGGGCAGCGGGTCGGGGATGTCATCATAGGCGACGCTGCCGTCCTTGAACTCGTAGGCAATGTCGCAGCGGCGGCTGGCCTGGCGCACCAGCTTGTGGATGAGCTGGCGGCTCTCGTCGTCGTTGACAGCCTCGGCGCGGTTGACGACCAGCAGCTCACTGCCGCGCAGCTTGTCCAGCAGCAGGCTGCGCATGGCGCTGTCGCCCGCGTAGGTCTTGATGGTCGTACCGTCGGCGGTGGCCAGGCTCTGGTAGACGAGCCAGTTGTCGGGCAGGGCGTCGTACAGCTCCTGAATGAGCCACATACCGTTGTACTCGATGATGACGCGGCCACAGCCGGACTTCTTTTCGAGCGCGGTCAGGTTCTCGGCGGTCAGCTCGCTCTTATCCTCGATCTGGGCAACGTGCACGCCGCCGAAGGCGAACTTGGACGGGTCATACTCGATCTCGCCCTCCTCGCAGACCAGCAGCAGGGTCTTGTCGCCGGAGTCGAAGTTGGGGTCCTCCATCGTTTCCTGAATGAATTTCGTCTTGCCGCTCTCCAGCTGGCCGACGAAGAGATATACGGGGATTTGTTTAGGCATAGGGGACGTCCTTTCGGTTAGTAGCAGTCAAAGGCTTCTCCCCCGGGGGAGAAGCTGTCCGCGAAGCGGACTGATGAGGGGAGAGCGAATCGCGGCCTGTCATTCGTGGGCTGTTGCGGCAGGCTCGCCCCTCATCCGCCCTCGGTCGGGGCCTCGGGCACCTTCCCCCAAGGGGGAAGGCATTCTTATCAAACGTGGAACAGTTCCGCGATCTCATGCTCCTTCAGCTGGGAGCCGATGACGCAGAGCTTGCCGGTGACGTCGGGGCCGCAGGGGCGGATCTCGTGTTCGCCGGGGACCATGTCGAACTCGTACCAGGTGTCGCCGCCGTCCACAATGCCCTTGGCGCGCAGGATCATGCCGTAAGCGCCCTCGTCCAGCGCGTGCAAGGCCTTGTCCAGATCCTCACGGCTGTATTTGTGGGCCGTCTCCTTGCCCCAGCTCGTGAACACCTCGTCGGCGTCGTGGTCGTGGTGGTGATGATGCCCGCAGGAGCAGACGCCGTGCTCGTCGTAGTGGTGCTCATGGTGATGCTCGTGCTCGTCCTCGTCGTCGTGGTGATGGCAGCAGTCGTGGTCGTGGTCATCGTCATCATGGTCGTGATGGTGGTGATGCTCATGCTCGTCCTCATCGTCGTCCTCGTCGTGATGATGGCAGCAGCAGTCGTGCTCGTCCTCATCGTGGTCGTGATGGTGATGATGGTGGTGCTCGTGCTCATCCTCGTCGGCATGGGCCACGTTGGCGGCGCGGGCCTCGGTCAGCAGCTCGGCGACGAGGTCGCGCTTGCCGTCCATGACGGAGACGATCTGTGCGCCGGTCAGGACGGTCCAGTCGGTGGTGACGATGGTGGCGGTGGGGTTCTTCTCTGCCAGCAGGGCGACGGCGGCAGCGACCTTCTCCTCACTGGCGTTGCCGGTGCGGCTCAGGATGATGCAGGACGCATGGCTGACCTGGTCGTCATAGAACTCACCGAAGTTCTTCATATACATCTTGACCTTGTTCACGTCGGCGACGGTGACAAAGCTGTTCAGGATGACGGGCAGATCCTCGGCGACGCCCTCGACGGCGCGGGTCACGTCGGACAGCTTGCCGACGCCCGACGGCTCAATGAGGATGCGGTCCGGGTGGTAGGTCTCGACGACCTTCTTCAGTGCCTCGCGGAAATCGCCGACCAGGCTGCAGCAGATGCAGCCGGAGTTCAGCTCATTGACCTGAATGCCGGCCTCACGCATGAAGCCGCCGTCGATGCCGATCTCGCCGAATTCGTTCTCGATCAGGACGATCTGCTCACCGGCGAAGGCCTCCTTGATGAGCTTTTTGATAAGGGTGGTCTTGCCGGCGCCGAGGAAGCCGGAGAAAATGTCGATTTTGGTTTTCTTTTCAGCCATAGTTGGGTACCTCTATTCAAGATGTGTTCAGATGTTCAGTTGGTTGGCAATCTATTACACTAACTGCTAATACTATTATAACAAACACGTCAAGGGGTTTTGCGCCATTTTGCGCGGGAAATTTTGAATTTTTTGCAAAATTTATTGGATTTGCAGGGGGCTGGCGCTAATGGGACACTGCCTCGGAGGGGTCAAGACCCCTCCCTACGGGCTATCGTTCACGGGTGCTTTGTAGGGAGCGGTCTTGACCGCTCCGCCGGGTGGGCAGACGTTAGCGGGTTGGCCCGTAGGGGCGGCATACATGCCGCCCGGGAACCCTGCGCCGCCGCAAACACCCCGGGAGGGATAAATCCCTCCCCTACGCATTGCCCGCAAACCATCTTCTGCATGGCGGGGCGTCGGGGACGCCGCCCCCTACCCCCGTATTTTGTTTGCGCTCAGCGCAAACTCCACCTTTTTTATTATTATCCAATATCGTATATTAATATTGGAACAATCATAATAATTAATACTATAACTATTGTTCCATTTTTATTTCCAGTTATTTTATAAATGATTCCGGACACTATCCCAGAAACAAAAACATAGAACATTCTAATAGTCAAACAAATCACAATTAACATACCTATTGAAATTTCTTTTGGTATATTTTCCAATTCCGGAATACAATATGCTGATGCATTTATTTCATAAAGAGTAAAGTTTTCCTTAACATTAAAATATTGCAACAAAAAATATATACAGCCACCTATTATGCTTGAAAAAAAAAGTGCAATAAACTTCTGTCTAAATATACTCCTTTTTCCATTACTTGTTATATACAGTATTTTTGTCATATTGTTTTCTATGTCATAACTCCACATTGACACTGATATTATAATAAAGACAATCAAATACATGCACATATAAGGCAAATCAATTTTTTTCTTATTTTTCATTCCTAACATTGTAAGATATCCATCTGCATAAACAAATTTACCATTATCCTTATTTTTTAAATACTCTGAATATTTAACCACGTTCCGTAAAGCTTTTTCGCTTTTTGTTCTTTTCTGTATAATTTCAAAAGCCTCTGGCTCTATTTCTTCATCTCTTAATTGTTTTTTTGCTTTTTCTATCTTCCTTTTTTCATTTTTAATATAATTTAGTTTATTTTTTGTATATTCTCCCTGAATTTTTTCAATAAACTGTTTATAATATATTTTTGTATCACTGGACAAGTCAGGTTTTATATTCGGTATAAACATTTTTGAACACATTATTACGACTATTACAACTAAAATTGCTCTCTTTGTTATAAATACTTTATACATTTCAGCTTTAATCCCATACATTGTTTTTGAATGAAATTTTAAATTAAATTTAATACTATTATTATTTTTTATATATACATTCCTTTTGAATATGTTTTTTATTATTAGAAATTCTACTATAAACAAAAATATTGAATATGTAATAATTATATTTATTAGTTTTACAGGATAACTACATATATTTATAATATTTAATCTTGCAAATAATTCCTTGGTATCAATAATCAATAAGGGATTTATATATTTAAAAATAACCATTTTAGAAGATAGCATTATTTTAAAATATGATATAAAAAAAACAAAATTTATAAATATTCCAATAAAAAAATTCAAAACATCATTTTTTACTAATGCTATAATTATAAAATCAATTAAAAAAAGAAGCATACTTCCTATTGAAGTACAAATAATATACATTATAAGATACTGCCATATTTTTACATTAAAATATGTATAATTATATCCCAATACTGATTGAATTGGTTTTTCCAAAATTCCCACTCCAAATACTGATAATAAGCAAAAAAGCTTTACTGCAAATGTTATAACCGTTATACAAATTGAAAATATTATTCCACATACAATTTTACTTATACATATTTTATCCGTAAATAGATATGTATATATTAATTCTCCAATTCTCTTTCTATCAGTTTCAAATAATAATATAGCAAACAGTAACATGGCTCCCATTATAAGCAAATAACTTGAGTCAAAATTTAATATAGTTCTTATAGCACTTGTACCTGCAAATATAACCTTTTTATTTTTTAACTTAGTATAACTTTTCTTTAGAATATAATTTCTCTTCTGAATATATTCATTATTTTCTCCAAACACAGAGTTTTTCCCTATATTTTCAACATTATTTCTATAATTATGACACTGCTTAATTTCTGTTAACAAATCTTTAAAAAGTTTATTTTCCCTATTTATATCTTTTGTATATTTAAGTTTACTTTCAACAGGATTTGCACTTATATGTTCCATCTCAATTTCTTTTAATTTACCTGATTCATAATCTTGCACGGCATTATTATATTCTTTCATGCTATAATTTTCAGAATCACCTATATAAAATTTTCCAATAAAAATAATAACATATAATACTATCATAGCTATAACTATAGACACTTTTTTAATTTCAATAATTAACTTTTTAATTTCAGCCCCCAAAAAACCTTTTTTTATCATTTAAATTTTCTTACCTCATTCTTCCCTGCTAAAAAGTCATTAGTTTTTTCATATAAAAGATTTGCATTTTTATCATACAAATAAACATATTTTTCTGAAAATCCTACACAATATTTTTCACTTTCAACTTTTCTTTTTTTCTTTAAATATTTATTATAACACACATATTCCCTTTTCCCTGATTCATTAGTATTAAAAATAATAACTTCGTTGTTTGTGCTAATATTCTCTAAAACTTCACATATTTTATGCGAAATCATTTTACTATTTTCTTTATCCATGTTATACGCATATGTTCCATTGTCTTTTGCATAAATAATATAATTTCCTACAATTGGAATATTAGTTAAATAAAATATCTTTTTTGCTATCACTTTTTCTCTCAAGTTTTGTAAATCAACTCTCAGTAATAAATATTTACTTTTACTATCAATAAACTTCTTATTATTTTTATATTTTACAGCTTCATCATACGTCATATCTGAATAAGCACATAATATAAACAACTTTCCTTTATTTACATTAATTGATGATATATATGCATTATTTTTTTTAATATTAAATATATGCCTTTCTCTTTTGGTTCTTATATCATATTCCAAAATCCCCACTTCATTTTCATCCATTGTGTTACCATTTTTATCAAGAGTATTTTGATACGCTATGTATAATTTATTGTCTATATACACTGCATCCGTAATTATTTCCATGCTTTTAAAATCATGTATTTTTTCTTTATTGTCTCCATCAATATCTACATGATACAATGTTGCCTGAAATGGTCCCTCCCCTTCTCCTATGCTCACATAATATATACCTGTGTTATCATATGTTATCGCTGTATTGCTACCATATGCAGGACATTCTTT
>OGCO01003592.1_pt1 | contig 17891 bp, 20 predicted proteins | sample 1570171 | NCBI WGS metagenome assembly OGCO01 (sample SAMEA4370583, study PRJEB24528) | human gut metagenome | reverse complement strand
TTTTAGTAATCTTTCGTTTTTCTTAGTCTTTCCTGTATACAGAACCCGGAGCCTGCATCAAACCCTCGATGTCTGTCTATTCGAATAAACTTTACATGCGATATCTGATTTCGTCCGAACTCGAAAAAGAATCCCTACGTCAAATCTTTATTTCTCCAGATTTTTAAACGCCGTTGACAGCATCAGTTTAATACGATTCAACTGATTTACTTCACTTGCGCCCGGATCGAAATCGATTGCTACGATGTTGGATTCAGGGTGTCTGCGGCGGAGTTCTTTGATAACTCCCTTACCTACAACATGGTTTGGCAGGCAGGCGAATGGCTGGGTGCAGACAATATTTCCGGCACCGCTGTGAATGAGTTCGAGCATCTCACCGGTCAGGAACCATCCTTCACCGGTCTGGTTTCCGAGAGATACGATCTCTGAAGCCATTTTTGCAAGATCTTCAATGTGAGCCGGCGGATCAAAGTGTTTGCTTTCTGCAAATGCTTTGGAAGCCGGAGCACGGAACCATTCCAGAGCTTTGATTCCAAGATTTCCTGCTGTTGCTTTGGACTTCTTCATTCCCAGATGGGAAACTTTGAAGTTCTGATTGTAGAAGCAGTAGAGCAGGAAGTCGAGAAGATCCGGAACAACTGCTTCGGCGCCTTCGCTTTCCAGAAGTTCTGCCAGATGATTGTTGGCAGCCGGAAGGAATTTAACAAGGATTTCTCCAACGATTCCAACACGTGGCTTCTTGATATCAAGTGTCTCGATATTATCAAAATCATTGATGATCTCTTTACAAAGCTTCTTAAATCTCTTACGGGATGGATATCCTTCGGACACAAACTTCTTAACAACTTCAGCCCATTTGCGGTGAATCTTATCTGTAGTTCCCGGTACAGCCTCATAAGGGCGCATACGGTAAACACATTTCATAAAGATATCTCCGAATACTGCTGCGTAGATTCCGCGGAGAACCAGTGCAGGAGAAAGTTTGAATCCAGGATTATCTTCCAGTCCACTTAAGTTAAGTGAGATAACCGGAATATGCTCCATGCCGGCTTTCTTAAGTGCACGACGGATAAATCCGATATAGTTCGAAGCACGGCAGCCACCACCGGTCTGTGTAATAATAACAGCTGTACGATTCAAGTCATATTTTCCGGATAACAGTGCATCCATGATCTGACCGACAACGATCAGAGAAGGGTAGCAGGCATCGTTATTTACATATTTTAATCCCATATCGACAGCCTGTTTGTTATCGTTAGGAAGAACATCGATGTTGTATCCGGCAGCGCGGAAAGCAGGCTCAAGTAGTTCAAAATGAACCGGAGACATCTGCGGACAGAGAATTGTATAATCCTTACGCATTTCTTTTGTAAATGTAACCTTTTCGATAGAAGCCGGACGAATGGTACGTTTTTCCTGTTTCTTTTCACGCACACGGATTGCGGCGAGAAGAGAGCGTACGCGGATTCTTGCAGCTCCAAGATTATTTACTTCATCAATCTTCAAAGTTGTGTAGATCTTATCTGAATTTGTAAGGATCGCAGCAACCTGATCTGTTGTAACAGCATCCAGTCCACATCCGAAGGAGTTGAGTTGAATCAGATCAAGATTCTCTGTTGTCTTTACATAATTTGCGGCAGCATACAGTCTGGAGTGGTACATCCACTGATCCATAACATTCAGAGGGTGCTCTGCCGGATTCAAATGAGAGACAGAGTCTTCTGTAAGTACTGCAATATTGTAGGATGTAATCAATTCAGGAAGACCATGATTTACCTCCGGATCGATATGGTATGGACGACCGGCAAGTACGATACCGCGGTTTCCTGTTTCATTTAAGAAACGGATTGTTTCTTCCCCTTTATTTCTCATATCCTGACGACAGGCAGCAAGTTCATTCCATGCGTCATGGACTGCTGACTTGATTTCGCTTTCGGAAAGAGAGAACTTCTTACTTAATTCTTCTACAAGACGATAAGAAATCGTCTCTTCACTTTCAAAATTCAAGAATGGATGGATAAAATCAACTTCTCCGTTGACGATCGGGTCCATGTTATTCTTGATGTTTTCCGGATAAGAAGTAACGATCGGACAGTTGTAGTGATTATCAGAATCAGCAAATTCTTTCCGCTCATACGGGATTGAAGGATAGAAAATGTGTTTCACTCCCTGATTGATCAGCCACTGTACATGTCCGTGCGCCAGTTTCGCCGGATAACACTCGGATTCACTTGGAATAGATTCAATACCAAGTTCATAAACCTTTCTTGTGGAAGCTGGTGACAGAACAACACGGAATCCAAGTTTTGTAAAAAATGTGAACCAGAACGGATAGTTCTCATACATATTCAATACGCGAGGAATACCGATTAATCCGTGTTTTGCCTCTTCTTCGGAAAGCGGTTCATAATCAAAATAGCGATGCAATTTATATTCAAATAAATTCGGCATCTGATTTTTTGATTTCTCTTTTCCAAGTCCGCGCTCACAGCGATTTCCTGTGATGAATTTACGTCCACCACTGAAATGGTTGATCGTCAGACGGCAATTGTTTGTACATCCACGACATTTTGTCATTGTTGTGGAGTATTCAAGGGAACGGATGTCATCAATGGAAAGCATTGTTGTGCCTTCGCAGTCAACATAACGTTCACGGGCAATCAGAGCTGCACCGAATGCACCCATGATTCCGGCAATGTCCGGGCGGATCGCTTCACAGTTCGCGATTTTCTCAAAGCTTCGAAGAACTGCATTATTATAGAAGGTACCTCCCTGAACAACAATATGATTTCCAAGTTCGGATGCATCAGATACTTTGATTACCTTGAACAGGGCATTCTTGATAACAGAATAAGCAAGTCCGGCTGAAATATCAGCAACAGACGCCCCCTCTTTCTGTGCCTGTTTTACTTTGGAGTTCATAAATACAGTACAGCGTGTTCCGAGATCGATCGGATTCTGTGCATAAAGTGCTTCGTGAGCAAAATCCTCTACAGAATAATTCAGAGATTTTGCAAATGTCTCAATGAAAGAACCGCATCCGGAAGAGCAGGCTTCGTTCAGCTGAACACTGTCGACAGTCTGATTTTTGATTTTGATACATTTCATATCCTGACCGCCAATGTCCAGAATACAGTCTACATCTGGCTCAAAGAAGGATGCTGCATAATAATGAGAAACAGTTTCAACTTCTCCTTCATCAAGCATCAGAGCAGCTTTGATTAGTGCTTCGCCGTATCCTGTGGAACAGGAATGAACAATCTCTACACCCTCAGGGAGTTGATCGTAAATATCTTTGATCGCTGTGATCGTTGTACCAAGCGGATCCCCGTCGTTGTTGTGATAGAAGGAATAAAGAAGTGTTCCGTCTTCACCAACGAGAGCTGCTTTTGTAGTTGTTGAACCGGCATCGATTCCAAGAAATGCTTTTCCTTTGTATGAGGCAAGATCTTTTACCGGCACCTGATGCTTTGCATGGCGGGAAATAAATTCCTCGTAATCAGCAGTTGTTGCAAACAGTGGATCCAGACGTTCCACTTCGAAATCCATTTGGATTTTATTCTCGAGACGATTCTGCATATCACGCAGTTCCATCGGAGTATCTTTTTTGGAATTCAGTGCGGAACCAATCGCAGCAAACAAATGTGAGTGATTTGGTGCGATAATATGTTCATCATCCAGTTTTAATGTGCGGATGAATGCTTCTCTTAATTCTGAGAGGAAATGAAGTGGACCTCCTAAAAATGCAACATGACCACGGATCGGTTTTCCACAGGCAAGACCACTGATGGTCTGATTCACAACAGCCTGGAAAATGGATGCGGCAAGGTCTTCCTTAGCAGCACCGTCATTGATCAGTGGCTGGATATCTGTCTTGGCAAATACACCGCAGCGCGCAGCGATAGAGTATAATGCTTTGTAATTTTTAGCGTATTCATTCAGACCGGAAGCATCTGTCTGAAGAAGAGATGCCATCTGGTCAATGAAAGAACCTGTACCACCGGCACAGACACCATTCATACGCTGTTCTACATTTCCACCCTCAAAATAAATGATCTTCGCATCTTCTCCACCAAGCTCAATTGCTACATCTGTCTGAGGAGCGTAATCCTGTAGTGCAGTGGAGACTGCAATTACCTCCTGGACAAATGGAACACCGAGATGTTTGGCAAGTGTCAGGCCACCGCTTCCTGTGATGACAGGAGAAACCTGGATTGGTCCAAGCTTATAAAGCGCACGGCCGAGCAGATCGGAAAGCGTCTCCTGGATATTAGCGAAATGGCGTTCATAATCAGAGAAGAGGACTTCATTTTCATCATTAAGAATTGCAATTTTTACTGTTGTGGAACCAATGTCGATTCCTAAAGTATGTAGATTTTTTGCGTTCATAATTAATATCCCCAATCTTTTGTAATTCAGTTAATTTGTCAAATTTATATGAGTTACTACCTATTAAATGCGTTTGTTAGCTCGCAATAAATAACATTATACGACAAGATTCTCAAAAAGACAATGGTTATTGTAGTGTAGTAAGTGTGAAGAAATGAGCTGCAATATGGCAAAATGTCTAAGTAGAAAGGAAAGGAAAATATCATATTCTTGTTAAAAGTGTATTAATATAAAAACAATCGTTTGACAAAACAAGTCTTCCCTTGTACAATTACTGCTATACGAAGATGTGAGTGCTGACCACATGTAGTGGACAGTAATATAAAATGAAAATAGAAGGAGAATACAAGTTGAACTGGCTTGACAAATTAGAAAAAAAATTAGGTCGTTTTGCAATACCGAATCTTACGGTGTATCTGCTGGCCGGGTATGTGATAGGTTTCGCTATTTATTATTTAGCACCGGGACTTTTAGGATGGCTTACACTGGAACCGGCATATATTTTAAGAGGACAGATCTGGAGGATTATTTCCTGGGTATTGATCCCACCAACAGGAAGTTTGATTTCTTTACTGTTTCTAGTATTATTGTACTATTCTCTTGGTTCTGCACTTGAGAGAACCTGGGGAACATTCCGTTATAATGTATACATTTTTTCAGGAATACTTTTTACAGTGATCGCAGTATTCATACTGTATGGTGTGTTTTATCTTATCTATGGAATTGAACTTCCACTTTCAAGTATCGGATTGATCAGCACGAACTACATTACAATGTCTATCTTTTTGGCATTTGCTTCCATCTATCCGGATATGGAAGTTTTACTCTATTTTATTTTACCGATTAAGATGAAATGGATGGCTTTCGTATATGTAGCAATGGCACTGTATTATTTCTTTACAGGAAGTCTCGCAACGAAAGTTGCGATTGCGGCATCCTTATTGAACTTTGTTATCTTTTTCCTGTCCAGCAGGAATATGAAGCGTTTCAGTCCGAAAGAGCAGGCGAGAAAAGCAAAGTTTAAACAGCAGACGAGACCACATATGACTTATGCGAATGGGGCAAGACACCGTTGTGCAGTCTGCGGACGTACAGAACTTGATGATCCGACATTGGAGTTCCGTTTCTGTTCAAAATGTAATGGAAACTATGAGTATTGCCAGGATCATTTATTTACACATGAACATGTGAAGTAGAAAATGAGAATTGTGTAACGCATATTTCTCATAGTTTACCGGAGATGAGGTATGGCAGTGCAGTGTATCAGATCAGAGTTGCAGCCGAAAGTGATACGGTGTAGCTTCGCTCCAGGTGTATAGGAACTTTATGGTTATATTTTTTAAAGGAGAGATTGACTTAGTATGAAAAAAACAAAAGTAGTATGTACGATGGGACCAAACACAAATGATAGAGAACTGATGAGAAAACTCATCCAGAATGGCATGGATGTAGCTCGTTTCAACTTCTCTCATGGTGATCATGAAGAACAGAAGGGTCGTATGGATATGCTCAAAGAGCTTCGCGAGGAAGAGCATGCAACGACAGCTATTCTTCTGGATACAAAGGGACCAGAGATCCGTACAGGTGTTCTGAAAGACGGAAAGAAGATTAAGCTTGAAACAGGGAAGACCTTTACACTTACTACAGAAGATATTGTTGGTGATGAAAATAAAGTATCTATCACATATAAGGGACTTGCAGAAGATGTAAGTGAAGGAAAGATTATTTTGATTGATGATGGTCTGATCGGACTGAAAGTAATCGGAAAAACAGACAAAGAAATTCATTGTGAGATCATCAACGGTGGTGAACTCGGAGAGAAAAAGGGCGTTAATGTACCGGGAGTACCGGTAAGACTTCCGGCAATCACTGAGAAAGATAAAGAAGATATTAAATTCGGAGCAGAGCAGGGAATTGATTTTATTGCTGCATCTTTCGTAAGAAATGCAGAGTGTATTCTTGAGATCAAGGCATATCTGAAGTCTCTCGGAGCTCCTTACATTCCGATCATCGCAAAGATTGAGAATGAAGAAGGAATCAGCAATATCGATGAGATCATTCGTGCAGCAGATGGTATCATGGTTGCCCGTGGAGACCTCGGAGTTGAGATTCCGGCAGAGGAACTTCCATATCTTCAGAAGATGATGATCCAGAAATGTAACGATCAGTTCAAGACAGTTATCACAGCAACACAGATGCTCGATTCTATGATGCGTAATCCACGTCCGACAAGAGCTGAGGTAACAGACGTTGCGAACGCTGTATATGACGGAACAGATGCTGTAATGCTCTCAGGAGAGACAGCACAGGGTAAATACCCACTCGAGGCGCTTCAGATGATGGTTCATATCATCGAGCAGACAGAGAAACACCTTGATTATGATAGCATGCTTGAGAAAGAGCACGGTCATTTAAGAGGCGGAGTATCCAGTGCAATCGGATATTCATCCGTACTGGCAGCAGCAAACCTGAATGCAAAATGTATCATTACACCATCTGTATCAGGAGCAACTTCAAGAGTTGTATCCAACTTAAGACCAAGACAGGAAATCCTTGGTGTAACTCCGAACGAGAGAACACTGAGAAGAATGTCTATTTACTGGGGCGTAAGACCGCTGAAGTCTCTTGAAGTTGATACAACAGAAGATATCTGTGAAAATGCGATCGAACTGGCACAGGTAAAACAGTATGTTGAGCCGGGAGATGTTGTAGTTATCACAGCTGGAATTCCTTCAACAAATGTAAGCAAAGAGAGAAGCTTTACAAGTAATATGATGAGAATTGTGACAGTAGATTAAATTAGAAAAACTTTTAATAAGAGCCAGAACAGTTACCGTGCGAGGTGCCTGTTCTGGCTCTTATTAAATACAATCAATATATTGACATCCAACAATCAATGCTGTATAGTGTTCCTGTAAAGAACTACTAATCAGAGGGATGGTGCTATGGACGAAAGTAAAGCAATTGAATATCTGATGCATTTTGGAATGTCCCGGCAGGAAGCAACTGTTTATCTTCGGCTGATCGAAGCAGGAAAGCAGACGGGGTATGAGATTGCGAGAGATACAGGAATCTCAAGGTCGAATGTGTATGCATCACTGGCAGCTCTGGTTGAGAAAGGGGCTGCATATCTGGTAGAAGAGGATGCCAAGCGATATATTCCGGTTCATGTTCAGGAGTTCTGTGGTAACAGAATTCGCAGAATGGAAGAAGAACAGAAGTGGTTGGATATGAATCTTACGGGAGAACAGAAAGAAGAAGAAGGATATGTTACGATCGATGGTCAGGAACATATTTCAGATAAGATCCATAATCTTCTGGCTAATGTGGAAGAAAGAGTGTATTGTTCCTGTTCCGGTGTCTGTCTGGAACAGTTGAAAGGACAGTTAAAGGAACTGACAGAAAAAGGGAAAAAGGTAGTTCTTGTGACAGATCATCCATTTGAACTTTCAGGGGCGATCATTTATGTGACGAAAGAAAAAGGAAATCAGATTGGTCTGATCACAGATTCTAAATATGTACTTTCGGGTGAGTATGGACAGGAGAGCAGAAACACCTGTGTCTATTCCGGACAGAGAAATTTCGTTACGCTGTTTAAAACAGCACTTGCGAATGAGATAGAATTAATCAAAATACGCGAAGGAGAAAATGAAAATGAGTAAGAAACCATTTGTGACAAAAGAACAGGTTGAAGAGATTGTAAAAACATATCCGACTCCGTTCCATCTTTATGATGAGAAAGGGATCCGCGAGAATGCAAAAGCATTAAAGGAAGCATTTGCATGGAATCCGGGATATAAAGAGTATTTTGCTGTAAAGGCAACTCCGAATCCGTTCCTTTTACAGATCTTGAAAGAGTATGGATGCGGTTGTGACTGCTCCTCTTATACAGAACTGCTTATGTCAGATGCAGTTGGAATTGATGGTCATGATATTATGTTTTCCTCTAATGATACACCGGAGGAAGATTTTAAACTTGCTGATAAACTTGGAGCAATCATCAATCTGGATGATATTACACATATTGACTTCCTTGAGAAGACAATCGGACATATTCCGGAGACAATCAGCTGCCGTTATAATCCGGGCGGAATATTCAAGATCAGTAATGATATTATGGATAATCCGGGAGATTCAAAGTATGGAATGACAACAGAGCAGATTACAGAAGCATTTAAGACACTGAAAGCAAAAGGTGCAAAAGAATTCGGTATTCATGCATTTCTTGCCAGCAATACAGTGACAAATGATTATTATCCAATGCTTGCAAAAGTTCTTTTTGAACAGGCAGTACGTCTTCAGAAAGAAACAGGAGTACATATTAAGTTTATTAATCTTTCTGGTGGTATTGGAATTCCTTACACACCGGATCAGGAACCGAATGATATCCGTGTGATCGGAGAGGGTGTCCGCAAGGTTTATGAAGAAGTACTTGTTCCGGCAGGAATGGGAGATGTTGCAATCTACACAGAGCTTGGCCGCTTTATGATGGGACCTTATGGCTGCCTTGTGACAAAAGCAATCCATGAGAAGAATACTTATAAGAACTACATCGGAGTAGATGCATGTGCTGTTAACCTGATGCGCCCGGCAATGTATGGAGCATATCATCATATTACTGTTCTTGGAAAAGAAGACGCACCGTGCGACCACAAATATGATGTAACAGGTTCTCTGTGTGAAAATAATGATAAGTTTGCAATTGACAGAATGCTTCCGGAAGTTGATATGGGAGATTACCTTGTAATCCATGATACGGGTGCACATGGTTTCTCTATGGGATATAACTATAATGGTAAATTAAAATCAGCAGAGCTGCTCCTGAAAGAAGATGGAAGTGTACAGATGATTCGCCGTGCAGAGACACCGAAAGACTATTTTGCAACATTTGATTGTTTTGAGGTTGGAAAGAAACTTTGCAAATAAAAAGCAAATAAAATCATAAAAAATAGTTGAAAAATGTGACCAGATATGGTAACATAAAAAAGCTGATTCGGACAGGAAAGTTTTCTTGTCCGACAGAATAAGCCGCTGTGGCGGAATTGGCAGACGCACTTGACTCAAAATCAAGCGGTTAGTAGCCGTGCCGGTTCGAGTCCGGCCAGCGGCATCGAACTTAATCTCTGAATTCCTTGTAAATCCAGTGTTTACAAGGGGTTTAGAGATTTTTTATTGTGTTTATGGGGCACAAATGGGGCAAACTATAAAATTTTTAACTCCCTTAGCTGTTCGTTTCGCTTATTTTCTAATTTCTTTGTGACGTGGAGATAAATTTCTTTTGTAACTCTGCTGTCATTATGCCCAAGTCTTTTTGAGATACTGTCAATGTCAACTCCTTGTTCCATCAGTAAACTGGCATGTGTATGTCGGAGCGTGTGCGGAGTGATTCTCCGCCCAATGATTCGCTCAGATGTTTCACGTAAATATTTAGCGTAGCAATCGAAGTTGATGTGTTCTTTCGTTGTTCCAGGGAAGAAAGCTGTGCTGAATGTCACTACAGTGCCTTTGTGGTAGCATAGGAGCACGTTTCTACAGACCGTAAGTAACTCGTCTTGAATATATACATCTCGCACAGAACACGGTGTCTTTGGGCTTGTAACGATGTCAGCTACATTGTCATACGTTTTCGTTACATGAATTTTCCTATTTTTCAAATCAACATCAGAAGTGTTCAGAGCTGCAGCCTCGCCAAATCGAAGACCAGACAAGGCGAGAAATTCAGTAAGCAACTTCCATTCTACAACGGTCATTCCGGCAACCAGTTCCTTTAGCTCCGATGCTTCAACGAATTTGTTCTCTATCTTTTGCCGTTGACCTACTGCTACTAGCCAATCACAAAGATAAAAACGTGCTGATAGGCAGTCATACAGAAATGGTTGAAAGAGGTTCATTTATCACTTCTGAACTCAAATTAATGGAGCGTTGGGGGTGGGGAAGAAAGAAGGTCAAACTCTTTTTAAACTTCTTAGAAAGTCAAAAGATGATAGAACGAAATGCGAACAACAAAAGAACAGCTATAACCATTGTAAACTATGGGTTTTATCAAGATTGCGACTTAGAAAAGGAACAGCAAAAGAACATCAAAGGGACAGCAAAGGAACAGCGAAGGGACAGCAAAGGAACACAAACAAGAAAGAAAGAAGGAAAGAATGAAAGAATATATAGATACTGACGTATCTATAAAGCAGCATAGCATTCAATCCATCATCGATGCATGGAATCAGCTAGAGCCTTACGGAATCAAAATGATTTACCGCATCAATCCGGGTTCTAAGAGATGTACTTCACTGATTGCCTTACTTGAGCAATTCGGAGAAGAAAAAGTGATACAAGCTGTTGATAAGGTCAAACAGAGTGACTTCCTTCAGGGAAAGACAGATGCGAGATTCTCACTGAACTTCGATTGGTTCATCAATCCGAATAATTTTGTGAAGGTGCTTGAAGGAAAGTATGATGAACGGCACGATAAGAAACCAGCAACGAAGAACAATAACAACTTTGAGAGAAGACATTACGACATGGATGATCTGGAAAGTAAGTTGCTAGGAAGGTGATTAAGAATGGCAGAAGAGATAAAAAGCAGCTGGGCGGTATGCTCAGTCTGCGGAAAAGAATTTGAGATAGTCGGCAATCGCAAGAAATATTGCAGTAAGGCTTGCTGTGCAGAAGCCAGTAGAAAAAAGTCTTGCGAGAGAGGTAAAGCAAGATACAAGGCATTGACTGCCGAGCAGAAGAAAGAGCAATGGGAGAAGAGAAAGAAAGCCATGCCGAAAAAGAAAAAGGCTGTAAGAGAGCCAAAGTACCAAAATGAGATAGCAAGGATTGCAGCAGAAGCGAGAAAGCTTGGAATGAGTTACGGAGAGTACGTTGCAACTGGTGGAAGGAGAAACAATGGGTAAGACACTTGATGTAGAAGAATTTCTTTCGTGGCTGAATGAAGCCGAGGAAGAACTAAAGGGAGAAAGAGCGGATGAGCTGAACCCTGATCGCAAGGATGAAGGAATCCTACTGGCAACCGAGAATGTCAGAAAGTATGTCGAGAGCATGTGCAAGATTGACGATGCCGATGAGGATTGTAGATGGATTCCAGTAACGGAAAGACTCCCGGAAGATGAAAGTGATGTCCTTACAACAATCGCATCCAAGAGCGGTAACGGATACAGAGAATACAGCGTTGGGTGTTACATCAAGGTATTTGATGAGGATGAGGAAAAGCACTGGCTTGATAGACAGTATGGATACCTTGAGTGGGACAGATATTCAAACGGACATGGCGGTTGTTCACTGTACAAGGTGACAGCATGGATGCCACTTCCGAAACTGTACAAGGGATAAAGACCATGAATAGACAAGAGAAAGAGGATCAGGCGCAGATTGAGTACCTGAGACGATGGAAAGAGAAGAAACAGAAGAGAAAGAATCTGTTAGAAAAACTGAGAAAGAGAGGCACGAAATGAAATACAAAGTTGGAGACAAGGTAAGAGTCAGAAAAGATTTGAAAGTTAGCAAAGAATATGACGGAATGATATTTAATGACGTTATGTCACAGCATTGCGGAGAAACTGTAACCATTAATGAGGTTTTCTCGCGTGGTTACTATCGCATTGTTGAATATGGATGTTGTTGGACAGATGGAATGCTTGAAGGATTGGCAGATGAAGAACTGACAGCAGAAGAAGCAACTAAGATTTTAAGTGAAATTTGTTGTGAAAACGAATTATGTGGTGGATGTCCTATTAGTGAAGCAAAAGGAAAAATGACGTGTCAAAGCTTCCGAAGAGATAAAACAGAAGAAGTGCTTGAAATCCTCAAGCGGTGGAAGAAAGATCATGAGAAGAAAGAAGTTGAGGTGGAAAGCAAGTTATATTGTCGAATTATTGATGGCGGTGATGGCTTAACCGTTCGCTCAGAAGCGCTTCAGGATGGAATCAACCTGAACGATGAAATAAAAGAGATACTTGCAAAGTACTGCTCGGAGCATGTGGGTGATTACTTTGCGTTATGTGAGAAAAGATGGATGGTGAAGCAATGATGAACACAGGAGAAAAGATAGATTACATGATTCAGTGTTTGAAAGTCGCAAAAGCTGAGTATGAGTACACGGCTGATTACATTGCAAATGAACCGACTGAAGGACAAGAGTTGTGGGAGTTCCTTGATACACACAGAAGTCCAAACAAAGCATTAATTAAGGACAACTTGAAGAATGTGGCAAGAATGGGATTCCAGCTTGCGAATGAGGTGAAATGATGAAAGATTTAATCGTAGATTGCTTTGCTGGTGGAGGGGGTGCATCAGTTGGAATCGAGATGGCACTCGGCAGACCGGTAGACATAGCAATCAACCATGATCCAGACGCTATATTGATGCATAAGACCAACCACCCGAACACACTTCATCTGACCGAGGATATTTTTAAGGTTAACTTGAAGAAGTATGTAAAAGGACGGCATGTGGCTCTTATGTGGGCGAGTCCAGATTGTACAAGCCATTCCAAAGCAAAGGGCGGTAAGCCAAGAGAAAAAGGACTTCGGATTCTTCCGTGGGCGGTATACAAACACGCAAAGGAGATTCTTCCAGATGTGGTGCTGATGGAAAATGTGGAAGAAATACAACAGTGGGGTCCGTTGGACGAAAAAGGTTATCCGATACCGGAGAAAAAAGGTGAGGATTATAAAAAATTCATTACAGCAATGAAGAGCCTCGGGTACCGTTTCGGTAGTAGAGAATTGATAGCTGCGGACTACGGAGCACCAACCACAAGAAAGAGATGGTATGCAGTATTCCGTAGAGATGGACGGGAAATCAGATGGCCAGAGCAAACTCACAGTGCTGACGGCATTGGCTTTAAGAAGTGGAAACCTTGTGGAGATTACATTGACTGGTCAGATCTTGGCAGTTCGATATTTGACCGCAAGAAGCCACTTGCAGAAGCTACACAGAAGAGAATTGCAAACGGCATCAAGAAATACGTTATCGATGCTGAGTCTCCTTATATCGTGAGAAACGGAGAAGCATTGGCATACATCATCCAGTATCACGGAGAGACGAGAGCCGGTGATTCAAGAGGACAGCTTTTGACAGAACCGATCAAGACGATTGATACATCGAATAGATATGGACTTGTGACAGCATTTATCACGAAGTATTACAAGACGGGGATTGGACAGGGCTGTGATGAACCATTACATACAATTACGACATCTCCGGGGCATTTCGGATTGGTATCAACATTTCTGATTAAGTATTACGGCGGTGGGTGCGGACAGACACTGGATAGACCGCTTGATACGATCACAACGAAAGACCGTTTTGGACTGGTGAATGTAATCCTGGATATCAAGGGCGAGAAATACATCATATCTGATATCTTTTTGAGGATGCTGAAACCGGAAGAATTAAAGCTGATGCAAGGATTCCCAAAGGATTACATTATCGAAAGGGATTACAACTGGAAGAAATATCCGATTGCAAAGCAAGTCGCAAGAATCGGGAACAGTGTTGTGCCAATCATGGCAGAAAAGCTTGTAGAAGCAAACTGTCCGTATCTGAAAGTCGGTGAGAGAATGCCGAACATGAACATTGATGATACAGAAGAACAATTAAGGTTTGCTTAAATAACAGCACCTTGACAATTGAATATTGATGGTTGGAATGGTATAATTTCCGTATAAATTAAATGTACGGGAGGAAATGCCAATGAAAGTAATTATTAGCCAGATGGTCGTGTTTAATGGGAGTGACAATTTTCCTTATAATTGGAGTAAGACCTATGAATCCAATGTAATTCCACACGTCGGTGATACTATCGAGGACCCGATTTGGAAAGATCCAGGAGATTATGAGGTAACCGGAGTTACCATTAACTATGATGCGGATGAATGCTATGTAGGTGTAACTGACTACACGCCTGTAATCCCGATTGAGCGGAAAGAAGAATTCGGGAAGATGGCAGAATTACACGGATGGAAAGCAAACTGGATGAGATAAGGAGAGAGTCATGGATTATATTAATAAACTTTTTGGACAGTATCCATTTATTTATTATATCAACGGGAAATACTATGCGTTTGGAACCAATGTGTGTACAGAATGCAACGGAAAAAGCTTATTATTGGAATCAAAATATAAAGCGTTTGAGGAAAGCATAAAAAACGATGTGACAGATGAAGAAGCGTGGATAATATTCCATAAATTATCGAGCGAAGCAAGTGGTGCAGAGACGAAGAGTAATGTTCATGCAAAAGAAGAGTTTGCCAAATTCAATTTTAGCGAAGACGATATAAAAGAGCTGACAAAGCAAATAGAAAGATATAGGAGTTACTGGTTAGAGCACCATTTAGGAAATCGAGGCAGATAACTGTAAATATTTACCAACCATCAATATTCGGTGGTTGGTATTTTTTTACGCATTTTTAAGGAGAAGAGGTGAAGAAATGAAGAAAATAGCGGTAGCTGCTATGAAGAAACAGATTCCGAAGAGGCCTGTAACATATACACCAACCAATAGAGCAGATTGTCCGGTTTGCGGTGAAACAGTTAGAGGAATAGACAAGCCTTATGGAAAATATTGCGGTTGGTGCGGTCAGAGATTGGATTGGAGTGATGAACAGTGAAAAGAAGTACAGACACACGCTGGAGTCCTGCGGAAATCCAGCAGAACCAAAAAGAACATTATGCTGATATGGCAGAACATCCGCCGGATCGGAAGGCAAGCGAGAAGTTTCATCGACCAGCATACCAGGCAGGAAAGTTGATCGAAACACAGGGGCAGCAGTTGTGGCATGGAGATGTTACTGGATATATAGCCAGAAAATACAAGATAGGGAGTGATACCGTTGGAGACAATGACGAAGGAGAGACTGGAAGCATACCGGAATAATAAGACAGAGATATTATCCTTGGACTATATTCTTAATAACAGGTGGCAATCAGAAACCATGTTGGGAAATGATGTGATCTTAGATTACAGTAAGGGATATCCAATGCCGCAGAGCATAGTTGGTTTTGACCAAGAAAAATATGAGCGGTTACAAGAACGTGATCTGAAGAGAAAAGAGCGTCTTGAGAAGGAATGTGAAGAGGTGGAGCATTATGTTGAAGGAATCAAAGATGCGCAGCTACACAACATCTTCAGGATGTATTATATTGATGGTGTCAATGCAGTGAATCAGACAGAGGTAGCGAAGATGATTCATCTTGAGAGAAGTACGATAAGTAAGAAAATCGACAGATATCTTCAACTTTCACACAAATCACATGAATCACATATATAATAATACTTGAGCCAAAGGCTGAATTCCTGCGGCTCGTCCTTCCGTATATAGAACTTGAAAGGCACCTGATAGAATTGGGTGTCCTTTTTGTATAACGTTATAGAATATTGCTATTAGATGTTTAAATGAAAAGAATATGATTGACATATTCAAAATAAAAACATATAATGTAACTACAAAATAGTTGCAAAAGAGGTGAGAGCCTAAAATAATGAGTAAACTGGATAAAGCGAAAGAAAGAATATTATCAAAGCCTAAAGACTATACTTATACTGAGGCAAGATATTTACTTAGCAAACTGGGATTTAAAGAATTTAATAAGGGGAAGACATCCGGGTCAAGGGTACGATTTTATCGGGAAAGTGATAAAAAAGTAATATTATTACATAAACCACATCCAGAAGATGAAATGGATGCTGGAGCAGTAAAAGATTTGGTTGGATTTTTAAAAGAATTGGGTGAGGTGTAATGAAAAACAATGTGCTTGAATACAAGGGGTATCATGCGAAAATAGAGTTTGATACGGAAACATATACACTGCGTGGAAAAATTGAAGGTATAAATGATTTGGTCAATTTTGAAAGTAGAGATGGCTTAAAAATTGAAAAAGAATTTCATGATGCAGTGGATGACTATTTAGAGTTTTGTGAAGAGGTTGGGAAAAATCCGGACAAAGAATATAGAGGGGTATTTAATGTTCGAATAAATCCAGAATTGCATAAAAAATTAGCGTTGAAAGCATATGCAAATGGAGATTCCTTAAATGCTACAGTTGAGAAAGCAATTCAAGAATATTTAACAGAGTATTCGGAAACAAATATCCAGTTGGAAAAGACGATTAAAATATTATCAAGTATGTTAGAAACAAAGGGATTATATAATAGAGGGAAAAATATTCCAATAGAAAATGAATCAAAAATTATTCCATTTTTTAATAAAGCAACAAATGTGAATATGCAATATAAACAAGAGGAGAGAGTGAAGTAAATGATTGAAAATTTATCAGAGTATTTTTTGCCAGAGCATGAATTTTATTTGCAGAGTATTTCTTATAATAGGACTGAGAAGGCGATAGAAGGAGAAGAACACTCTTTGAATTGTATTGATAATATTAAGGCAGATGTAGATGGAAATGCAAGTGTAAGAGTGACAGTTACGAGAGCTTTACATTTTGATCATAATGAATTCTTTGATTTAACAGTTACTTTTGGAGCTATTTTACAGTTTGATCCGGCCAAAAAAAATGAATATAAATGGCATGAAATAAATATGGCAGAGGAGTTTAGAAAAAACGGTGAATTTGTAACTAGTAATTTAATGTCAAGAATATCGCTATTAATCGCACAAATAACATCTTCTTTTGGGCAAATGCCGCTAGTTTTACAGCCAAGTGTAGTGAAATAAATGTGAATAAAGTGAAACCTATTTTAAGCACCCTCCGGGGTGCTTTTCTAATACCCAAAATCTTGGACCATTAGTTCAGTGGTAGAACATTCGCCTCATAAGCGAAATGTCGTAGGTTCGATTCCTACATGGTCCATGAAATAAACTAGAACAGAGGTGACGACAATGGCAGCAGGAAACCCCAGGAGTGCAAATGGAAACCTTCGAAGAAAGCACAGGGCAAGACTAAAAGCAATCGGTGCAGAGTGCGGGATCTGCAGGGGCAGGATGGGACCAATCCATTATGATGAGCCGAGTGACAGCAAGCATCCGCTATCCTTTGTGATTGATGAGATCAGACCAGTGTCCAGATGGCGAGAGTTTGGTTATAGTTCCAGGGAGGCAGCAGCACAGGACTGGAACAACCTTCAGGCGGCGCACTACTGTTGCAATGCAATGAAAAGCAATAAAACATTGCAAGAACTGGAGCAGAGACAAAAGACACAAAAAGCGAACATTCTGGATGGAAACTGGTAAAGAAAACAGGGGTGGGGAGGGATCCCCGCCAGGCGCCGAAGGCGACCACCGCCGTCCAGCGCCGATTTACACACAGGAAAATTTTTGAAAGGTGAATTTAGATGGGAAGAGCTAAGAAAATGGCAACTGTAACAAGCGAGGGAAGCCGCTTGGAACGCTTGGAAAATTTAGCACTGATTCTCGCAAAACAGATTGATATATGCGCGAAAGATGTTGTTGATGGTCCAAAGACAATGCCACAGCTCTCCAGGCAATACAGAGAAACAATCAAAGAAATTGAAGAAATAAAAGGAATGGAGAAAGACG
>OGCO01003589.1_pt1 | contig 17907 bp, 16 predicted proteins | sample 1570171 | NCBI WGS metagenome assembly OGCO01 (sample SAMEA4370583, study PRJEB24528) | human gut metagenome | reverse complement strand
CCCAATGAACCTGATGAAAAATAAGAAAGCTGATTATATTGTAACCGGTCAGTGGGCAAAGAAGGCTGCTAAAGAAGCTGAGCTCTACGGCGAAGTTAACGTTGTCGCTTCTAGTGCTGACAAAACATTTTCTTATATTCCAGACTGTTCTGATCTTCCAATCGATGACGATGCCGACTATGTTTATATCTGCGAAAACAACACTATCTACGGCACCAAATTCCACACACTTCCAAATACAAAGGGAAAAACACTTGTAGCTGATATCTCTTCCTGCTTCTTATCTGAGCCGGTTGATGTTACTAAATATGGTATGCTTTACGGCGGTGTTCAGAAAAATGTCGGTCCTGCCGGTGTTGTAATTGCAATCATTCGTGAAGACCTTATTACTGATGATGTTCTTCCAGGAACACCTACCATGCTTCGCTACAAGATCCATGCAGATGCTGATTCTCTTTACAATACACCTCCATGCTATGGTATTTATATCTGCGGCAAGGTCTTCAAGTGGCTTAAGAAAATGGGCGGTCTTGAGGAAATGCAAAGAAGAAATGTAGAAAAGGCAAAGATCCTCTATGACTATCTTGATTCTAGCAAGCTGTTTCACGGTACAGTTGAGCCGTCCTCTCGTTCTTTAATGAATGTTCCATTTGTAACTGGCGACAAGGAGCTTGATGCCAAATTTGTAAAGGAAGCTGAGGCTGCCGGTTTTGTTAACTTAAAGGGTCATCGCACTGTAGGCGGTATGCGTGCAAGTATCTATAATGCAATGCCAAAGGAAGGTGTAGAGGCACTTGTTGCATTTATGAAAAAGTTTGAGGAGGAGAATTTGAAATGAAAAGTGTTTATTGCTTAAATCCAATTTCTAATGCCGGAATGAGCCGTTTTGATGATACATACTGCATCGCTGATTCGATTGAAAATGCTGATGCTGTGCTTCTTCGCAGTGCTTCTATGCATGAAATGACACTTCCTGATTCTCTTCTTGCAATTGGACGTGCCGGTGCCGGTGTGAATAATATTCCGCTTGATTCCTGCGCAAAAAAAGGTATTGTCGTTTTTAATACACCAGGTGCAAATGCAAATGGTGTAAAGGAACTCGTTATTGCAGGACTCATGCTTGCTTCACGTGATATTGCAGGCGGCTGTCACTGGGTACGTGAAAATAAGGATGACCCAAATATTGCAAAGACAGCTGAGAAGGCAAAGAAGGCTTTTGCTGGAAATGAAATTAAGGGAAAGAAGCTTGGCGTAATCGGACTTGGTGCAATCGGTGTTCTTGTTGCAAATGCTGCAAGTGAGCTTGGAATGGAGGTTTTGGGCTGCGATCCTTATTTAAGCATTCAGAATGCAGTTCGTCTCTCTCACCACATTACAATTGTAAAGGATAATGATGAAATCTATAATCAATGTGATTACATCACCATCCATGTTCCTGCACTTGACTCTACAAAGGGTATGCTGAATAAGCGTGCTTTTGATCAAATGAAGGATGGTGTCAAGATCTTAAATTTTGCAAGAGATATTCTTGTAAATGATGCTGACATGGCTGATGCTCTTGCAAGCGGCAAGGTTTCCCGCTATGTTACAGACTTCCCGAATCCAGCTGTTGTAAATATGCCTGGTGCTCTTGTACTTCCTCATCTTGGTGCTTCAACTGAAGAATCTGAGGAAAACTGTGCTGTTATGGCTGTCAACCAGATTATGGATTATCTTGAAAATGGAAATATTGAAAACTCTGTCAACTATCCATCCTGCAGCCTTGGCTACCGCAAAAAGACAGCACGTATCTGTGTATGCCACTACAACAGACCAAATGTTATCAGTCAGCTGACTTCTCTTTTTGGTGAGGCTGGTGTTAACATCAGTGATATGGTTTCAAAAAGCCGCGGCGAATATGCATATGCGATATTTGATGTAGAAGCGCCTGTAAGTGATGAATTTGAGAAAAAGTTAGAAGCAATGGAAAATATTATTCGCATTAGAATCTTATAACACAAAAAGCAGCGATCAATCAGGTCGTTGCTTTTTTATTTATAAAATTTCATCAATTTCTGTCTGTGTCATAGGCTTAATATGTGCCAGTGTATTTCTTGCATTTCTAAGCCTTGCAATCATTTTCCCATCTTCGAAAGCGACAACTAATCTCCCTAATGATACCAGATGAGACAAGACACCAATTTCCACATCCTCGGCATCAAAAAACATTTCGCCGTATGCACCAGTTATTGGAAGAAGTGCTTCAATTCCTTTTCTGTAGCGCTCTACGATAATGCTTCGCTGCTTTTCTATAATAGGAAATACTACCTTAATCTGCGCTTCCCACATTCGTTCTGCAATCTGCTTTTCGCTTATGTCAGGCCAAAAGGCCGTTCCATCGCTTCTAAATGTTTCTTTTTTTATTGACGCAATTGTCTTTACAGGATCCTCTAAAAATGTACGCCCTCTCTTGATACATGCGCAGGCAAGCTCTGCATCATCTGGCACAACTGATGAGACAGCCTCTGCCAGATACTGGCGAAAGCCCTCTGTCTGCTTTTGCGTGGATGCCGCAAGCATCGCAAAAAGATATGTGTCATAATGTGCTATCTCTTTTTCATAAACAAGTCTTTTGATGCTTCCGCGTTCAATAATTGGTACATCTTCTCTTGTTTCAATCAAAAATATACAGCCTTTTTTCCCTTTGCCAAGCGCCTTGCTGTAGCCTTCCAAAAAAGTGTACCACTTCTTCGCCTGCGCTGCATCTGCCTGCGTTACCCAGAGGATATAATGGTTCATTATTAATTCTTCGCTTTTTGCAAGAAACTGCGCATATCCTATTCCTGGCCTATACTGTGCCCTTTTCTCCTGACGGCAATATTGATAAAACAGATATTCCCCCGGATCTTTGCCGCTATCCATAATAATTTTCAGGGAACGGTCTGAGTTTTGCCTTTCAATTTTCGATATGACCAGATCGCTCATTGTCTCATACCACGGGACAAACTGCGGAAGCTGTAAAAACAGATGGCTGCCTGACTGAACGGCTTCCACAATCTGATCAATGAAATGTGATGTATTTGTTATATTTTCCCACCATAGTCTATCCATTGTTTCACCCCGTTATTGATTCTCCATGTATTCAAGCAAACGGCTGTCAATTTCATCTGATGTTCCCATCATCTGGAAGAAGCTGTATCGTGAGAACAGATACTTTTCGTTTACTGTATGACGCAAAATGTTAAGCTCAAGAAGCTCCTGCATCAGTCCATTAATGACTTGTGTTTTCTGAACGGCAACCTGATTGATGCCTACGCCAATTGCCGCCTCTTTGATATCCTCTGCCGAAAAGCCCTCACTGTCAGCTGCTGAGTTTGCATTTTGGTGATACAGATACGCCATCAAAAGTGCAATGATATAGTACATGTTATCTTCATCAAGCTTAAGCGTGATCTCAAACTTTTCACGGATCTGATTCATAAAGGATGGATCTGAGAGCACCTTTTTAATATGCTTTTGTGTAACCTCATAGGCTGGTGTATTGCCTTCATCATATCCGGCATAATCGTCCTTTTTCATTGCCTCAATTAAATTCGCACAATAAAGCTGAATCAGACCTGGAAAATAATTGGTGCTTGCTAAAATAAGTGATATCAGCGCCTGACGCTCCTTTGGAAAACGAAATCCCAGACAGTAAAGCGGCTCCTCAAGAAGCTGTCTTGCATCCTTTGTGTGAAATGGTCTAATCGTAATCGAGCTTAAATGCGTAATCACACTATTATTAGACAATGCTGCATCGCGCTTAAAACGCACAATATTATGAAGACCTGCAATAACAAACTTAAAGCGGTCCATTCCAATATTTTGAATCTCTTTTAGAGCATCAAACGGTTTGAAATTTACTTCTGTACAGCTCTCGATAAATGTGTCTGCCTCATCTAACAAAAGTAACAGATAAGGAATACGTTCCTCTTTATCGTCAAGCAGCCTTTTTTTGATTGCCCTTGCTAGTACATCCCAGTCTGTCGTATCAATTTCTTCTTTTAGAACACCAGCATCATACAGCTCACAGCAAATCTTTTTAGCTGCTCGTTCATAATCCATGCCCTTGATTTCAATGTAAACTGCACGGTTATTATTTTCATCAAAATCAATATCCATTTTTGCCTTTTTTAAAAGTGCCGACTTTCCAAGCTGACGTCCGCCATAAACAATATTTACACCGGAAGGTGATTCGATTTTTTCAAGCTCTTCCTGTCTTCCGATAAATATCTCCGGAGGCATTACCTTTGAAGAATCCCACACATACGGCTGACAATATGAAAATGGCATCATAACAGACATCAATATCTGATTGATAAACTGCACACTGTAATTGTTTACTAAGAACATTAATAATACGCGGTCAATGACTGCAAAGACTTTATCACTAAAGCTTGCCTTTATCTTTTTTGCAAATAATCTTCTGTCTGGAAGTGACAGCGCATAATCAAGAAGAACTAGTGTATTTTTGCTGTTTCCGATATTTTTTAATTCTTCAATCAGACGGTCTGCATCATACTTTCCAAACAGGCAGGCAACGCGAAAGCCCTCTGTCTGCGCCTTTGATCCAAATGCCGCAATCGGATGCTTATAGTTTGCTTTTCTTCCTACTACAGCAGAAATCGTAACCATATAGTTTTCAATTCTTCCAAGCTTTGCCTGCTCCTTTACCTGTGCGTCTAAAAAGCCAAGCGCCTCAAGAAGAGCTGTCAGCTTATACTGTCCCAAAGCCTGTCCGTTATTCATCCAGTTATCAATAAGGCGCTTTGCCCACTTTTCGTCCTTGTTATGAATCCGCACAACTGCCAGATCACTAAGACTCTTGCTGCTGTTAGCAACTGCCTTATAATTATAGTCATACTCTTCAATAAACTTTGCCAGATAATCAGTGCCTCGAATTTCCCGCTCCTCATCTGTCTCCTCACTATTAATTTTTGACAGAAGATCCTCTGCCACTGTATAGTTTTGACATTCAATCATGCTTTTTATTGCGGCAATGCGCTTTTTGCGGCACTCATCTAACGTGTCGTTATTCTCGATTCCTTCAACCTCGCGAAGAAGTGCCTCTCCGCGCACCTTTGCGTCCTCGTGAAGTTTTTTCTCGTACTCCTCCAAGATTCGTTTGAAGAAGCCATAATTTTTCGTCTCATCAGCATAAGCAAACCACTCATTTGCGATCTTCTGAATTTTTTCTTTCTTATTTTCCTTTGTCTCTTCAATCTGTCCATAGCTTTGCGCCAACTCCAGATTTTCAATAAAGTTATTAAGACGGATTTGGGCATCCTTTCCAGCCTGCTCCTTAGATGCCTGAATATTGTATTCTTCTGTTGCATTTCTATTTTTTTGCATATAATCTAAAATCTGTTCTGCTGCTCCGTAGTCGTCTCCATATTCCTTGAAAATATGCTCAAGCTTTTCCTCAAAACTTAACAGCTCAAGCTTAGAATGACGCAAAATACGAGCCGGAAGTGACAATTTCTCAAAATCAGCAAAATTTCCCCGCTTATCTGGGAAATATTCCTCGTCTAAAAGTACCTCGCTTCCTCTTAAAAAATCTATGTAAAAATATTTGTGAGACTCTTCCTTGTATCTGCCATCCAATCTTGCCAGAAGCTCTTTTATTGTCTGCGCTAGCACAGCTTTTCCTGCCTGCACATAAATATCTTCTGCTGTTTCCTTCTTTTGAACGATTTTTTCAGCAGCTTTTAATTCTGCCCTAAGATCACTTTTTATCTCACGGTAGCGCTTTTCACCTGCATCATTTTCAGAACGGCTGCGTCCAGATGCCAAATCAATCCACTCACATGTAATCCCAATGACCTTTTCCATAGCATTTGTCAGGTTATTTCTAAGGTCGCTCATAAGATTGCTAGTCTTAAATTTGGTTCCGCCATTCGTCTTTGATTTATCCCAACAGTCATTAATATAGTTTCCTAACTTTTCACGGTTAAGATTTGAATATTCGGCTGTACAGCCATCACTAATAAAATTAATAAGCAAATTTACACGAAACAGACTCGCATACTCGTATTCGCCATTCATGATTGCCTGAAGATATGATGCCATCTCACCATCCTCAGCAAAAACTAATTTCCATGTATCAACAAAGCGCTTTACGTTTTTATGGTTTTTAGGCTGACCTAACACGTATGTTTCATAATATCCCTTTGCACGCACTGCCAGATTTTCCAGTCGGTGTTCAATTTTCATCTGATCCCTTAGGCGATAATCGGCGTAGCAATCAATTCCCTTATGGAATTTTCCCTTAAACTGCACCATGCGATATGCTGCGCTCATCAGCTCAGGATAAGCCTGTGTCATAGGAATACTCTTCATGTTCTCATATAATGCCTTCATTTCATAATCATATTCAATATGGTTCATAAAGAAATTGCGAAGGCAGGTAGACAGCATAAGATAATTTGTCAATATATCCTCATTCTGCGGATACATTGCAAAGATTTTATGAGAATCATAGGAGCATCTCATTTTAGGATCATTGACTGCGTAAGCTAACTGCTCATACAGCATTTTATATTGTTCATTTGTATCCTTTACAGCATCGAGATAAGCTGTAGCACAGTAAGTTTTTTCTTCCACAATCATCATGCAGGCATTTTGTATTTCATCTTTTGAAGAGTCTGCTGACTGATCTGGTAATTGATCTTCAAATTGACTTTCTGGCTGACACTCTAACTGATCCTCTGATTGATTTTCCTTCTTTTCTAACAGCTTCTTTGGAGAAAACGGATCATTTGACACATACTCAAAATATTCGTTTTTTAGCAAATCGTAGCAGATTACACACTTTGGATCAAATGTCATTTCTTTTACTACATAATCGGCATTGCAAACTGCATAATCCCTGTTTAGTCCGGCAACAATAACGTAATCAGTGCCATAATTTACGCTCTCTCGAATATTTTCAAGAAGAATCTCTTCATCCTTACTTCCCTTTAAGCTCCAGAAAATACCAATCATAATTATTGAAGATGTATCCTTTAATACAGCCACAAAACACTCATCAAAAACTGCTTCCTTCATTGAGGTATTTGGCTGAATAATCTCATAAAATGTATTCAGCAAACGCAAATAAGCAATCCTTGCAAATGCTGCATTGACAGATTCCTCATCCACATCAAGATTCATTTCATTTTTTGCCTGATTATCATAAACAATACCTTTTATTTTTAAATAATTGCGTGCTTCTCTTGACTGCATTGCTTTCCATGCCTTTGCTGAAAGGGAATAAAAAGAATCCAATCCAGGAATTTTATAAATTCTGATATATCCTTTTTCAAATAAGTAGCGAAATGACATTTCGAGTGTGATCATGGATTTCTTCGTTGCGAGTGCCAGAAACTGAATGGAAAGCACACCAAACGTATCAAGACATGTTAAAACCAATCCATTTTCCGTTGCAAACTTTGCACGAATTTCGTTTAAAAAGCTCTTTGTTCCAACTTTTTTCTCTTCTTTTCCTTTTTCAATCTCAAGTATATAGCAAGCCACATCCTCATCACGAATAAATGGAAGCTGCTTTGCTGCCGCAATCTCTGATAGAAGCTGCGCATCTTCAACTGCTTCGTTATCTTTCGCAGGCTTATCGTTACTTTCTTCCACTACAATGTCAGTCTGATCGCTTTCATTTGATGCTTCTTTAATCGTTCTTGCCACAAATGCCTTTCCAAGCAGCTGATTATCAAATACAGACGACAGTTCCAGAATATATGCTATAACTTTGGCGCTGTCTGTCTCATCAAGTGCCTGCATGAATGTACTGTAAGCATCTAATTTTTTCTCTATCTTTTCATCTGACGGTGCTTTTTCATATGCATCCAATAATTCCTTAAGATCATTCTTATATGACGAAATATGCTCGTTTGTATCTGGATCTAGCGACTGCAGGGACTTAAAACGCTTATACGCAAGCCTTCTCTCCTCTTTCTCAATCAGCTGCAGCTGTTCTGTTAAAACATGCTTTGCCTCTGACATAGAAGATTCCATAAGATTTTTTATCCCTGTCTCGCCACAAATATCTGTATAATTTTTTGTCTCTTCCCGCAATTCTTTTAATTTATTCTCAAGTTTTGACGCGATTTCATCTGAAAGTAATTTTTGCTGTTTAATTGACTTTGCTGCTTCGTCCATATCCTGCTGTACTTCTGTCATACAGCATAACAAACGCTCTGCACATGCCAGCAGATTTTTGATTTGATTTTTCTGTTCTTTTTGAGTCATTCGCACATCCTCCTTTAAAATATCGTGTGGTTTTTGTTCAAATTGCCACCATCATATGACTATTTTACCACAGGATTCATGCGAAAGCTACTTTTTTGCAGGGTTTAAACTAAAAAATTTGTTTCTGCCCTTAAAGTTTACGAAAGCCCTTAGGTGCAATGGTTTCTGTTTTATTTATATCATTTTGACTTCTATATCCATCTTAATTGAACATATATAGCTCAGCAAAGATTCTACTCCAATCAAAATGACATACATTATAAACATATATTCTCCCGATAAATGCGGATAACCTGAAACGGTATTTATGTTTTCAAGACTGCTCCAATTTATCGGAGAAACATAAAACAAACCATATTGTTTAAAATTTGTAAAATATACAGCTACTGGATCCAACATAATAAAAAAGACTGCTGCTGAAATTCCTATTGTTTTTTTGCCAATTTTTAAATTTAGCAGATACATCAGCTTACCAATGAAAACTATACTTAACCATCCAGTAATAAAAGTATACATAAATGCGGCTAAAGGATAATAATTTTGTATTACTCGTACTGGCATTACTAGTCCCCACGTATAAACTGGAATTAAGCTTCTTTGATTTACAACAAAATCTCCTGCAATTTCTCCCCAAAGTCGATTTGTTGAAACTGTTGGAAGAACTGCTATCAGCGAAATAAGCGAAATAAACAACATATAGAGAAATGCTGCCAGCCACAAGTACATGTTTTCACCCAGATACCAGCCTTTCCGCTTGCATCGTAAAATCATATATGGTTTTTGATTATTCAAAAAAGGGGCATTGCAAAATAGCATAACACAACCTAAATAGATTAATACTTTTAATAATCCATTACTATTTTCTGCCTCCGCAAAAACAATTGGAAGGACAAACGGCGTAATTGTTTTTCCTGTTGCCTGCCCATACTCAGATAATCCATGAAGATATCGAAAAATCAATATTGTTTCTATTGCCGCAATCATCCATATTCTATAATTTTTACGCCACTGTATAAAATTGCTTTCGCAAACATACCAACCTTTCTTCAAATTACCCATTTTCATACCTTCCTTTTAGTTTTTTCCATAATACAATTCCCGAAATCGCATTTAACACAAGTAATAAGCTAACAGAATATAAATAATTCCAAAATGAACTATCCGTCATTCTGAGCATTTTTGCTGCACTCGTAAGATTCCAAATATCCAACTCTCTCGGCAAAAAATCAGTAATTGATAATAATCCATAATAAACCAAAAAGGAAATTGCATGTGCTGCAAAGCGATCTGGCATATAAAATACAATCCATAACCCAAAAGAAGTAAAAAAGGATGCAGATAATCCAAAAATTAATCCCATCGCTGCCAAATAAAGAATAGGACCTAGTGTTTGATAAATATCGTAGTATTCAACTATATCTTGCTGTGGATTATTACCTACTAACGGCATTAGCGGTCTTACGAAAGCCACAAAAAGCAAAATTCCACCAATCGTTGCTGTTGTTACAAGAAACATATTCGCAGCAATCTTTGAGATCACATATCGCTCTATCCTTCCTACTCGAAGTTTTTGAAACAGAAAAAAACCACTGGAGATATCTTCATAAACACTTCCCGCACACAGTAATGATAATACCGCAATCATGACTGCTTTAAAACGATCAAAATACAGCACGTATAAACCCCACACACGATACTACTAAATACGACGTTAGCATTTTCTCTAAATTCTATCGCCTGCGACAGATTTTCTGTCCACCCAAGTGCAAATAGTATTGCTACCATCATCATCACATATATTATTTTCCCATGCAGTATACCACGTTTTAGTTCCGCTTTTAATTCCTTCATATGTGTCTCCTATTAATACATGATTGATCCATCAACTGCATTAATCAAAAAATATCCATTTTCCTGATGTTTCCCATCTTCTGTATCACTATATGTGTCATACTCATTCAAATCTTTGTATAGCCATACGGATTCAGAATTTTTTCTTTTTTGAAAACCAAAACGCCAATATGGTGAACATTGAATTCCTTCAGATGACAGTTCATCTACTGCATACACCAATGAAATATCCGTAATCTGTATACTCTTTCCATCAATATTTGTCGCATTTATTTCCTTATCCAAATAATCTGCTGCCTGTGTCCTGTCAATCAAATTTTTCTTTTGTTCGCTGCAAATACGATAACGTGGAGGAATTTTCATATATAATAATCCCTTCACTGGATGATAAACCATCCACGCAATATCTGAATTTCCATTGTTTTCTAATATTCTTCCATTTATTAGGGGATTTTTCATTATAACTAAATATGCCTCGTCCTCTTGTGTCCACGGCTTCCCACCTGTAAATACACCTGACCAAGTACCATCATATTCATCTTCTTTATTTTCATAACCAGGACCAGATACACTATCTTCTGCATTTTTATTAATTTTCTTAATACTCTGCAAATCCATTGCATATGTTCTAACGTATGTATAGGAATATCCTATTTTTTCTGCAATCTCTCTGCAATTTTTTTCTGCATCTTCAGGCTTCATTTCACTATCAATTTTATCCTGTGGAAATGATTCCCTCAACAAAATTTCCTGCCACCGAAGTGTATTGGTTGCCATCTCTGCGATTGCAGAATAGCTTCCTGATACTCCTTTTACTTCATATTCTAGCCCAAGCATATCATACTGGCGTACTCTTCTGTCCCCATCCGTCAAATAATACATGCCATATTGATTTTGACTTTGCTCAACTTCATCTAACGATTTTTCAAATATAGCATTACAAACATCAGACAATTCATATGGTTCTATTTCTAGTGCTAATATATTCACGTTGTTTTCCTGCTCATCCTGAGATTGATTGCTTTCTTTCATACTACTTTCACTCTCTTCAACACTGCTTTCGCTTGTTGTGTTGTTCGCAGATGGCGTTGTTTTTATTACTTCGAGAGATTTGGCTTGCGTTGCTTCTTCTGTTTCTTCTAATAGCTGTTGTGCTACTGATATTCCATTTGGCATGAACTGCTGACGATCCTGACTTGTCATACGAACTGATTTGCAACCAGTCAAAATTATTCCTGTTAATATTACTGAATATATTTTATATTTTTTTCTCATACTCAAGTTCCTTTCTGCCGTGCTGAGATAAAACATATTTTATTCAGCACGGCAAATGTCACTTATCACTTTACATATTCATCTAGTCCCTCTTGATCTCATGTCCGACCATTTTTCCCTTATCAAAGCGAAAGATTTCATCGCAAAGCGTCCCGATATCTTCCTTACTGTGGCTTGCCAGAACAATTAGCTTTCCATCTTCTTTTTGTTTCAAGAAAAGCTTCCACATTTCCTGTACGCCATCATTGTCCAGACCGCTCAGAGGTTCATCTAACAGCAAAATATCTGGATTTTCCATCAATGCCTGCGCCAATCCCAGACGTTGGCGCATACCTAACGAATACTTTCCTACCGCTTTTTTGCTTTCTGGATCTAGACCCACAAGACGTATCGCGTCTTTTATCTGCTCATCTTTGATTTTTCCCTGAATCATAGCAAGAAGCTTCAGATTTGTGAAACCAGAATATTCTGGCAGAAAACCCGGATTTTCGATGATAGCACCAATATTCTCCTGCATGTCATCATTTTCTCCGACTACTTTTCCATTTATCAAAATTGTTCCCTGCGTTGCCTTTACAAACCCAAGGATATGCTTCATAAGCATAGTCTTTCCGGAACCATTTCTGCCTACAAGTCCGTAGATTTTTCCAGACTCTAGCTTCATATTAATATTACTTAATACTTCTGCTTCTCCATAACGTTTTGTCAGATTTTTTATTTCAATTGTACTCATATGCTTATCTCACTCTAATGAAATTCGTGTGTAATTCTCACACGTTTTTTCTTCGCCTGCTTTGTTAGTATATGATACCTTCAGAACATATCCCTCTTTCTCATTATTATGATTCTGAATATATACTGGATATGCTTTCGTCTCATTTCCAAGACTCTCTGCATCGATATATTCGATATCATCCTCACCATTCGCTTCGGTCCACACTGCAATTCTTACATTGCTAATTCCTTCTTCGTTTGCAGAACCATGGAATTTCACCCAAAAATTATCTTCTGCGATTGATTCCACTGTAAACCAGGCAACATCACCATCACCTTCCGGCACATCACCCGTGATCCACTCAAATGAAAAGCTGACTTCCTGCTCCTCGCTTGACGGCGTCACGTTGCCGGCTTCCGAACTGCTGGCTGGCGCTTGGCTCTGAGCTGTTGACTCTGGTGATGTTGACTCTGGTGCTGTTGACTCTGGTGCCGCCGACTCAGTTACTGCCTGCTTTTGTGATTCTGGCGTTGATGCCTGCACAGTTGTATTAGGTGTCACACTTGACGGCTGTGTATTTGCAGATGACTCCGCTGTTTTGCTCGTCTGTACTGTTGCTGCTGTGGATGTCGTTTGATTCTTATTTACAGCTCCCTGTAATTCACATCCAGTCATCATCATCATTGTTCCTGCCATTGCGGTAATCGCCGCTTTCTTCCATAATAATTTTCTCATTTATCTTGCTCCTTCCTAATTTATCCTGTTCTTTTAATACGAATCAGCCTACCTGCGGCGGCATAGGAATTACAAAGCTGTCTGCTGTTGTACTTTCTGTCGTCGACTCTGACTCTTTTTCTGTTATCTCTGCTACTGTTCCCTGTTCAGATTCACTTTCTTTTTCAGACTCTGATTCAAACTCTGATTCAAAAGCTTGTGACTCTTTTGTAAGCACTCCTGCTTCCCCTGATGATACCCAAACTGGTTCTGCTGCCCATGTCTTTTCATCTGCTGACGACAGTTTTTGAGGAAGCTGTCTTTTAGATCTGTCAAACTGAATTGAGACCATACAACCTGATGTTGATACCAGTGCCGCTGTCATCCCTGCCGCTGCCAACAGCTTTTTCCATACTTTTTTCATGCGTGTTTTCCTTTCCGCTCTCCCCGTTAACTGCACTTTTTTAATGTCTTTGAAATTTCAAAAGCAGCCAATTCAATAATTATTGTTTGACTATTTTTTACTTTTTCTTATGTTATCCCTATTTTATCAGCATTAAGTCTAAAATGCAATTACATTTCCTTTACATTTCTGATACATTTCTATGTATGTTTTGTTACAAAAACTTTTTTATTTAAATTATTTTGTAACATTTAATGTAACATTTTGACTTTATGTCAGAGACAGCCAGACGCATTACTTGCTTAAATTCATAAATCCATTTCATGAGTTCTTTCTTTAATCACCATCATCAATATGGCACAAATACTCAAAATCACCGCATAAACATACATCGAAGTCAGCATGCCTTCTCCTGAATATTTCTTCAAATTTTCAATACTGCTCCAATTTACTGGCGAAAACAGCATCATCCAGCTTGTCTGTTCATTATAAAAATAAATAACGACTGGATCAGCTAGGACAAGACAACTTGCTGCCAATATTCCCGGCCAGTTTTTTCCTGTTACCACATTAAATGCGTACACAAGATACCCTAACAGCATCACCGTAAGGCTACTTACCATATACGAATAAAATGCAGCATTCCATACAGTTGTACTCGAAATGACATTTTTCGGATATACCTTAGAATACAAAACATAATTCATCAGTTTATTCGAGGATATTTCCCATATGCTTCCCCAACCATTCCACTCCAGACAAGGAAGCACCACGAGAAAACTACATGCCGCAATGAATGCCATATAAATAAAGGATGCGATTGCAATGTATAGACATTCTCCCTTCCACCATCCTCTTCGCCCTGCTCTGTGAATTAAAAACCATTTATTATCCTTTAAAAATGGAGCGTCACAGAACAATAAAATTCCACCAAAGAAAATCAGCACTTTTAATAGTCCATTACTGTTCATTGCATCAGCTAACAGCACCGGGAGCAAAAGTGCTGTCGAAGTCTTTCCATTTGGCAACGCATAAAGTGGTACTCCAATCAAATAACGAATAATTAAGACCATTATCACTGTACCCACTGACCAGATTCTGTAGTCCTTTTTCCAACTTAACAGATTGAGGGTCGCAATAATTGTTGCACTCTTAAATCCATCCTTCATGCTTCCTCCTCTTCATTGCCCAAAAACACAAGCACCATGGAACCATACAAAATAAAAGCATTATTCCAATCGCATAAAAGTAATTCACCGCAAAGCCATTTACGTTTAACACCTGTACGCCTGAACTTAAGTACCACACATTCACGGAAAATGGAAAGCTTCCTGCAAATGCATAAATCACATAGAATGCAACAAAAGAGGCGGCAATTCCTACGTACCGATTTGGAAATATAGATACAGCAAGAATTCCAAATGATGTCACTGAGACTGCAAACAATCCAAACAAAAGTCCTACTAATATACTATAGGCAAATGGTCCTGCAAAATTCATTGCACATGCGAAATAACCAAAGTACTGCGTCATACCATCTCCACCTACAAGCGGCATAATCGGCAAGAGTACAATAGAAAATAGTACAAAGCTTATACAGACTGCTGACACAACCCCTATTGCATTGGAAATCAGCTTTGACAGCAGATACTCTCCTGGCCTGCATCGAAACAGAATCAATCTGTCATACGAACTGTTTCGATCATCACATAATCCAAATGTATATACCGCTGAAAGCAGAACAATTACTGCTGCCTTAAAGCGATCAAATATCAGCAGTTCCATCAGTTTCTCTAAGCTTCCCATCATACGCATTTTATATTGTAATTCTATCATTACCGATTCCCATACATTTGCAATCAGTAATACTACTATTAGAGCAATAATCACAGGAAATCGCTTTGCACCGATGCAGCGATGCAAATCCATTTTCAGCAGTTTTAAGAGATGACTTTTCTTTTTCACTTTAAAAATTCCGATCCAAATATGGAATCTGTGCTGCCATTGACTGCATTCACCAGCATTTCTCCTTGCTTTTGGGAACTGCCTATAATAGTATCATTTGCCCAGAAGAAATCTTCTGCTTCCCCCTTGCATGTGAATTTATATCGAAAACATGGTACTAACACTGATGTTTTTTCATCTAGCGCCGTCTGATCAACTATATATACAATATCAATATCCTGTACATCTGCCTCCTCTGCCTCTACCTGATATCGCTCGGTAACTTTATTGAAATACTCCATTGCCTCATCTTCTGGTAAAATCTGTACTGGTTCTTTTTTTATTAATTCAAATTCTGGACGAGCTTCCAAATAAATTAGGCCATATTCCGGATGCCAGATCATAACAGTAACATTATCTATAATCTGTGTGCTTAGCGGAAAACCTTCCACTTCGTCCAATCCTCGAAAAAGCATCAGCCATGCACCATCTTCTTCGCTCCATTCCCTATCATTTACCTCTTCATAGCCTACTTCTGTATAGCCTGGTGCAACAACGTCCATATCCAACGCTTTAACACTTTCGATTCCCATAAAATATGTAGAAATCTCACTGTAGGAAAAATCAAGATCTTCCATCAGCTTCTTGCCATAGTCAATCGCCTTTTTCTTATCTTTCTCATCTCCTTCTTCTGGGAATTTTGATTCCAAATAAATATCCTGATATTGCCAATTCCAGTTACTATAACCAAACATTGGATATGCTCGATAATAACCTGTCTTATAATACTCCACATGTTCAAGCTCATCTTCAAGCGTACCTTCTTCATTATACCAGTACCTTTCATACTCTTTATCTCTTTGATAATCTTCCCCCAAAACTACAGAAGCTATTTTCTCGATATCGTATGGTTTTCGTTTTACTTCTAAGGTATAGTAAGCCTCATCATCTTCTGTAGTTGTCTCGATTTCTTTTGCATAATTCATGCTGGTCATTGCCATGCACAATGCCGTCGCCGCTATGCATATTACCCTCCTTTTCATACCTTTTTCGCTCCTTGTTTTTTTATTTTGTTGCTTCTATTTATTTATATTCTATATATACCATTTCTTATATAGCTTGTCAATATTATATTTAAGATTCCTAAGTATTGACTTTTTATATATTATAGTTCATACTGAAAAAAATCAAAGATTTCATTTGCAAGATGGAGGTACATTTTGAAAAATAATGCCATTAATACGTATTTAAAGGAGCTTTCTAAGCAGCTGTGCTGCAGCGAAAAAGAGAAAAAGGAAATACTGTCATCTTTAAAAAATCGACTATCAGAATTTGAATCAGAGCATTCGGCTGCTCTTAAATATGAGGATATCGTTGAACAATTTGGATCACCCAAGGAAGTGGCTAACAGCTTTTTAGGTGAATATAGTTCAACACAGCTACATAATTTGGTAAAACGCAGGAAAATAAAGCACTTTTGCATTATAACTGCGTGCATATTAATCTTTGCAGCTTTGCTTATCTATTCAATCCGCAGGATTTATCAATTTTATTGGTTTCAGGATGGGTATGTCATTGAAACTATGTATGATGGTACAAATGTACCGGGTCCCGAAGAAATTGGTATTACCAATTATCGAACATATTAACAAAGGAGATTCACTATAAGCTTCCAACAAAACACTTAACATCAACATGTCATGTGATATTTACGGCAATATTTCATGATTACTACCACTATATAAATCTTAACTCTTGACTTTTATTATCTTTTCATTCATAATAAATGCTTAGTATGATGTTGGGGTTAAAAGGTGCTTTGCACTCCCGCAATCTTTAAAAAAGTTGTCGAAGGGAGGGACACATGGCAATAGAAATGTTTAAACGAGGGTCTGTTGAGATGCTTGCCCTCCTTATTTTAAATGAAGATGATGCTCACGGCTACCGTATTGTTCAGGAAATTAAGGACAGAAGCGATGGCCGCCTGATCATCAAGGAAGGCTCTCTTTACCCAATTTTGTATAAGTTGTCTGACGAGGGCTATATTATTTCTCAGGAAGATATTTCTGAGACTAAGCTTGGGCGTAAGCGTATTCGCGTTATCTATTCCATTACACCTAAAGGACGAGAACATCTGATTCAGCTTAAGGAAGAATACGATATCGTACATGACAGCATTCGCTGCATTTTTGAAAGGAGCAAAAGTCTTTAATTATGAATACCGCTATCGAACAATATATTCGTGAGCTGTCTGATTTACTTTGCTGCGATAAAACAACAAAACAACAATTTCTTTCTAAATTTCAACAGACACTAGAGGATTTTGAGGCTGAGCAGGAAAATTCACCGATTTCTTACTCGGATTTAGTTTCCGAATTTGATACTCCCAGGGCAACAGCTGATGCATTTCTTTCTCAGCTTGATATTTCTCATGTGCAGCCTGCAATGCGAACAACCAATAAAAAGAAATTATTTTGGGCTTCACTATGTGTCATAGCCATATTATTCTTAGTCGGTTTGTCCCTTTATCGTGTATACTTAAATAAGCTGGCTGACGAGGGCTATTTTGAACCGCCCGTGTACCATCTCACTCCAGCTGAAGCTCGAACTTTTGATCCTGACGAATATTTTAATGATAAATAAAACTTTTACGAAACCATTACACCTAAGGGCTTTCGTAACATAACACGTGAACTTTCATTTTTCCCTTGACAAAACCCTCCACCTCTGGTATCATAATATA
>OGCO01003562.1_pt1 | contig 18012 bp, 23 predicted proteins | sample 1570171 | NCBI WGS metagenome assembly OGCO01 (sample SAMEA4370583, study PRJEB24528) | human gut metagenome | reverse complement strand
ACCCAGACCATCACCATCGGCACCTGGTACATCAACACCAGAGCGACGGACACCAGGGGCTGGGTGACGCTGACCTGCTATGACAAAATGCTTCGCCTGGACAAATACACGGTCAAAAAGGCGGCGAAAAAATACGGTGTGAAGCTGACGTATCCGGTGGATATGTTCCAGGTCGTCGCCCTGGCCGAAAAGGTTACAGGACTGGCGGAACCGTCCGAGCCGTACCTGGAGGACGCCTGCGGGCTGGAATTTACCAAGGATGACGTTACCGAGTTGACCATGCGGGAAGCGCTGGGCTATGTGGCCGCCGCAAACGGCGCAAACCTGGCAGCAAACGCCGACGGAACAGCAATGGTGGCACTGTACTATGGATTTTACAATGTTGACGCGCCATACATCTACACAACCCAGGACGACACCCACGAGCTAATCGACGAAAATGGTGAATACATCGTGTACTACGACGAGGACTCAGCAGCAATGTTTTTGGACTCCTCTCGCATGGCGGAACTTGACTTGGGAGAGACGCTGCCGGAGGTCACCACCGTCGAGGTCAGCGGACCGGATGACGATGCAACGTGGACTGCAACAGCGGAAGAAGCGACTACGACCGGCACAACGTACACCATCGACTGGCCGCTATCCTGCGGCAGTCAGCAGGTGGCGAACCAAATGATTGCCGCTATCGGGTATTTTGCGTATACTCCCTGGGACGCCCGCAGCGTGCTGCTGGATCCCAGCGTCCAGGTTGGGGACGTCGTGATCGTGGACGGCGTGGAGACCGTCATATCAGAGATTACAGCCACTTGCGGCGGTACATATGTCGCAGACTGTGGGGCGGCTGGCGACTATGCCGCCACGGAAGAATTATAAGGAGGTATCGTTATGGCAAAACGAATTTGGGAATTCCAGTCGCTGAGTCAGATCGGCGACGACACTAAGTTTTTGGTGAGCCAGGGAGAAAACACTCGTGTTGTCCCAGGTGCTCTCATCAATCAGATCTCCAATCGCATCGACAGCATCATCAAAGGCACGTCGGACGCCGTCAGCGCCGCCGAAATCGCTGACGCCCGTGTGCGACCTGACGGCCAAACCGCGGAAACGCTGGGCGCTGCAATCAGGTGGATCTACACAGCACTAACCGCTATTGACGCGGCGTCCTATGAGGATTTTGGCGGCGGCGTGTCTACTGCCGGGAAGATTACTGTCGCCAAAAAGTGTGGCATCTGCTGCATCAACGGCAGTGTGACGCTCAACGGGTCTGTCAGTGGCTGGGTGACCCTACTGGACAGCACCGAGGTTCCGGCGCCGCAGACAGGAGAAGTGGTGATTGACACGCTGCCTTCCTGGAAGGCGGTCACCACCGTCCCCGCCAGATTGCGTATCCCGGCCAGCGGTGGTCTGCAGGTCACTGCCGGCTCCGCGAATGCGTTTTGGATTAACCTGGCCTACCCGGTGCTGTGATGGACAAGCGGACACGAGCCAAATTTGCGACGCTCACAGCGCGGCTGAATGCGCTGGAAGAGAGCATGACAACCGGCATCTCCGCTAAAGGGGTGCCCAAGGGCGGCGATACCGGCCAGGTACTGGCCAAACGGACAGACGCTGATTACAGCACGGAGTGGGTCGATGTGCCGGAGCCGGCAGCCATCACCAACGCTGAGCTGGCAAAAATTTTGACATAAGGAGGTAGCTATATGGGATTTTTGAACCCCGACGGGGTGCTGTACCTTTGGGAAAAAGCGAAGTCGTTCTTTGCGCCCAAGAATGCAGCATCGGCAACAGAGAATGGGCTTATGACGTCGGCAGACAAGGTCAAGCCAACAAGTACGTCCACCCGGCGTATACGCCGAAGGAGTCTGGCCTCTATAAAATTACAGTGGACGGCACCGGCCACGTGAGCGCCGTAGAACTGGTAGCCAAAGCGGACATCACGGGGCTGGGTATCCCGGAAGCGGATACCACCTACGAGGTGTTTGGGAGCAACAAGGACGGTCTGGTGCCCGGATGCGCGCCGAACCAGATGGCGAACACACTGTATTTGACCAACCACGGCACCTGGACGGGCATCGACCGCCTGTCTGGGTTTACACTGGACGAACTGTCCGACACGGTATATACCGGCATCATGTACCTGCAAGCAGGAGACAACGTCATGGTCGAGCCCGTCGCTGGCGTCAAGATCTCCGCCACTGGCGGCACTCAGAGCTACGACCCGGCCACCCAGACCAAGGACGGCCTCATGTCCAGCGCGGACAAGACCAAGCTGGATGGGCTGCCCACCAATGACAGCCTGTCCAGTACGTATGCCAAGAAGTCGGACATCACCAATATGTACCGCTACAAGGGCAGCGTGGCGGCAGCTGCCAATCTGCCCACCACCGGCCTGACCGCAGGGGACGTGTACAACATCGACGCCGCCAGCAGCTACGGCCCGGCGGGCACCAACGTGGCGTGGACGGGGGAGGCCTGGGATGCGCTGGGTGGGCTGCTGACCATCGACGCAATCACCAATGCCGAGCTCGACGAAATCTGTGTGTAAGGGGGTGGCAGAATGCCGTGGCTAGATAAAGCGGGCGCGACGCATTTGTGGGCAAAAATTAAGGCCTACGTCAATAGTGTGGTGCCGAAGGCCAACTACAGCGCAACGAGCTACACCAGCTTTTCTGGCGGTGTGACGTCCGCTGGCACCCTGACGGTGACCAAAAAGTTTGGCCGCTGCGACATTAACGGCAGTGTAACGTTGACCGACGCGGTCAGCGGCTGGGTGACCTTGCTGGACAGCAGCAAAGTCCCTGGAAATCAAAACGGAGAAGCTATGATCTTTACCCTACCGTCCTGGAAAGCACCCACCACCAATCCTGCCAGACTGCGCATCCCAGCTGGTGGTGGGTTGCAGATCACGCGCGGCTCGGCCAATGCGTTTTGGATTAACCTGTCGTACCCCATCGCCTAAAAGGCTGAAAGGACAATGAAAGATGACGTACATTACACAGATTGTCGTCGGCGTCTGCACCTCGCTCCTGACCGCCGCCCTGCTGGCTGTATGGCGTGGGCAGCAGAAACTGCGGCGGGAGTTGCGGCAGCGGGAGCAGGCGCTGACCGACGGGATGCGGTGCGTGCTGCGGCTGGAACTCATCCACGAGCACGCCCGTTACATGGACAAGGGCTATATCCCTGTCTACGCCATGCAGAACGTGCTGGACAGTTACGCCGCCTACCACGCATTAGGCGGCAACGGCACCATTACCAAAATGGTGGAAGAATTGAGAAGAATCCCGACAAGAGAGGAGTAACGAAAATGAAGAACAAAAATTGGTGGAAAGCAGCGGGCTGGCGTGCCCTGCGCACTGTGGCCCAGACCGCCCTGGCGACCATCGGCACGACCACCGTGCTGACCGGCGTAGACTGGCTGCTGGTGCTCAACACGACCGCCCTGGCGGGCATTTTGAGCGTGCTGACCAGTATCATCAAGGGCATCCCCGAGGCGGATGAGGAGGTGTGACAATGGCACTGAAAGGTATCGACGTATCCGAGCACCAGGGCGTTGTTGACTGGGCGGCAGTGGCCAAGGCTGGCGTGCAGTTTGCGATTATCCGAGCGGGCTATGGCCGGGAGCTGAAGCAGAAGGACAAGCAGTTTGAGCGGAATTACGCCGGTGCGAAAGCTGCCGGTATCAAAGTGGGGGCGTATTGGTACAGTTACGCCGACAGCGCGAAGCGGGCAAAAGAGGAAGCCAAGACCTGTCTGAAAGTGCTGGAGGGGAAGACCTTCGAGCTGCCCATTTTCTTCGACCAGGAATATGAGAAGTCCATCCTGGCCTTGAGCAACAAGACCCGGACGGACATCATCCTGAAGTTTTTGGAGATCATCCAGGCCGCAGGCCGCAAATGTGGCTTGTACAGCTCCACCAACTTTATCCAGACCAAACTCCAGGCAAATCGCCTGACTGCCTACCCCCTGTGGCTGGCTGAATACGGCTCCAAACTGCACTACACCGGCACAGTCTGGGCGTGGCAGTACACCAGCAAGGGACGCGTGTCCGGCATCAAGGGTAACGTGGACTGTAACCACGGGTATTTTACCCAGGTTAACGCCGGCAACACTGACCTGATCCGCAAAGGCGACAAGGGCGATGACGTCAAGCTGCTCCAGCACCGCCTGAACATCCTGGGCAACCAGCTCACCGAGGACGGCGTCTGGGGCGTCCAGACCGACACCGCCGTGCGGAACTACCAGTACAAGGCCAGTCTGACCGTGGACGGCATCGTTGGCCCCAAGACCCAGGCGGCGCTCATCCGGGACGCAATCCTGGCCAGGGCCGCCGAAACGGGTGCGTACATGGTCAAGCACAAGTGGCACTACCAGGATAAGACCTGCCGTGCCAAGTCCACCTTTGACGCAACTCGGAAGCTGGAACACCCTGGTTCTAGCTGCTCCCACTATGTGTCCTGGGTGCTCCAGGACGTCGGCCTGCTGGTGGCTGGCAAGCGCATCAGCCACGACAACGGCAAGGTCACCGGCACCGGCAACCTGCTGGGCTGTCAGGTCATCCAGGCAAAGGGCAAGACCTGGGACAAGCTGGACGACCTGCGGCCGGGGGACGTGTGCGTGTGGGATAGTAACCTGGCGATCTACGCCGGTGGTGGAAAATGGTATGACGCAGGTGGGCCGTTCAGCGCAAATTGCAAGGACGGTCGCTATACCAATGTGGGGCCGGTCGCGCCGTACTACGACCGGACGAAGCCTGTTTACTATCAGGTGAGAGCGAAGGTATAATTGGACAAAACAAAGCGCCTGGGGCAATGCTCCAGGCGCTTTTGTCGTATAAGATTCAATCAATAATGGTCGCCTTCGCGAAGCGCTTCCAATTCAACCGTTGTCCGCAGCGGTCGCAAAAAGATAGGTATTCACGCGGTAATGTTGTGTTACAGCGGGGACAGACCGGGTAAGCGTAAATGCCATCGCGTCCAGAATAACGCCGGAGTGCGACGACAGACATCGGGATACGATAAGAAGCGGCGATGCGGAAATCTACAAAAACTCCTTCCTCATTCATGTGCTTCGCCGCCTTCCCAAAGCGTGAGCATTTCTATCAGCAACTCTGTGAATCGGCGGCGTTGGTCAGCGGATAGACCGGATAACAATTTCAAGCTGTCGAGCAGGGTCATCAAAACGTCGAACTGTCCAGAAGGGAGCGTCCCGGAAACCAGGGCGACAGAGGGGATGCCCAGCCGTTCGGCCAGGTGCTCCACCGTTGCCAAGGTGGGGTTCCCGTTTCCCGCCAGGTACTCTTGCAGGGCGGAACGGGAGATCTCCAGCTCTTCGGACAGTTCGGTCAGAGATTGTCCTCGTTTTTCTTTTAATGCGTGAATGACTGCGGCCATATTTTCTTGTATCTCCACAAAATCACTCCTTTTCTTTTATGATAAGGAGAAATATTATACAGATACAGAGTGATATATCGGCAAAACGCACCGTTATTTTGGTACGTTTTGCATGGGATGAAATAGTTGTGGGGAGATGTCGCGGGAGGCGCTCTTGAAAATGATGTGATAGACAGCAAAAGCCCGGGGTATCCACCCCGGGCGCTTTATTCTAACGTTTATTTAACGTTTATCGTGGTGAAAACGCGGCGAATCGTGCGCATGCGCACAAAACGATAAAACACCGAAAACTGTTGCGGCGCAACGCATTCCTCCGCTCTGCGAACGCACACAAAACATAATGCGTAGTTTTCGTAATCAGCAGGTCGCCGGTTCAAATCCGGCCAGTAGCTCCACGTTAAACGCTCGATTCCGGTTGGAATCGAGCGTTTTCCACATTAGGATGAATTACGTTTCCTGGTCGATCGCGCGGCAAAATAAATCGCCGGGATGGTGTGGATGCACTTATTACGAAAAGGAATAACTACATGGATTTTGAAGAACGATGCGAAACACTACTCGGCAAGCAAGTGCGTATTACCTTCCGAGACGGCAGTCCACCGATGGTGGGCACGTGCGTTGGCTACACCCGCGCGGTCGACAACGAACCGGAGATTGCCGAGATTGACATAGATACAGGCGTAGCAGGCGTTTACTATGGCTTGATAGAAAATGAGATGAAAGGCATAGAAGAACTGCCAGAGCAAGTCAATGAAGACAAGGAGGCAACGAGCAGTGAAAGGCATGAAGCTGGAGCATCTGCAGGAGCTGGAGGAAGCGGTGAATCTGCATCTTGATATTGTGTTTTATTTAGACAGGACGATGTACAACATTTCATGGAGAAACCATCGCCCGTTTATCTGCACCTGTCCGGACGGCGATGCTGAGTTCTATGAGAACGCAGAAGCGCTTATTCGAGGCAAGGAGTTGGACAAGCGGTGGAGGGATATGGACATTCAGTCCATGTAATAACACTGCTAAGAGGAGGAAAGAAAAGTGGATTGCGCAAAACTGGTCAGTCTTGAGGAGTTGATCTGGGCCATTGATATCGGACTGGACATTGAATTCTTTCTTCACGGAGTTCGATATAATATCTCAACGGATGGAACGCCCTTTATCGCGGTTTGTCCGGACGGTGATGGCGACTATTACGAGGACGGGACGACATTGGTCACAGCGCATAAGATCAATGACGTGCCCTTGAAGGAACAGTGGAGGGACATAGATATTTGGGCGATGTAACGCACCCAAGCCACACAAACACTACACCAAGAAAAAGACCGCTCAAACCGAGCGGTCTTTCTCATCCCTACAGCCGGTCACGTCTGAAACAGGACGAACTCATTGCCGTCCGGGTCGCGCCGTGTGAACGTCTTCAAAACCAGCCTGTGCTGCGTCTGCCATTTGAACAGTGGCTCCAGGCATAAGGTGTACTCCAACTGGTCGCGCCAGAAGACCATACGCGCTCTTCCGATCAGACCACTTTTCAGGTAGTAGATCTTGCCAAAAGCCGTGTCAGGCAGGAGCGGCTGGATGCCCGAGGCACTTCCGTACAGCGCTTCCCATGCTTTCGCCGTACCGCCTGTGGCTAAAAAGTCCAGCCACGCCTGATACTCCTCACTTTCGGAGAACGGGGCAGGACACTGCGGTTTCGACTGATAGTGCAGCATCAGCGGATAACGGGACACCTGTCCAAACGGTGTGTAGGGGAACCAGGTGTAATGGGTCCCGTTGTGAGATGTGCTGTAAACGAACTGGGACAGATCCAGCGATAGCGATGGCACCACATGGGCCAACTCACAGGCGCGGGCGATGACGCGGTTGAGGTACGCCACTTCCTCCTGCAGCGCCTGGATGTCGTAGCTTCGGACCACTTCCCTGGTGTGGTCAGTGCGGTTCGGGATCACCCGATACGCCCGTTTTTGCCGGGGGATCAAGAGGGGCGGTGGCGGGTTTCGCACCAGGTAAGGTCTGCTTTCGCGCATCTGGGGTTTCGTCTGTTTGGCTGCTGAGCGTTTGATAGAGGCAGGAGGGAATTTATCCGACCCGCCGATTGACTTTCTTAAAATGCCCATGCTGCACCTCCGTCAGATTTGGTCGTGCATACACACCGGAAAGAGGGGCAGGGACGTGCCATCATCGTTACCGACGCAATGCACATACTTATGTTACAGGATGAGCGCGAAAATTTCAATAGTTGAAAGGCAGTCATTGGAACTTTTCTGTCCAGACAGCAGTCATACCAGCTGACCGAACTCCATCCGCACGATCTGCATCTTCATCCACCCGTCCCCGATCTTGGCCAGCAGCCGGTATAATCTTTTCACCGACGGGTCGTCCAAGCTCTGATACCCCAGCATATACCCACGGCTGGATACCCGCAGCCCAGGCGCCCAGGAGGACAGCTCCCGCCGGGCGTCGGACACGGAGAAGTACGCCCCCACGTCCTTTATCTCGGCATCCCGGATCCACGTCTTCAGCATCATCTTCACCGCCGCCTTCCCCGCAGCGTCAAACACCAGACGCCCACCGGGAAACGCCTGGGCCATGGCCTGCACCAGCGTCTGGAACTGCTCGGTCAGGAAGTAGTAGAACACCCCAGCGGCGAAAAAGACCACGCCCTCACTGGCGTCGATGCGCTCGAACCAGGAGACGTCGTTCAGGTCACAGGGGATGTTCTCCTCCCGTTCCCCGGCCGGCAGCAGCGCATCCCGCACGGCGATGACGTCCGGGAAATCCAGGTTGTATAGCTTGCAGCAGCCGTTGTCGCAGTTCCGTCCCGTGTCGTCCAGCCCGCAGCCCAGATTGACCACCGCCGCCTTGGGGTGTGCCTTCAGGTAGTCCCGCACCTCCCACGGCAGGTCGTTCTGGCGCATGGCCACCTCCAGGAACCCGAACTGCTGCACTGTGCTCTGGGCTTTCTGCGCCAGGGCGGAGAAGTCGTAGTCGATCTGGTCGATGAGCCGGATGGCAGTCTCGTCCCGGAACAGCTGGGGGAACTGCTCCGAGCACATCTTGCGGCCGTACAGGGGGATGACCAGGGTCTCCTGTACCGTGTTCTTTTCAATGTGGTATTTTTTCATGTCCTTTCACCTCAGATCAAAACAAATAACCCCAAAAACATCACCGCGCTGACCAGATTCATGGTACCCACAATGCGTAAAGGGGACAGCAGTAAGAACAGGGGCAGGGTGTTGCACAGACACGCCCAGCGGGGCAAGCTGGTCCCGCCGCTGACCACGGCCACGAACAGGGACACCGCGAAGACCAGCAGTCCCAGATAGCAGAGGAACATGGTGGCGGAGGTGCCCTTGAAAAAGTCCACGATGACCTCTCGCGCCTCCTCGGTCCGTCCCAGCCGCAGATAGAACCACTCCAACGCGCCACAGAACACGTGATGCGCCACCCCAGGCAGGAAGAACAGCACGCACCCCGCCAGCATCAGCCCAGCCCACAGCTGGGAAAACTGTCCCATCCACTGGCACAGCGCCAGATACCCCGGAAATGCCGCCGCCAGAGCGAACACCCCCACCAGCGTCGCACCCATAGGCTGCTTCAGCGGCGTCCCACCCAGGACGGCAGAGAGGCGGTCGTTGTCCTGCAAACAGCGGAAATCAAAGCGTCCGCCGGCCAGATAGGTCAAGTTCCAGTCGCAGCGCCAGAGCGCCAAATGCCCGGCGCAGGCCAGCAAGAATAATAGATGTGTGGTCGTCATGGGTCTCTCTCCTTTTGACAGACATATCAGTTAGCGATACCTAACTGATTCGGATAAGCACATTATAGTGGTAGTGGTGGAAGCTGTCAACCGGGAGGAGGGGGATTGGTTGACAGGGCAGGAAAGATAGTATATGATATATATCATAGAATGCATATTGTGAGATAGAATGGGAAGAGGAGAAAGCATGGAGCAAACTGTGGAATTTATCAATCTGACTCCAGAAAACCTGGCCGATGAGCACCTGTGCTGCATCATCCGCACCCGGAAAAAGCACCCCGGTGTGGAGGCAAAGCGCCAGTGGCTGGCAGAGCGGCTGAAAGAGGGGCACGTGTTCCGGAAGCTGAATCAGAAGTGCTGTGTCATGATCGAGTACGCCCCCTTGGAGACGGCGTGGGTGCCGGTGGAGGGGGAGAACTACCTTTATATCTATTGCCTGTGGGTGGACGGCAAGTGCAAAAAGCATGGGTACGGCAGAGAACTGCTGGAGTACTGCCTGGCGGACGCCAAAGCCCAGGGCAAATCCGGCGTCTGCCTGTTGGGGGCGAAGAAGCAGAAGGCGTGGCTGACCAGTCAGGCGTTCGTGGAGAAGTTCGGCTTCCAGACCGTGGACACCACGGAGGACGGCTACGAGCTGCTGGCCCTCTCCTTGGACGGCACCACGCCTCACTTCACCCCAGCGGCCAAAGCCCAGTCCATCCCGGAGCAGGAGCTGACCATCTACTATGATATGCAGTGTCCCTTCATCCTCCAGCGAGTGGAGCTGGTGCAGGAGCACTGCCAAGAGAAAGGCATCCCCGTGACCTTCCGCCGGGTGGAGACCCTGGAACAGGCCAAAGCCCTGCCCTGCGTCTTCAACAACTGGGCAGTGTTCTACCGGGGACAGTTCCAGACCGTGAACCTGCTGGACATCCCCACCCTGGAGCGCATCCTGAAACGGGGGAAAAAATGAGCAGACGACGTATCTTCCTGTAGGAAGATACGTCGTTTTCGTCGTTTCTGCACGCCTTTTCCTGGAGAAAATCGATGAAATTGGGGAAAATGGGAACCAAAGAGGGGCTTTTCATGGGGCGCAAAAACCGGTATAATGTGACCAGAAAAAATCATTTGGAGGTGTCCCTCATGCTGTTATGGCTCTTCATTTTTGCCGGTATGCTCCTGGCCGGTGTGGCCGGTGTGATCTACTTAGTCCGCAAAATGCACCGCTTCCGCCTGCCCAACGCCCTGGCCGGCGACAGACGCGCGCTGTCCGCCCTGCTGGTGGCAGTGCCCTTTGCTGTGCTGTGGCTGGTCTGGGGGATGATGAACGCCGCCATCTGCCTGCTGCACCTGGTGGTGTTCTGGCTGCTCTGGGACGGGGTGTTCTGGGTGGTCAAGAAGGTGCGCAGACGAGCGTTCCGCCGATATTACGCCGGTCTCGTGGCCATCCTGTTCACCGTGGGCTACTTGGCCCTGGGCTGGTACCAGGCCAACCACGTCTGGCAGACCAACTACACCATCCAGACCGACAAAGCCGTCGGCAATCTGCGCATCGCCCTGGTGGCCGACTCCCACATGGGCACCACCTTTGACGGGGACGGCTTCGCAGAGCACTTGAAGAAGGTGGCCACTACTGACCCGGACGTGGTGGTGGTGGTCGGGGACTTCGTGGACGAAGGCTCCAGCAAGGCGGACATGGAGACCGCTGCCCGAGCGCTGGGACAGCTGGACGCACCCTACGGCGTCTACTTCGTCTTCGGCAACCACGACAAGGGCAGGTACAGCAACGGCGCCCGCGGCTACAACGGGGACGACCTGAAGGCGGAGCTGACTGCCGACGGGGTCACCGTGCTGGAGGACGAGTCTGTGCTGTTGGGTGGCCAGTTCTACCTCATCGGCCGCCAGGATGCGTCGGAGGAAAAGGACTTCGACGGCAGCCGGGCGTCTATGAGCGAGCTGACTCAGTCGCTGGACAAGGACAAGTACCAGATCGTCCTGGACCACCAGCCCTGCGACTACGACGCCCAAGCCCAGTCCGGCGTGGATCTGGTCCTCTCCGGCCACACCCACGGGGGACAGCTCTTTCCCCTTCGTCCAGATCCAGCAGCTCACCGGCATCGGCGGGAACGACAGGGTTTACGGCACCGAGACCCGCGGCAACACGAAGTTTGTGGTCACCTCCGGCATCTCCGACTGGGCCATCCAGTTCAAGACCGGCTGTTGGTCAGAATTCGTGGTCATCGATGTGACCGGCACGGCGGCAAAATAAAATACAGCACAGCTCCCAATCAGATGGTTGGGAGCTGTTTTCTTGACAGGGGAGGGTGGGGGATGGTACACTAAAACATACGAAAACGATATGTTGATGCGACAGGGGAGAGAGGGAGCCAAACGGTTCCCTCTTGGCCTGTCCGTTTGGAGACAGAGAGAAAGGAAATTGAAAGATGACGTTACAACAGCTGCATTATGCCATCACCATCGCGGAGAAAGGTTCCCTGAACAAGGCCGCGGAATTCCTCTATATCGCCCAGCCCTCCCTGACCAGCGCCATGCAGGAACTGGAAAAAGAGTTGGGCATCACCATCTTCCACCGCAGCGGACGAGGGGTCACCCTGACCCAGGACGGGGCGGAATTCTTGCTCTACGCCCGGCAGGTCTACAGCCAGTACGAGGAGCTGCTGGAGAAGTACGGGGACGGGAAGAACCTGAAAAAGAAGTTCGGCGTCTCCACCCAGCATTACTCCTTCGCCGTGAAAGCCTTTGTGGAATTGGTGAAGGCTTTTGATATGTCTCAGTACGAATTCGCCATCCGCGAGAGCAAGACGCGCGAGGTCATCGACGACGTCGCAAGCCTGCGTAGCGAGATCGGCATCCTCTACCTCAGCGACTTCAACCGCTCTGCCATTCAGAAATTATTGCGGGCAAACCGACTGGAATTCCACCACCTCATCGACTGTCAAGCCTACGTCTACCTGTGGTCGGGCCACCCGCTGGCAAAGGAGAAATCCATCCGCTTCGAACAGCTCAAGGACTACCCCTGCCTGTCCTTCGAGCAGGGGGACGCTACCTCCTTCTACTTCGCCGAGGAGATCTTGAGCACCAACGAATACACCCGCACCATCAAAGCCTGCGACCGTGCCACCATGCTCAACCTGATGGTGGGCCTCAACGGCTACACCCTCTGTTCCGGCATCATCTGCGAGGAATTGAACGGCAGCGACTACCTTGCCGTGCCCTTTGAGGCGGACTCGGTGGAGGAGGACAGTGTGATGGAGATTGGCTATATCACCAAGAAAAACTCCATTTTGAGCGAGATTGGCGCACTTTATATCAAGGAAGTGGAGGAATACCTGCTGAAGGCCCAGCAGGCAGGGCAGACCTGAGGACAGCTGTTTTGCCGTCACGCACAGAACACTGAGTTATAGATTGAATCTATTGCCTACTATATTCATATGATATTGGACAGCAGGCGGAATATGGGTCTATAATAGCCCCACGAAGGAGGGAGAGACCCTATGATCGTATTGCAGCACGTCAGCAAAGTGTTTGCTGGTTCGGATAAAACAAAGCAAGTCCACGCAGTGGACGATGTAAACCTGACCATCCAGGATGGCGATATTTTCGGCATCATCGGGTTCTCTGGAGCAGGGAAATCCACCCTGGTGCGCTGTATCAACCTGCTGGAGCGACCCACCTCCGGCAGCGTGGAGGTGGACGGCCAGGAGCTGACCCGAATGTCCGCTAAGGAACTACGCCAGGCGCGGAAAAAGATCGGCATGATCTTTCAGCACTTCAACCTCATGCCCTCCCGCACCATCTTCGGCAACGTGGCCTACCCCCTCCGGGGCAGCGGCCTGAGCAAGGAAGAAATTCGAGCAAAGGTCCACAGCCTGTTGGAGCTGGTAGGCATCGCCGACAAGGAGAACGCCTACCCCAGCCAGCTCTCCGGCGGACAGAAGCAGCGGGTGGCTATCGCACGAGCCTTGGCCAACGACCCCAAGATTTTGCTCTGTGACGAGGCCACTTCCGCGTTGGACCCCCAGACCACCAAAGCCATTCTGAGCCTGCTCCACCACCTGAACCAGACCCTGGGCATCACCATCGTGGTCATCACCCATGAGATGGCGGTGGTGAAGGAGATCTGCAACCGAGTTGCAGTCATGGATCACGGCAAGGTGGTGGAAGAAGGATCGGTCTTCTCCGTGTTCGCGACTCCTAAGGAGCCCATCACACGGGACTTCATCAAGACCACTTCCAATCTGCAAAAGATCGAGGAGCTCATCGCAGACGGCTCCCCGGTGGTGGCGCTGAAGCCGGGCGAACGGATCGTCCGCCTGTCCTACGTGGAGCGGAACCCGTCGGAGCCGCTGATCTCGCTCATCACCCAAAAGTTTGGGATTACCTTAAATATCATCTTCGCCGATGTAGAGATCGTCCAGAATGCGCCCATCGGCGGAACGGTCGCCATCTTCAGCGGCGACAGCGGGCAGATTGACGCAGCGCTCGCATATTTGAAAGAGAAAAATGTCGGTGTGGAGGTGATTCGGCAATGACGGAATTTTTGACTGGCATCATGCCCAACGTGATGGACAGATTACCTGACTTTTACCAGGCTATCGGAGATACCCTCATCATGGTGGGCTGGTCGGGCAGCATCGCCTTTGTCCTGGGCTTGTTCCTGGGCATTGTCCTCACCGTCACCAAGCCCGGCGGCATCCTAGAGCAAAAAGTGGTCTATCAGGTGCTGGATAAGTTAGTGAACTTCTTCCGCTCCATCCCCTTTATCATCCTGCTCACCTGGGTCATCCCCCTCTCCCGCGCCATCATGGGCACCGCCATCAACGTCCCCGGCGCCATCGTCCCCCTCATCATGGGCACCGTGCCCTTCTTCTCCCGTCAGGTGGAGGGTGCGCTGGACGAGCTGGATCATGGCCTCATCGAAGCTGTCCTGTCCATGGGCTCCAGCCCCTTGGAGATCATCTTCCGGGTGTACCTGCGGGAGAGCATCTCCGCCATCGCGCGGGGCACCACCATCACCGCCATCAGCCTGGTGGGTCTCACCGCAATGGCCGGTGCCGTCGGTTCTGGCGGCCTGGGCAACTTCGCCATCCAGTATGGCCATGACCGCAACATGACCGACGTGACTTGGGTCACCGTCATCGTGGTCTTTATCATCGTCAGCATCATCCAGGTTGTGGGCAACCTGGTCGTCAAGAAGAACAAGCACTGAGAAGGGAGTACCAAATGGAAGTATTGAAACGAAAGATCATCATCGTCGGCGCTGGCCATGTTGGCTCCCACGCAGGCTACGCCCTGCTCTCTCAGGGGCTGGTGGAAGAGATCGTCTACATCGACATCGACCAGAAAAAGGCGGAAGCCCAGGCGTTGGACCTGTACGACTCCACCCTCTACCTGCGCAAGGGCGCCATCGTCCGAGCCGGGGACTACTCCGACGCCAAGGACGCTCAGCTGCTCATCGTAGCCGCAGGCCCTCTGCCGGACATGAGCAAGGGACAGACGCGAATGGACACCCTGCGCCAGACCATCGAAGTCCTGAAGGACGTGACCGCCAAAATCAAAACCTCCGGCTTCTCCGGCATCATCCTGAGCATCTCCAACCCGGCGGACGTCATCGCCCACTATATCCAGCACGTGCTGGATTGGCCGCCCGAAAAAATCTTCTCCACCAGCACCACCCTGGACTCCGCCCGTCTGAGACGTGCCATCGCCCAGGCCGTTGGAGTGGATCAGAAGTCCGTGTACGCTTACGCACTGGGCGAGCACGGCGAGAGCCAGATGGTGCCCTGGTCCATCGTTACCATCGCAGGCAAGCCCCTGTCCCAGCTCATGGAGGAGCGGCCGGATACCTACGGCAAGCTGGATCTGGACGCCCTGGCGGCGGAAGGCAAGAAGGGCGGCTGGATCATCCTGGGCGGCAAAGGCTCCACCGAGTTCGGCATCGGCGCATCCATCGCTGAGGTCATCCGGGCGGTGTTCGGCGACGAAAACCGCGTCCTGCCTGTCTCCGTCTACCTGGATGGCCAGTACGGCCAGCACGGCGTGTACGCCAGCGTCCCGGCGGTGTTGAACCGGAACGGCGTGGCGGACATCATCGAATTGAAGCTCACCGAGGAGGAACAGAAGGAGTTCGACGCCTCATGTAAGACCATGATCGAAAACTTTAACCTGGCATTGACCTTGTAATCGAGAAAATAAGAGAAAAATCGGAGGAATTTCCTATGAATATCAAGAAACTTATTGCAGTCACCCTGTCTGCAGCCACCTTCGCCCTGTCCCTGACCGCCTGCGGCGGCAAGAGCAGCGACTCCAGCGCAGGCAGCAGCAGCGGCGCCGAATCCACCACCGTCAAGCTGGGCGTGGTGGGCAGCATCTATGAAGACCTGTGGAAACCGGCACAGGAGAGCCTGAAAGCAGAGGGCATCGACCTGGAGATCGTCCAGTTCTCCGACTACGCCACCCCCAACAACGCCCTGAACAGCGGCGACATCGACTTGAATGCCTTCCAGCATCAGATCTACCTGGATAACGAGGTGGAACAGCAGGGCTACAAGATCCAGTCCATCGGCTATACCTTCATCATCCCCCTGAACATCTATTCCCACAAGGTGAAGGCCATCTCTGACATCAAGGACGGCGACGTGGTCGCGATCCCCGACGACGTGACCAACGGCGGCCGCGCCATCAAGGTCCTGGCCGCAGCGGGCCTCATCACCCTGAAGCAGGACGCAGGCTTCAACCCCACTCTGGATGACATCGAGACCTACAACACCAAGATCACCATCAAGGAGCTGAAGGCCAACACCATCCCCTCCGTCCTGGACGACGTGACCGCAGCTGTGGTCAACGGCAACTACGCCCTGGACTTCGGACTCAAGACCGAGGAAGCCATCTACAAGGACAGCGTCCTGGACGAGGCCAAGTACTGGAACCTGATCGCCGCCCGCACCGAGGACCTGCAGGACAAGGACAAGGTGGCCGTGTACCAGAAGGTGGTCAAGGCATTCCAGTCTGACGCCACGGAAAAAGTCTTCAACGACACCTTCGGCGGCTACTTCATCAAGGTCGGCTGGGATCAGGATCTGCTGGCAAGCAAATAACACACGCAAGCTGCTCCCCGCTGGATTGGTATGATTCAGCGGGGATACCTGTTTGGAGGGTAGTATATGGAACGAACGGCATTGAAAACGATCATCCCCGACGAGAACCGCCTGGTCTTTGACCACATCCCGCCGGAGTTTTTGAGCGACACTCTGGGCAGACGGAAGGGGGAGGCATCCGCTTTAGTCTTTGCCAAGAGCACGGAAGAGGTCAGCAAGCTCTTGCAGTACGCCCACGCCAACAAAATCCCCGTCACCCCCAGAGGGGCGGGCACCAACCTGGTGGGCTCCACCGTGCCAGTGGATGGGGGCATCATCTTGGACCTGTCCCAGATGAACCGCGTCTTGGAGCTGGACACGGAGACTATGACGGTCACCGTGGAACCGGGGCTGCTGTTGCAGGACTTGCAGGCATATGTGGAGGAACACGACCTGTTCTACCCGCCCGACCCCGGCGAGAAAGCCTCCTCCATCGGCGGAAACATCAGCACCAACGCCGGTGGGATGCGCGCGGTGAAATACGGGGTCACCCGGGATTACGTCCGGGGGCTGGAAGTGGTCACGGCGGACGGCACCGTGCTGACCGTAGGCGGCAAGAACGTGAAGGACGCCAGCGGCCTCTCCCTGAAACACCTGTACATCGGCTCGGAAGGTACCCTGGCGGTCATCACCAAGTGCATCCTGAAGGTCATCCCCAAGCCGGAGACCAGCCTGAGCATCCTGGTGCCCTATCCCGACCTGAAGACCGGCATCGGCAGCGTCCTGAGCATCCTGCGAGCGGACGCCAACCCCACGGCGGTGGAATTTATGGAGCGGAATGTGGTAAAATTGGGCGAGGACTTCTCCGGCGTCCGTTACCCCTGCCCGGAGGCAGGCTCCTATATCCTGCTCACCTTTGACGGCAGGGAAGGGGAAGTGGCCGCCAGCGCGGAACGCATTCAAGCCCTGGCTCTCTCCAGCGGCGCACTGGACTACATCCTCCTCACCGACCCCCAGCAGGCGGCGGACATCTGGAAGGTCCGCGGCGCCCTGGTCAAGGCGGTGGAAGCGGTGTCCGAGCAGGAGCCGGTGGACATCGTAGTGCCCATCAACCGGACGGCGGAGTTTATCGGCTATATCAACCAGCTGGAACAGTCCAGCGGGATGCGCATGGTCAGCTTCGGCCACGCCGGGGACGGCAACGTCCACCTGTGCGTCGTCCGCGGCGACCGGGACGAGGAAACCTGGCAGAAAGAGCTCCACGAGAACATGGACAAGGCGTACCACAAAGCCTACGAACTGGGCGGCATCGCCTCCGGCGAGCACGGCATTGGCATCAGCAAGCGCCGCTACTTCCTGCGGGAGACCCACTGGGAGAATCTGAGGGCCATGAATCAAATCAAGGACGCCCTGGACCCGCTCCACATTTTGAACGACAAGAAATCCTATCTGGTAGGAGGACAAGATGAAACAGCTATCTGAACGCACCAAGACCTTTACCGATTCCGTCATCCGTCGGATGACCCGGGTCTCGCTCCAATACAACGCCATCAACCTGTCCCAGGGCTTTCCCGACTTCGAGCCGCCTAAGGCCATCTTAGATCGGCTGGCAGAAGTAGCCCACGAGGACTTCCATCAGTACGCCATCACCTGGGGCGCACAGAACTTCCGCGAAGCCCTGGCGGCCAAGCAGTCTAAGCTCATGGGGCGCACCATCGACCCCAACGGAGAGATCGTGGTCACCTGCGGCAGCACCGAGGCCATGATGGCTGCCATGATGACGGTGGCCAACCCC
>OGCO01003561.1_pt1 | contig 18015 bp, 12 predicted proteins | sample 1570171 | NCBI WGS metagenome assembly OGCO01 (sample SAMEA4370583, study PRJEB24528) | human gut metagenome | reverse complement strand
AAAAGAGGTAATACAATGCCACAAGAAAAATTCCACTATAAATCGTTAGAAGAAGTCAAACAGCGCGCCGCAGAGCTGGGTGTTGACCTGCCCTTTGCAGCCGACACCCACGCGCTGGCGCAGCCGCTGACCGTGCGTAATATTACCTTCCCGAACCGTCTGGGCATCGCGCCCATGGAGGGCGCGGACTCGACGCCCGAAGGCGCACCCACCGAGTATACGACCCGCCGCTATGTCAACGAGGCTATCGGTGGCAGCTCGGTCATCTGGTTCGAGGCAATCTCCATTGTGGAGGAGGGACGATCCTCCCAGACACAGCTGCTCCTGACCCGCGGCACGCTGGACGAGTTCAAGAAGATGACCACCGCCGTCAAGGAGGCGGGCCTCAAGGCCAACGGCTATGCGCCGTATTTGATCATGCAGGCCAACCACAGCGGCCGCTACTCCAACCCCGGCAACAAGCCTGCCCCGATGATCGCCTACCGCCACCCGATTCTGGAGCAGTACCGCGCCGCGGATGACTCCTGCATCGTGACGGACGATTACCTGAAAGGGCTGGAAGAAAAGTTCGGCGAGGCAGCCGCCCTTGCCAAGGAAGCAGGCTTTGACGCGGTGGACATCAAGAGCTGCCACGGCTACCTGCTGGCAGAGCTGGCATCCGCCTACAACCGCCCCGGCGAGTACGGCGGCAGCTTTGAAAACCGCTTCCGCCTGCTGAAAAACGGAATCCGCGCCGCCAAGGTGTACGAGGACGACAGCTTTATGGTCACGGCGCGCGTCGGCATCTACGACGGCTACGCCTACCCGTGGGGCTTCGGTGTCAGTCCGGAGAGCGGCATGACGCCCGATTTGACTGAACCCATCCGCCTGGTGCGCGATTTGCACAACGAACTGGGTCTGAATATGGTCAACCTGACGATGGGCAACCCCTACGCCACCACCCATGTGACCCGCCCCTTCGACTTTGGCAAGTATGAACCGGACGAACATCCGTTTGTCGGCCTGTCCCGCATGATCCACGGCATTGGCGCAGTGAAAAAGGCTGTGCCGGAAATGACGGTTTGGGCATCTGCACCTACTTACCTGCGAGCCTATGCTGATCTGTTCAGCGCAGGCGCGGTCGAGCAGGGCCTGTGCGATGGTATGCTGTTCGGCCGCATGGCCTTTGCTGACCCGGATTTCGCCAACGAGATCGTCAAAAATGGCCGCATCGACCCTAAGCGGGTCTGCCTGACCTGCGGCAAGTGCGGCGATTTGATCCGCGCTCACAAGCCCACGGGCTGTGTCATCCGAGACAGTAAGACGTTTATGCCGTTCTACAAGGAATTTTTGGAGATCAAGAAAACGCAGCCCGCGAACTTCCGCGGCTGATAGAGAGGGTGTACTTATGAAAAAAACTGCCATCGTCACCGGGTCCAGCCGCGGCATCGGCTTTGCCATTGCCAAGCAGCTGGGGCTGGATGGATACAATATTGTTATGGTCGCCACCGGCCCACAGGAGAAAAACCAGCATGCGCTGGATGAGCTGAAAGCGATGGGCATTGACTGCGCCTATGTGCAGGCCAACATCGGCGCCACCGAAGACCGCAAGAAGATTCTGGACGGCACACTGGCCGCCTTTGGCCGCGTGGATGTGCTGGTCAATAATGCAGGCGTTGCTCCCAAAGTCCGCGCCGATTTGCTGGATATGAGCGAGGAAAGCTTTGACTATGTTGTCGGCATCAACACCAAGGGCAATATGTTCCTGACGCAGCTGGTGGCCAAGCAGATGATTTCGCAGGAACCTGTCGATGGCCGCAAGGGCGTCATCGTCAATGTGTCCAGCTGCAGCTCGGTGGTGTCCTCCACCAACCGCGGCGAATACTGCGTGTCCAAGGCGGGTATCTCGATGCTGACGACGCTCTACGCCGACCGCCTGGCTGCTGAGGGCATCCTTGTCAACGAGGTGCGCCCCGGCGTTATCGCCACCGATATGACCAGCAAGGTGCAGGGCAAGTATGATGCCTTGATTGAAAAGGGCACCTTCCCCATCGCCCGCTGGGGCACGCCGGAGGATGTGGCCGGGGCCGTCAGCCTGCTGTGCAGCGACCGTCTGCGCTACACCACCGGCAACTACATTGATGTGGATGGCGGCTTCCATATCCAGCGCCTGTAAGGGAGCAACGAGATGGAAAACGAAATTTTCCGCGCCGGAAATTACACCGCCAAGGTCGTCCGCTGCAACACGGCCATCGTGGGCAGCGGCGCAGCGGGCTTCAACGCCGCCGACCGCCTGTGGCAGCTGGGGCAGCATGACATCGTCCTCGTCACCGAAAACCGCGTCGGCGGCACCAGCCGCAACACCGGCAGCGACAAGCAGACCTACTATAAGCTGACCCTGTCCGGTGGCGACCCCGACAGCGTGCGCGAGATGGCCGACACACTGTTTGCAGGCCGCTGCGTGGATGGTGATATTGCCCTGTGCGAGGCCGCGCTCTCGACCCAGTGCTTCTTGAAGCTGGTCGAGCTGGGCGTGCCGTTCCCCCGCAACCGCTACGGCGAGTACATCGGCTACAAGACCGACCACGACCCGCGCCGCCGCGCCACCAGCGTGGGACCCTACACCAGCAAGCAGATGACCGAGTGCCTGGAAGCTGCCGTGCAGGCCAAGGGCGTGCCGATGCTGGACAAGACTCAGGTTATCAAAATTCTGACGGACGGCGGTACGGTCTGCGGGCTGCTTTGCCTGAACGTGACCGCGCAAGACGACGCCGACCGCTTTACGCTGATTCGATGCAAAAACGTTATCTGGGCCACCGGCGGCCCCGCCGGTATGTACGCCGACAGCGTCTATCCCTTCAGCCAGTATGGGGCCACCGGCCTTGCGCTGGAAGCAGGCGCAAAGGGCAAAAACCTGACCGAATGGCAGTACGGGCTTGCCTCCGTTGCGCCGCGCTGGAATGTTTCCGGCACCTATATGCAGGTGCTGCCGCGGGTCTACTCCACGGCGGCAGACGGCAGCGGCGAGCGCGAGTTTTTGATGGACTTTTTCACCGACGCGCACGATATGCTCAGCAAGCTGTTTTTGAAGGGCTACCAGTGGCCCTTTGATGTGCGCAAGGTTGCCGACGGCAGCTCCATCATCGACATCCTTGTGTATCTGGAAACCTGCAAGGGACGCAAAGTCTATCTTGATTACCGCACAAACCCCGCGGGCGGCGCGTTTAGCTATGACGCCTTGCTGCCCGAGGCGCGCGAGTACCTGACCCGCGCCGGTGCCTGCTTCGGCACGCCCATCGAGCGGCTGGCGCATATGAACCAGCCAGCCATCGATTTTTACCGTGATAAGGGTGTGGATTTGTACACCCAGCCGTTGGAAATTGCCCTCTGCGCCCAGCATAACAACGGCGGCATTGGCATCGACTGCTGGTGGCAGACCGACGTGAAAGGCCTGTTTGCCGTGGGTGAAGCCGCTGCCAGCCACGGCGTCTACCGCCCGGGCGGCACGGCGCTGAACGCCGGGCAGGTGGGCAGCACCCGCGCGGCGCAGTACATCGCCGCCCGCTGTCAGGGCGATGCCCCCGCCTGCTTTGACACAGAGGCCGCCGCTGCCCTGGCCGAGATGGGCGCACTGGCAGATGCCTGCCGCGCCGATACCGGCAATGTGCGCGCCCTGTGGCAGCATGCCGCCGAGGAAATGAGCCGCTGCGGTGCCGCCATACGCGACCCCGCGCAGATACGCGCCTACGGCAAGCAGGTGGAAGCGCAGCTTGCCGGCTTTGCCAAAACGGTCAAGGCGGGCAGCCGCACCGAGCTTGCCATGGTCTACCGCCTGCGCGATATGCTGCTGAGCCAGCGAGCCTACCTGACTGCCATGACTGACTACACCGCCCACGGCGGCAAAAGCCGCGGCAGCGCCCTGTACACCGACCTGACGGGCGGGGTCAAGCCGTTTGCCCAGCTGCCGGATACCTTCACCTTTGCCTTGGACGAAACCGAAGCCCCGCTGATTCAGGAGCTGTGGTTCGAGGATGGTACCTGCCGCACCGCTTGGCGCGCCCCGCGCCCCATCCCCGAGGATGACGACTTTTTTGAAAACGTCTGGCGCAGCTACCGCGAAACCGGCAACATCGATTGAATAACACTGATTGCTGTAGATGCTGTTTAGGCTGCGGCAACGTAACCGCTCAACCACAGCCATCGAACAAAAATAAAGCTGGAGCCGATTTTGACTCCAGCTTTATTTTTGCCTGACGGTTGAGGTTGAGCGCTTACTGCAATAGCTTACTAGATTAAGGACAAAAGCCCACTCTAAATAAGGCTACATACAAAAACCTAGTTTTTTGATAGTGCGCATTTCTATAATAAGTTGTATTTTGGACGATAATTTGATATATGATTAAATTTCATGTCATCAATTAATAATTGCATATAACAGGACTAGTAAATAAATATCTAGCGAAGTGTCCATATTAGGTAACCAATTCTCCAGGGGCGTTTAGATTACACGCTATAGATACCTGGCGAATGGGTGGAGAGTGATAAAAGGCGGTGTGAGAAAGACATGCTGGAAAATATTGGCGAAACAAAGCAGAAATATTATCTGAAAGAAGTTGCCTCTGGTGTTTACTTTTTTTGATTTGCGGTATAACATAAACAGAAGGAGGTGCGCTTATGTTTGGTAAGAATTTGAGATATGAAGGGCTGTGTAGATGAATACAGCGAATGTTCCGTAGATGAAATTGCTGAAAAGTATATCGAAGGAACACCGGAGGTTGGCACGGTTGGCGTTCATGTTGACGATACCAACAGATTGCCGAGGACTCCTGAAGTAATAACTGGAAGCAATAATGAGGATTCTACGCTGACTGAGGGAACGGTACATTATGATGTTCGCTTTGATGCTATTGCGCCGACATCAGCGCATGATGCGGCTTCGCAAGGCTTGATTCGGCTTATTATTAACGTGGAAGCACAGACTGCGTTCAATCCGGGATATCCGCTGACGAAACGTGCAATCTATTATTGCAGCAGAATGATTTCCGCCCAGCACGGGCCGATATTCAAAAAGTCGGAGTATGGAAAAATCCGAAAAGTGTATTCTATATGGGTTTGTACAAAACCGTCCGATGAATTTCAAAATACACTCACAAGGTATTCGATTTGCCCGGAACAGTTGATTGGAAATGCAACTGAAAAATCAGAAAACTATGATCTTATGAGCGTGGTAACGATTTGTCTGGGAAAACCTGATTCGGAAAACTATACAGGTATTCTAAAATTTTTGGATGTGCTGCTTTCTTCGTCAAGGGCAGCTACAGAGAAAAAGAAAATTATCGAAGAAGAATTTGGCGTTGCAATGAGTGAAGAACTGGAAAGTGAGGTGCTTACTATGTGCAACCTTAGTCAGGGAGTCAGGGCCGAAGGCAGAGAGGAAGGCAGGAAAGAAGGCATCAGCATAGGAGAGATTGGGATGCTCGTTCAGCTTGTTCGAGACGGTGATTTGAAACCAGAGCGTGCTGCTGAAAAAGCTAAAATGACAGTCGAAAAATTCAAAAAAATAATGGCGAACTACCCATTGCAGGCTGTATAAAACAAAAAATTGTGTATAAGCTAGCATAAATCGAATCATTAGGCAGCTCGCTTGTATGGGGTTCAAGAGGCCGTGAGTTCGACTCTCGCCACTCGGACCAAAGATGGCTGTCAAGGTCAGCAGGAGCGTCAAATCCGAAAGGATTTGGCGCTTTTTTGTTTTTTACGGCTTCAAACGCGGCAGCGCTTGCTCCAAACCGTTGGCGATGGAACGCTTGCGGCGTATGTCCAGATGGCCGTAAATGTTTGCGGTCATCTTGATGTCCGAGTGGCCGAGCCACTCCTGCACATCCTTCAGGCCGTAGCCCTCCGACAGCAGCATGCTGGCGCAGGTGTGGCGCAGGTCGTGGAACCGAATATGGGGCAGGGCGTACTTCTTCAGCAGCTTGTGGAAGGTATGGCTCACGTAGTCGGGGGAGTAGGGATGCCCGTCCTCCCAGGTGAACACATAGTCGTTGTCTATGTAGTCCTTGCCGAAGTGATTTCGGTAGATTTGCTCCTGCTGAAGCAGGATTTTGAACAGCCTCACCGCATCGTCCGTCAGGGGAAAGCTGCGGAAGCTGGATGCGTTCTTCGTCTTGTTCTTCTCCACAACCTTCGTGACCCGAGCCACGGTGTGCCGTATGGTCAGCGTTTGCATCGCAAAGTTGATGCTGTCCCATTTCAAGCCCAACACCTCGCTGCGGCGCAGGCCGTACAGCGCGGTGACATAGATGATAGGGTAGAGGCGCTCGTTTTTGACGGCGGTCAGCAGATCCCGCATCTGTGATTCCGTGTAGAACGTGCCGGTAAATTGCGCCGCGTGCGGCATGACGACCAAATCAGCTGGGTTTGTCTGAATCAGACCGTCCCTCTGCGCTAATTTGAGCGTCTGATTGAGCACGTTTTTATGTTGACGTAAACTGACCGCTGATAGGCCGCCGTGGCCGTCAGAGCGCCCGAATTTAGCCTTTACGTTGATGTAGGTCTGCAGCGTCTCGCCGTCAACATCGCACAGCCGGATTTGCAGGTCATCGAAGTAGGGGAGGATGTGCGCTCGGGCCTGAACCTCGTAGCCTTGGTAGGTGACCTCGTCCACGCGATGCCGGACATCCTCCAGCCAGCGGCGCACGGCGTCACTGAAAAGCATATCGGGCGGGGCAGCCTGCTCAGGCTTTTCGCCGAGCATGTCAAGCATGATCTGCCTGGCTTTGCCCTCGTTTCCTGTTACTGTCAGACCTGTGGAAACCCAGGTCTGATTTTTTTGCCATCTGTCGTATGCGTGAGCACGACATAGTATTTGTCGTTTTTTACGCGCAAGCTGGCTGTCATGAGAAGGGCCTCCCAAAGCATTGTGGCATAAGACTGCACCTCCAAGATTCGACTGGCGGGACGTGGCGTTTTCCTCGTCCGCAAAACCAGTATACTACAATCGTTACGATTTCAAAAATGTACGAATGGAACCAATATGGCGGCACAGCAATGCCGTGAAAGCGAGCGCCTTCACGGCATAATCTGCTGCTATATTGGTTTTGCGTTTTTCTCCCCCTGCAAATTCCAGACAGGCAACCCTTCCCGGCGCTGTGCCCTGCAAGGCAGCCTTTTGGCCGGCCTTGCAGCATGTTATCACGCTTTCTTGGCACGCTCCCCGGGATGATCCGGATCATGGCGATGCTTCCCCAAAAGCAGTACGGCAGAGGACGCTATTCAGTTGTCGCAAGAGGAAGTATATCTCCTCTCAATTACAATGGATAGCGTCGGAGAGTGGGAATGGGACGGGGAAAATATAAATATTTTTGTAGTGAGCAAATTGTGCAGTTATTCCAGGGAATGTTTATTGTTAAACAGATTGAATGATTTTGTTTTAAATGGAATATGTGGTTGATTTGCTTCGCTATCGAAGATATAATTACGGTAGAGTGTGATTTGAAGATATATTATTGTTTGTGTTTATAGGAAAACATTTCGTGATTGTAATTTGAAAACCTGACATTTTATGCGGAGGAGGAAATAAAATGAACGATAGAATAGATGCTGTTTTGGTTGATACCTCTGTATACCATAAAAGGCAATGTGATTTTGAGGGGATTACGAATTCAATTATTCCGATGCTTCTGCAATTACTAAGAGCAAATAATATTAAACTGCTTTCTCATTCAATTCTCATGAGAGAAATAAAGAAGCATATTGGCCAGTCTGAGTTAATTTCCCGAATCAATAATTTTCAATCGGCGCTAAGAAAGTATAATAAGCAGCTTCAGATGATTGAAACTTCAGCAGAAGAACTTAATCAAAAGCTGGAAGCATTGAATATGGAGAAGCGACTGACAACTTGCTTTGAAGCCTTTTACGAATACGCAACTGTTATTCCGGATGCAAATGTAAATGATGTTTTTGATGATTATTTTAATGCCCGCCCTCCCTTTCGAGCAGAGGGAGAAAAGAAACATGAATTTCCAGATGCATTTATATTGAAAGGCCTAAAAAAGTATTGTGATAACAATCCAGACGAGACAATCCTTGTAATAAGTGATGATTCGGATTGGAAAAATACATTAGAAGGAAACAATCAAGTTGTCGTTATAAGTGATTTGGAAGCTGCTATGGTTCTTCTTTGGGAGCAGTTGGACGATAAGGATGAACTATTCCAAATGCTTCTTTTGAAGATGAATAAAGAAATATGCAGTCGAATTAAAAATGAGGCAATTTGTGAGGCATTTTGCATCGATGCGATTGATACAGCAGATGAGGTGGAAATAAAAAATATAAAGGTTTCTAGCATTAGAGAAGATATTGTCCCTCTCAATGTGGAAGCAGATTGTGTTTTGCTTCAAATTACTGCTGTGTTAGTTGTTGATGGATGCTCAGAATTTTTGGATGCGAATCGTTCTGTTTGGGACAATGAAGATCGGTGCTATTATTTTAGCGCATATACTCACTTAGATTTCTATCATGCATCAGCTGAGGTTGATTGTGAAGTTAAAATAAAGTTTTCGAGTGATGGGAGTTTCTCTGACATTGAATTGGTGTCCATAAAACTTCTGAATAAATGGGATATTGATTTGGAGCTTGAGGATGCTGAAGTAGAGGAAAGAGATATTACGGACTATGGAGAAGATGAATATCGTGCAGAGCAAGCTGAATCTTCAGAAGAATACTATCACCATTGAGGTTCCATAAAACTTTGAAAAATGAATAACTGCTCAATCACAGTTGTAGAGTCAAAAATAGAGTGGAAGCCTGTGTTCCAGCCTTATTTAACCGTTTGATCAAAGAAGTTCACTTTAGCGCCCACTCTGCAACGACTGAAGGCATTGAATACTACGAGGATCGCAAGCTGGACAAGACGCAAATCCTGCGTTTGGCAACATGCAAAATATATTAATGAAGGCCACCATGTAATTCTGAAAGGTGCCTCAGATAATGGAAAAACATATATCACCTGTGCTCTTGGAAATGCCGCTTGCCGCCGCTTAAGAAGATTGCTTACATTCGCTTGTCCGAATTGCTGGACGAAATTACAATTGCCGGCAGTCGTGGTGAATTGAAAAGTTGCAAACTGTCTACAGGTTGTGCTTTGCCAGCGCTTTTGCTGGCATGAAGGTTCGATGAGGTGACATAAATATTCCTATAGAATAGCCTAATTTGTATGTGCAGATTCCGATATACAACTGGGGTTTTAGTGCGTGAAAGTTGGGCTGGGCCGACGATGCGGTGGGGCGAAGAGTTCGTGTAGATGGGGGCTACGATTCCGATTTATACAAATGGCTTCTCTAAAAAGGCGGCTATCTTTTTTATATTGGAGTTCAAAGAAAAATGTAAAAAACTTTTTTACAACGAGGTTGATTTCACGAAGCTGATAGTATATAATAATAGAAGAAGGGAGAGATGAAAAGTGCGATTTGATGAACTTTTTGAAATGAGAAAACTGACAGGGAGAAAATTGAAGGACTATATTCGCAGCAATGGATTCTCAAAGGTATCATTCTGTAAGAAAACAGAAATTTCTCGCCCTACTTTAGATAAGATTTTGAATGGCGAGATAGATAGTAAGAGTACATTCGATAGGCACTTGAATAAAATTCTTACAAGTTTGAGCATTGACACGGATACTTTGATGAGATTTTCACCGAGAGTGCAAAGTGTAGATGCCGTGTACTCACAAAATGCTCCAATAGATTATCAGATGAATGATAAGGCAAAGGTGGAGTATGATTTGTTACAGGATATTCTAAATCTTTGCAGTGTTTATTATTAAAGGCGGAAGGGTATGAGTGAGCGAATTACAGCAGCCAACTTAGATGAGGTTATCAAAAGAAACGGAGTTATTGAGGAACAGATGAAGCAGAGTGCTTCGCTTATCGGGTCAAAATACAATCCGATGCAGATAAATTCTCCAATACAGTTGGCGTTACAGATTTTAAGACCGTATGGTTTGATACAGCTACCGATTGATAATCGCTATTTAAGTGGAGCAATTTTTGTTCGGGATGAAAAGCGAATCCCATTGATAAATACAGCACTTCCGAGAGCAAATCAGTATTTTACAGCGTGGCATGAAATTTATCATCTGTTGTTTGATGAAGTTTCTTTTGACCATTTGATTGAGTCCGAAACATTGATGGAAGAACGAAAGGCTGAATATTTTGCTGCGCTTATGCTGTTGGGAAAACTTATGCCGTATTTTGAGGGATTAAAGGATATGGACTTCCAAGCAAAAGCATTTCAGTGTATGAACGCTTTCCAAGCGCCCTACAAGGCAGTGCTGATCTCACTGTACGAAAGTGCAGTGAAGAATGGGAACACGGCTATCGCAGAAGAAGTTAAGGAAAATTTTGATGTGCAGGTTGAAGATATTGCACACAGATTCCGCAATTTAGGATTGGATGATTCTCTTGTGCGGCCTTCGTATGTAGTAAATGTGAGTCTGTTGCAAGAGAAAATCAATAAGATGATTAGCAATGAGCCGGAAGTGGAATACCATAAAGACAATGAAGCATTTCTAAAAACAGTTTTAAGTGAATTTAAAACGCTGACTGGAGAGGCCGATGCTTAATATACCAGAGTATAAAGAATATGGTGGGGAAACCAGAATAGCACTTATGGATAACTCATCGCTGGCATTTATGCACGAGCTGAGCCAGAGAAGTTATCCAGCTGATAGAATCCTCGGAGTATACGATTTGATTCTTATCCCGAAGTGGGTAATGGAAGAGATTGAAGATTCTACATACAGAAGCACCTATGTAGAACAGCTTCAAGCACAAGGGTATCCTATTCGTTGGATTGATGAAACGAAGTATGCTGCTTTTGTCAATGATGAAGATGTGAACTTGTACTACATTGTTGAAGCTGCGGTGTCGCGTGTGTCAGAGTTGATGCGCTTTCTTCGTAGGAAAGTAAAAACCGAAGATTTGATTGATTTGCCTTCCGCAGAAGAATGGATGAATCGGCTGTACGATGAATGGCCGATTCATGGAAGAACGCTGTCAACGGGTCGCGTTCTAAAAAAGAACGCAGGAGAAATCTCATTGACGATTCTTGCTGAAGTATTCGCGTGGTATCACGATGAAGTGGACAGTCTGACAATCTATACGCAGGATACGGATGCGCATGAGTTCCAAACGAATGCAGAACGGATGTTGACGGGAAAATCTGAATTTACTCCTGCGCTGGATTCTCCGATTTCGGTGGCCTTTAAGTCAAACGACTTTATTTTGTGCCAGATGTATCGTGAGGGAGCCTTAACTTTGGATGAGGTGCGGCAGCTTCGCCGCGATGATAGAAAATTGACTTATACACGGCAGCAAGCAGATAAGTCGATTATTTGCCGCAAAGAAGTCATAGCGAAAGAGCAGTTCATTGATTTGATTCAAGACGCGACAGTTCAAATTCTGTTCTAACAGTGATATGGTAGAAAAAAGGGGCAGAAGATGTACCTGAAATGGGCTGCATATAGCAAAGAACGTTTCTACGTGGATATTTAAAAGATAAAAAGAAATTCTTCTCGTGAAGAAAGACTTGATCTGGAAGATTGATTAGAAGATTTGAGTAAAGTATCTCGAGTAAAAGTCTGCATATAAGATTAACATATAGAATGAAAAGCGAACCATTCACAATCTTATATGTTTACAAAATCTAGTGTAGGCTCGTGGCAAATGAGAAAATTTATGTTACGGTAGAGGTTGGCTTAATAATGGGAGCAATGGCAACAGAGTTCTGAATTTTGTTGCAAAGTATGATTAGAAGTGGGTGTGAAAATGATTATATCCGAATTAAGGGTTTATAATTTCCGTCGATTCAAAGCTGTGGATGATGCTCCCGGTTTAAAAATTACTTTTCACAAGGGACTAAATGCTCTAATTGGCGAAAATGATTCCGGAAAAACCGCCGTAATAGATGCATTAAAATTAGTCTTGTTGACACAGAGTAACGAGTATATCAGACCGTCAGATGAGGATTTTTATAAGACGATTGATGGAGATGCTTGCTCAGAGTTTAAAATCGATTGCACGATTTCAGAATTCACGCAGAATGAAGCAAAAAACTTTATTGAATATCTTTCGTTCAACAAGACCGAAAATGGGATTGAATATACGCTTGAACTTCATTATCGGGCATGGAAAGATGGGCATAGGATATATCAGGAATTGCGTGTGGGCGATGTGGAGGACGGGATTTCGATTGACGGAAAGGCAAGAGAACTGCTAAAAGCTGTTTATTTGAAACCACTCCGTGATGCCGAACGGGAAATGAGTTCCGGACGTGGTTCCAGAATCTCCCAAATACTTCTCAATCACCCTGTTTTCAAAGATAAAAAAGAACATGCGGTTCTCGACATCTTTCGGGGAGCAAATAAACAAATTGAAGATTATTTTACAGATAATGTAGATGGGAAGCGTATCCTTCAGACAATCCGCAGCAATTTAGAGTCGTTTAATGATAAAGGTCAAGATAGTAATGCAGAATTGAAAACTTCGGACATTCAGCTTAAGGCTATACTGGAGTCTCTGTCATTAGATGCCCCTGAGTTTAACCCTGGACTTGGGGAGTTGAATCTGCTATTTATTGCGGCGGAATTACTGCTACTTAAAGACGACATGGATGGGGGGTTAAAACTGGCTTTAATTGAAGAATTGGAAGCCCACCTGCATCCACAAGCGCAACTTCGGCTAATCAGTTATCTCCAGAATGAATATAACAAGAACGATGTTCAAATTATCATATCGACACATAGCCCTATTCTAGCATCAAAAATCAACCTCAAGAATTTGATTTTAATGAAAAATGGCACTGGACATGATTTGGCGGAAGGACAAACAGGGTTACAAAAAGGTGATTACCTGTTTCTACAACGTTTTCTAGACTCGACAAAAGCTAATTTGTTTTTTGCTAAAGGTATCATAATGGTCGAAGGTGATGCAGAGAATATTTTGATACCTGTTATTGCAGATATTTTAGGCTATCCATTAGAAAGATACGGTTTATCTATTGTAAATGTTGGAAGCACAGCTTTCCTTCGATATAGTAGAATTATGGTGAGAAAAGACGGTGCAAATATTGGAATACCGGTTTCCGTAATAACTGATTGTGATGTAAGGCCATACGACGTTGATCCTGTAACAAAAGAAAAAATATTCAACGAAAAGGAAGTTGAATCTTCGCAGGCTAAAGAAGAAAAAGACAGAAGATATACAAATGGCTCGGTACGCGCCTTTACTTCACCTCGGTGGACACTCGAGTATTGCATTGCCTTGAGCAGTCTTTCGGATGATTTCCACAAAGCGGTTCATTATGGGAAGAAGATTCTGAATGCCCAAGAGAATATTTCGCTGACTGATGCAAAGATTGATGAAGCAAATGGTGCCGCCGAAGCGGAAGCACAGGAGTGGAAGGAGCTCTCCCATGCTAAAAAGGCATACAATGTTTATAATTTAATGCTTAATGGGGATGGAAAAAGCAGTCTGAAAGCGATTGTTGCGCAGTGCTTGGCTTCGCTTTTGCGTTGGAAAATATCTATAATTCCAGATGGACTAACACAAGAAAAGATGTTTGACCTTGACTTGTATGGATTCAAAATTGACGAAGGTAAGAAAGAAACATTGAAATCTGAAATCGAGAACGACCCATTTTTAAGCTATATTGTGAATGCCATTAAATATGCAGCAGGGGATACGGTGTAGATAAGAGAGGGATTCTATGATGGAATGGAAGATTTCCGACCAAGATATTCAAACCGTAGAGGAACTCCTTTTGCCTCACGGTGCGCATTTCCCGGAAGATGCAAAGAAAGTTATATGCTGTTGGCATTCAACTGATGTGGCAGCTTGCCCGGGCAGCGGAAAAACGACGGTCCTTCTAGCAAAGCTGAAATTATTAGCAGATAGGATGCCACTTGAAAAAGGTGCAGGAATTTGCGTGCTCTCACATACAAACGTTGCTGTTGACGAAATAAAAAAACGGCTTTCTGGTTATTCAGACCGGCTTCTCAGTTATCCAAATTACATAGGTACAATTCAGTCGTTTATTGACAGGTTTGTGACTATGCCATACCTGCGAAATATTTTTGGAATGAATGTTCAGGTAATCGATAGTCTGACTTATGCACAGTTTGTGCTTAATAAGATGGAGCATAACGCAAGGTACAGAAAGCTTAACTATGTAACAAGAAATAATTTCCGAACTGGGAGTCAATTTTCAGAACGAATCAATCACACACAGTCATTGTACATACGAGATGATGGAGCACTTTGCATTCGAAAGCAGACAAGACCTTTGGCGGGTGCGGGAAAACCTTCCACAGAGCAATATAGGGAATTGGTGCTTGACCTTCTAAAAAATGAAGGAATTATACAATATCAAGATACCTATGCATATGCACGTGCTGCTATTGATGAATTACCAACAGAGTATACGAATCTGTTTTCTTCACGATTCCGATATGTATTTATCGATGAGTACCAAGACTGTAACTACATTCAAAGACAGGTTATAAACTCATTATTTGCCTCTGAGAAATGTGCGGTATTCAAAATTGGTGATTCTGATCAAGCTATCTATAATTCGGCCGAAGATACAACCTCCGACTGGATACCTCAGCCTGACTTTCTCCCAATTATGACTTCGTGTAGGTTTAACCAAGAAATTGCGGACGTGATTTGTAAGCTGAAAAAAGATGGTAAAAATATTATAACACTTGCTGGAAAAACGGGCATAAAACCCATTTTGTTTGTCTTTTCCCCCGAGAAGATTGACAAAGTTATGGACGAGTTTATTTCTACCTTAGATAGGTATGAAATCTACGATAATAATGGAATATATAAAGCTATCGGAGCGAGAAAAAAAGAAAATTCAGCCGGTTTGAAAATTGGAAGCTATTGGAGTGATTTTGATGGCTCAACAAAGAAGAAAAGTGAATGTAGCTATTGGGCTTTAGTAGATGAGATAAGCAAATCTTTGTTAGCTGGAAAATTATATAGAGCAGAGCAAGTTGTCTGTAGGCTATTGTGCAGAATATTTCACTACATACCAATAAAGAACTCTGCATCAGGGAAAGACTATACCGTAGCAACTATGAAAAAAGCTATCAACGAAAAATACAGCGAACAATATCGTCAATGGATATATGAAATGTCGCAAATACAAAAAATTGATAGATATTCAGTAGATCAAATAATACGTCAAAAGATAAATGAAATAGGAAGAATCAACAACCAGAGTCAAGCCGATATATTTGCGAATCTTCCAGAGCTTTTTCTCAGAGATGACGAAGGTGCAAATCCTGTGGATATGCCGGAAAAAAACGTATTAATCGAGCCCATCAGAGGGCGCAAGATTGTATTTGACACTATTCATGGTGTCAAAGGTGAAACGCATGATGCAACGCTATATCTTGAAACCGACATGCAGGGAGCATCAGACTTGAATCGGATTCTTCCTTACTTTGGTGTTGGTCGCTGTCAAAGTTCAAATCTATATGACTACAGTCGTAAACTTGCATATGTTGGCATGAGCAGACCTAAGAAGTTGTTGTGCGTAGCAATGCAAGCAAAGACTTACGAGAAAAGCAGGGGTGTATTCGATGCTGATTGGGAAATTGTTGATTTAAGAGACTAATGATGTGAAGGACTATGTGCCAACTGATGTACAGACTTTGAGGAAAAATCTTATGTCTCATGATTGTGACGAAAGCGGGCAAATACAAATCATTTGCGAGGGCATACGCAAGCTTTGAACAAATATTGAAAAAGTGCAATGAAGAAGAGAAACTTGTATGAATAACTAGCAAGCAATTCTTGGCAACGAATCCAGCTATACAGTTATCCATGTGTGAGGTGCTTATTATGTGCAACCTTAGTCAGGGCGTCAAGACCGAAGGTAGAGAAGAAGGTAGGAAAGAAGGTGTCAGCATCGGTGAGATTGGGATGCTCGTTCAGCTTGTTCGAGACGGTGATTTGAAACCAGAGCGTGCTGCTGAAAAAGCTAAAATGACAGTCGAAAAATTCAAAAAAATAATGGCGAACTACCCATTGCAGGCTGTATAAAACAAAAAATTGTGTATAAGCTAGCATAAATCGAATCATTAGGCAGCTCGCTTGTATGGGGTTCAAGAGGCCGTGAGTTCGACTCTCGCCACTCGGACCAAAGATGGCTGTCAAGGTCAGCAGGAGCGTCAAATCCGAAAGGATTTGGCGCTTTTTTGTTTTTTACGGCTTCAAACGCGGCAGCGCTTGCTCCAAACCGTTGGCGATGGAACGCTTGCGGCGTATGTCCAGATGGCCGTAAATGTTTGCGGTCATCTTGATGTCCGAGTGGCCGAGCCACTCCTGCACATCCTTCAGGCCGTAGCCCTCCGACAGCAGCATGCTGGCGCAGGTGTGGCGCAGGTCGTGGAACCGAATATGGGGCAGGGCGTACTTCTTCAGCAGCTTGTGGAAGGTATGGCTCACGTAGTCGGGGGAGTAGGGATGCCCGTCCTCCCAGGTGAACACATAGTCGTTGTCTATGTAGTCCTTGCCGAAGTGATTTCGGTAGATTTGCTCCTGCTGAAGCAGGATTTTGAACAGCCTCACCGCATCGTCCGTCAGGGGAAAGCTGCGGAAGCTGGATGCGTTCTTCGTCTTGTTCTTCTCCACAACCTTCGTGACCCGAGCCACGGTGTGCCGTATGGTCAGCGTTTGCATCGCAAAGTTGATGCTGTCCCATTTCAAGCCCAACACCTCGCTGCGGCGCAGGCCGTACAGCGCGGTGACATAGATGATAGGGTAGAGGCGCTCGTTTTTGACGGCGGTCAGCAGATCCCGCATCTGTGATTCCGTGTAGAACGTGCCGGTAAATTGCGCCGCGTGCGGCATGACGACCAAATCAGCTGGGTTTGTCTGAATCAGACCGTCCCTCTGCGCTAATTTGAGCGTCTGATTGAGCACGTTTTTATGTTGACGTAAACTGACCGCTGATAGGCCGCCGTGGCCGTCAGAGCGCCCGAATTTAGCCTTTACGTTGATGTAGGTCTGCAGCGTCTCGCCGTCAACATCGCACAGCCGGATTTGCAGGTCATCGAAGTAGGGGAGGATGTGCGCTCGGGCCTGAACCTCGTAGCCTTGGTAGGTGACCTCGTCCACGCGATGCCGGACATCCTCCAGCCAGCGGCGCACGGCGTCACTGAAAAGCATATCGGGCGGGGCAGCCTGCTCAGGCTTTTCGCCGAGCATGTCAAGCATGATCTGCCTGGCTTTGCCCTCGTTTCCTGTTACTGTCAGACCTGTGGAAACCCAGGTCTGATTTTTTTGCCATCTGTCGTATGCGTGAGCACGACATAGTATTTGTCGTTTTTTACGCGCAAGCTGGCTGTCATGAGAAGGGCCTCCCAAAGCATTGTGGCATAAGACTGCACCTCCAAGATTCGACTGGCGGGACGTGGCGTTTTCCTCGTCCGCAAAACCAGTATACTACAATCGTTACGATTTCAAAAATGTACGAATGGAACCAATATGGCGGCACAGCAATGCCGTGAAAGCGAGCGCCTTCACGGCATAATCTGCTGCTATATTGGTTTTGCGTTTTTCTCCCCCTGCAAATTCCAGACAGGCAACCCTTCCCGGCGCTGTGCCCTGCAAGGCAGCCCTTGGGCCGACCTTGCAGCATGTTGTCACGCTTTCTTGGCACGCTCCCCGGACAAATTCGGATTATCGCGCTGCTTCCCCAAAAGCGGTACGGCAGAGGACGCTATTCAGTTGTGGTGAGAGGAAGTATATCTCCTCTCAATTACAATGGATAGCGTCGGAGTGTGGGAATGAGAAGGACAGAAAATAAAAATTTTACTTTTGAAGTGAGCACGGAGGGCGATGGACTCATTTTTTGGCGTTAGAGCCTGAAATGTAAAAGAGTTTTACAGAATTGTTGGCTTCCTGAAGCCGATAGTATATAATGGCAGAAGGGAGAGATAAAAAGTGCGTTTTGATGAAC
>OGCO01003556.1_pt1 | contig 18051 bp, 14 predicted proteins | sample 1570171 | NCBI WGS metagenome assembly OGCO01 (sample SAMEA4370583, study PRJEB24528) | human gut metagenome | reverse complement strand
CGGGGACTCGAACCCAGGACCCACTGATTAAGAGTCAGTTGCTCTCCTTAGTTGCGCGTACTCATGGTTATTATTCTGGTGTCTTTGTGCTTTAAATCTTTTTACACATCATCCACCATTCGCTCTTTAGCCATTCTTTCCCATTTCTTGTTCGGTCGTTGGTAGTACCCTTTTCTCATCATATTGCAAATCAATACACTTTGAATTATACAACAAACATATTGCAACTTTAATCATTGGTTTTCTTGTTAGATTTCTTATCTCTTGTTCTGATCCACCTTTCCTCAAATATGCTTGCAGTGCAATAAGTACATTTTGAACAAACAAGCCTTTATATTCGCTCTCATCTTCTTTCTTATCAAGAACATCGAAGAATTCAAACCATAGTGTCATGCATTTTTCACGTTCTTCATCAGATTCTACTTCATCAAATTTTTGTATCAGTACAGATATAATCTCATCGGACAATATCTTTTCAAATTTACACTTTGCCATAAAGCAGATTACTTTTAGTGTTTTATCCAATGGAAAATCTGTTACACATAAGAAATCCACAATACCGGTGCATTGAAAATCCAATAATTCTTTCTGTGACATAGCTATTAGTAAGGGCTCAAATGCAACCAGCGTAAAATTTTGATGCACCGCAATTGAAAGTGCATCATAGTCACAAATTCCAAAAAGATCTTGCAACTGTATATCATCCCTACCAGTTATATTTATCGACTTGTTATTTTTTATAAATTTTAGTTTTTCGCTTTCCCTTTTTCTTTTTCCTGCTTCCTGGATAAAATAGCGTTTTTCTTTGTCACTTTCTTCATGTATAATTGGTTGTCCTTGGTCAAACATCATTGTCGCTATTTTTTCCCTTGATTTGTCCTGAAGCGTCTTTGACCACTCCATATCTAATGATTCATGTAATGACTCTGGAATGTAAACATTATTTTGTATTAAATCCTCCGCTGTAATTCCAGCTTGCATAAAGAAAATTGCCGCCGAAAAACTCAATACATATCTCGTATTTTTCGTTGCTGTTATCGAAAGATGTGAATCCGAACGTATAACTATCATAGAATCTCGAAATGCGATATGAACAAATTGCCCATAGGGAATCGTTACTGATTGCCTTAGCGCATATAGCGGTAATGGCACTTTATCCATTTTTCTATATTCCTCTAATAAATCGTTCTTCTCCGGCGTATACTTCTTAATCTCGTCAAAAAACGCATCTATATTTGTTCTTCCATTTTCTAATGTAGGGATTTCTATTTTATATGCGATTCCCTGTTCTAAACTTTTGTTCATTGCCTTTTGAAACAAGAAATAGTCTACTGGCACTACGCTTTCTACCACATAAGTCTTCTTCCCAATCGTTATCTTGTCTCCTTTCTTTTGCAAATAGAGATTTTTTTCTACGGCATCTGACACCGTCATATGAAATGCATTTTCCCAAGTATACGGCTGTTTCAATCCGTTTCTGTTCGGTATGAGTGCTTCGGCATAAACACAAACCACATATTTGTTTCCAGTTTCTTCTTCGCATAAAACGGCTGATGTATTTTCTTGAATCAGCCCATTGCACTTTTCCTCTCTTTCTCCACAAAGCTGTGCATGCATTGAAAAATATTGTCCATAAATTGTTCCATCATTTTCCGTTGCTCTCAGCAATGCCTTCGTGATCGCCTTCATCGCCTCATCTTTTTTATTTATGTCAATGTAATACTGTGCCAAAAATGCCCACGCATATGAAGTGTCCACATTTTGGACATTGATTATCGTCTGCCTATCGATGCGTCGCTTACATACAATTGATAATTGTAGTATTTTCTCGATAACAAAAGGCTTTATGCAGCCGTCTTCCTCAACTTCTTTCAGAATATCCAGTGCCTCAATATATTTGTTTTCTGCTATTAACAGCCTTCCCAAAAGCACTTTATACTCGTTGCTATACTGCGCAGTCGCTGCCATCATCTCACATATTTGTCTTGCCTCCAATATATATTTATTGTTGAGTAGCTTATGCGCAAACTCTATTCCGCCTCTTATTTGCCCTATAACTTTTCCCTCTTTAACTTGTTTACACAAATCGACAAAATCAACTTTCTCTCCCAGTGTAGAATACAAATTCCAATATTCTATTCTGTTTTTGTAACGATCTTTCTGTTCTTCTACCATGCGGATCAAATCATCTGTGCACCGATTTTCCCTTTTGCATGCAAGAACATACTCTTCAAATAAGCCGTAATTCTTTTCAAAAAGTACTCCATATTTTTCGTAAAACTCTATAACGAACTCTGCATCTTTTCCTGCACAATAGAGCTCTAATTCCGATGCATCATCAATGCTAATACAAAATCTTACTAATTCCTGTTCATTTACATTTTCGTCAAGAATTTGAACAAAAAATTTTGCTTTCTTAATAGTTTTACTTTCCTTAATTTGATCAGGGATCTGCGGTAAGTAGTGTACAACTGTCTCTTTGTCCCCATTTTCCATGCATATTTCAAAAAGGATTTCCCAGTACAGTAGTTGAGACTGTATCCCCAAATTCTCCACAATGGATTTGCGTCTTAGCAGATTTTCTATCTCTTTCTTAGTTTTCCCCTCTTTATCTTCACCACCATATAGGTGAGTTTTTCCCCACGCTAAAAGTATTTCATCATAGATTGTAATAGGCTGTTTAAACAAATCGTCATCCAATCCTACCACACATTTATCTCTAAATCTATTTAGATACCAAAAGAGAATCCTCTTTCCCAACCATATTTCTTCCCTGTATTCTTTTTCAACTAATAATACTACTCGATATTCTTTCTCATCCCTTTTCAATTCAAAAATCTTATCCCAATTTTCAGTATACAAGTCTCCGGCGATTTTCTTAAACTTGGGATCTACGCTGCTGCTAGAAATTTCGCCTACGACCTCTTTCCATAAGAAGCCGTATGCAATAATAAACCTTATCACTATATTGCGGACATAACAGTTTTCGATTTTTTGTATGCTTTCAACTATCACTTCCGGAGAATTGCTTTCTCCTGCCATAAGCTGAATTAATACTGATAGTGCCCGTTCAATCGAGTCACTCTTCTTTTGAAATAGTGGCACTAATTTCTGTATCTGGTGTACTTCACCACTACACAGTATCGTATACAATGCATCAAATATGCTTTTTTCTTCTTCCGGCGATAGCCTTTCTCTTTGATTTAGCTGTGCTTGTATACCCGCAAGTTTTCCATCCATATCATTTCTGAGGTCCTTTATTTGCATTTGCGTCATGCGCTCGCCCGGAGTGATTGCTTCTCTAGCCATCTTCGAGACAATCTCTACCGAGGCTTCAAAAAAATGTTTGATCAGATGGTTCTCCGTTGGTGGTATTGTTCGTCCTTTCTCCTTTATTGATTCTATACACTGTGTCGATAGTTTTTCGACTATTTCAGTAGTTCCTGCAATCTCTGTACTCGTATCCCAAATGGTTGAGAAAATTTCTTCTATTGGTTTACTATATTGTAAATATTCGCCAAACTCCCGCGATGTCAGTACGGTTCCATCATGATTTTGTAAATACTTTTCTTCAAATTCACAGATGCTTTTTCTTGTATCGGATATAATTTTTGCTTTTTTGACCTCGTCTAACTTATTCTCCATTTTGCTTTCAAGCACAGAAAGTATTATATCACCTATTTTTGACGCACATACCTCTAACATGGTAAAGTCACCTCACAAATTTCATTATCGTTTCCAATCACTCTTTTGTTGCATATCTTTATTATACCACATATTTGACATCTGTTGGTTACTTTTCCATTAAGAGCTTCTTATCATGCGCGATATATTAAGCAAAAGCCGGTTGCTTTGCATTTTGCATTGCAACCGGCTTTCAATTTTCTTTTTAACTTTGGAGCATGGCTCTGTATTTGGCGCGATCTGCTTCAGGAATATGCAACGCATCCATTGCTGCATCGGCAGACACTTTAAAGCTGTTCATCACGTTACGAATCGCATTGAGAGTTGCTTTGTTTTCGCCCCTCTCTTCACCGATGCCAATTCCTTTCGCAACGCCCTTTTCCATAACACCTTGGCTCAAATTGCACATTCTGCGCACCTCACTTTCAAGCGTTTGTGTCATCGGAACATCAAATTCCGTTTCCAATATTTCTTTCTTCGTTTCGGGGCTCTTTTCTTCTGAAAGCAGCACTTCCAAGAATTTCAGCAGCCCGCCATAGTTTTTGTCATCCTCATCGCCCAAGCAAATCATTACAGCGCTCATAAGATCGTAGTTCCTGACTTGCTCAACCGCCTCACCAATGATATGCTTTTCCTGTATAGAATACTGCGTAATCGTGTTTCTGCGGTTTTTCGGCGGGTTCATACATACCCAAATCGAGTACACTTTCTTGATTTTTCCGTACTCACCTTTGGTAAATTCTGTGCCATACTGTGCCGAAATCATACGGCTGCAATAGTAAATTGCACGTTTCAACAGCGGGTATCCCGCATTATAGCGGTTCTGCGCCTCCACATTCAGAATCAGCCCAATCAGTCCGTCCTCGCTTGGTGCTGTGGCATAAAAACGGACATCGTAGCGGATTGTACCCTCTGTCAGCGTCACATCTTCCGTGTTCGCACCGTGGATTGTAGCCGAGATATTACGGTTGGTTTCATCGGCGTCCACGCCGACAGCGCCAATCTGCGGTTCACCCTCGATATACTTCTCCGCAATCTCCCGCACCGTACAGCCGTGATATTCCGGAACGCACTCCTTCATAATAACGGCCAAAATGCTTTTGTTAGCAAGCAGACGCTTAACGCCTTCATCGTAGCGGGCATCGGCATCTACTTGGGATATGCTTTGCGCCAGATAATTTTCTTCCTGCTGCATGGGATAAGCGCCTCCTTTCCTTGCCTTTATTATACGCTGTTTCTTTACTTTTTGCAATAGTGCTGTCCATAGCACAAAAAGTGGACTATTCACTTTCCTGCGTGAACAGTCCGCCTTTTCTGTTATGCACCAATTTCTGTATTGTAAGTTTCTGCTGTGCATTCCAGAAACTGTCTGTACTTCATATTAAACTTCACAATAACTTGGTATTTTCTTCCGACCTCTACCCTATCAATCAGATGGCTCAGTATCATTCGTTTCATTTCCAGCGGAGCGGTGTCAAATTCTTCTGCCCAGCCTTTAAAGTCATCGTAGTAAGTACGCAGTTTCCGAATTTCAGCCGCTTCGTTTAACCTTGCATTTTGGAGTTCCGCGTACTCTGCCTTAGCATCATCCAGTTCCTGTTGGTATCGGCGGATTTGCTTGGCAATCATGTCCTCGGTAAAATTGCTTGTTCCATCAAGGCATTTCAGTATCTCACCCTCAAAGCGTTCCAGGGCGTGCTGAGCGGCTTTTATCTTTTTCTCCGCTGCTGCACGTTTTGTCTTTTGCAGGTTCGACTCCTGTCGAATCCGATTCTCAGCCACTTGGGAATAGGGTGTGTCTCGGATTTGCTCGAATACTTCCTCTACAATTTTCAAGACGATGGCATCCACTCTCTCGGCAAGGTACAGTGCTTGCCCATCACAGTCTCTGCCGCCTTTGTTGCGTTGGCCGCGCTGAAAGCAGTTATACTTGGGCTGGACTTTTTCGCGGATACTACCATCCGCCAATTTGTAGCGGTCTGTGTGCATAAAGCCGGACATCTTCGCTCCGCAGTGGGCGCAGTAGACAATACCCGCCAGCAGCGTCGGGTTCTGGCTGGTATGGGCGATTCGCCTGTCTTGCGCTGTCTTTGCGCTGCGTCGGCTGATAATGTCATTGGCTTTTTCGAATGTTTCTTGGTCAATGATCTGCAATTCCGGTATGTATTCCGAGCGGGCATTTTTCGTAATGATGTAACCTGTATATCCCTCGTGGCGGATAATGCGGAGTATGTTACTCGATTGGAATTTTGCTCCGGCACGGGTACGCAATCCTCGGTTATTTAACATTTCAGCCAGAGCATATCCGCTGGTGCCTTCTTGGATAACCTTATAAAAGAGTTCCCGAACCCATGTAGCTTCTTCCTCATTGATGACCAGATCCATAACAGGCTTATCACGCTTGTTTCGTCTACCTTGGTCTTCTAACTTGTAACCATAGCATACGAAACCACCTGTGTAGTGACCACTGGACACGATTTGCCGGATTCTATCGCGGGTTCGGATGGATGTTTTCTCCGACTCCCCTGCCGCCTGCCAAAAGCGGATGTAGTTCATCAGCTTATCGCCGTGTGTCTCGATTTTCTGCTGGCCTTCGTGGGTACTCCACATTTGAATTCCATGCTGGACGAACCATTCCAGCACAAAGGGAGTTTCGCTTTCGATTCGTCCGAGACGGTCAAACATATAGACCAGCAGAATATCAAATTCACCGTTGGCGGCTTCTTCTTTCAATTGCTGGATGGCATCGCGTTTTGAGGCCGACACCTTAGAACCAGAGACACCCTTTTCGGCCACTTCTTTTACCACCCGCCACCCTTGCTTTTGTGCAAACTTTCGGCAGTCAATTTTCTGCATTGGAATATCATCGTGGTCTACCTGCCCTTTTGTCGATACTCGATAAGCCAGTGCAACGCGCGGGGCATCCGCTTCAAGATGCATCTGCTTTCCCTTAAAATAGGCATCATCCAGCCACATCTGGTCCGCCACCGAAATTTCAATAGCTTGGCCATTCGAATCTACGCAAATCATTCTGTTCACCTCGCTGTTCATCTTGCGAAATGGTTGGTGCATTTTCGCAAGACAAACGATACTCTATTATAATAAGGAAAGCTATTCACCAAAACGGAGAACAATTATCTTACAAAGGGGATATAATTCTACCTATTACCCTGTTTTCCTTTCCTCTTGCTGTTTACGTAAGTCGTATGCGGACATAATTAATTCCTTAATTGGAATCATAACATCTGTGTCGCACTTTTCACGAAAAACAAGATTTGCTGTGTATTCGCCGCAACTAATGCGAATCATCTTCGGATGAGTACTTTCAGCACTTTGCATTTTCATAATCCTCATATTCCCATACGCAGCCATCCGTTTTAAGCGGATGGTTTAACAGTCTACTTTCCAGACCTGTCAGATACAATTCATATCGCAGATTGGTCTTTGTCGTGATAAGTACCGTTCCATGCTTTTGCATAAACAGCAAAATCATATAGAAGACATTCAGATCATGGCTCAAACGGTCAAGGCTCTGAACTACAACCGCATTTACTCTCCCCTGCTGGATAGCCTGCAACATGGCAAACAAATCCGGCCGCCAAAGTTCATTACCGTATTTTTGCTCCATACATGAATTCACAATGATGTATCCACGGCGGTTAGCTTCTCTCATAACATCTGCCAGTTGATCTTCCAACGCAGAAAGATTTGGCATTGCGGTTCTCGCAAAAGCCCATACTTTATATTCTTTCATCATTGCACCTCATAATTTGTCCGCAAATGGTAAGCTGACATCGAATCTTGGTTGCCCGAATGAGGCTCGTGTAAAGCGGTCACCCACATAACGACCCAAGCCAACGCGAGCCAGTTCTTCGTTCAAATCACATTCCGTGGTAATAAGATAAATATCATGCTGGCGGAAAATTTCGATTACGCCAACCAGCAGGTAGCTGTTCCGGCTAATCTGGTCTAGGTCACGGATCATTACTGATTCAACGCGACCAGCCTTTACAGCATCCAGCATACTGCGAAGGCCATCTCGATCTTTCAAGCTGTTGCCCCCGCATTTATCAAATGATGTGCCACGAACTAAAAAGCCATGACTCCCAGCCTCCTCAAACAAGTCCGCCTGCCGCCGCAGTGCGCTTTGAACGTCATTTGTTGTGTACCGCACATAGATCCAAGTCGGATGTTCTTTGCAATAGCTCATAACTTAAATTCCTTCCTTTTATATAATGTACAGGGTTTTAACTAATCTCTCTTTTTTCGGCCACGTCCAATTCGCATCCACTTTTCCCGGTCAGGTTCGATTGAATTGTTCTGCTTCAAATAGTCAGCGTATGCTTTTTCGGCTTCTTCGCTCCAATTGTCTTTATCAAAGAGATCCTCTCTGTGGGGCGCACAGTTAAAGAAAGGATCTTTACTAAACCAAATTTTCAGATTATGAATTGTAAGACGATCCACAAATCGTAAGGCTCGTGCCTGTTGGCAACCAATTGCATTCATAAATGAGTCCGGACAATCCGAGAGAATATGGTCAACACTTTCCGTTTCAATTTTCTGATAGAGCCTCTCAATGAGATCTGTCCCATCCGTTTGGACACCGCAAATCACATCAAGGATCTTGTAGTTTCGCCTTTCGGCAGTCATCCTCTGCACTGCGACATTCACATTTAGTTTCCTCGACTGATCATCATGAAGGCATATAAAAATAATTGCATTTTCCATTTTTTGTCATTCCTGTCTCCTTTTATCAAATCATCAAACGCACAGTAATGCGCCGAAATCCTGTTGGTGCGAACTTCGGCGCATAGTCTGCGTTTGATTTGCAACTGCATTTATCCACATTGCCCCAGTTGCCAGGACGACTTACAAGGCTGCTGCTTGGTTAATGCAGCATCATGGGCTTCTCACCCCAGCCAGGTTCTCTGCCTGCCGCCCTCATTGCGTGTGCTGTGACTGGACGGAAGTATCTTTGAAACCACATCTGTTATTGCGCTCCATCCCACCACAGGATGTTTATCAGATGACTCAATCGCTCGTACCATAATTTTGCCAATTTTCAGCTAAAAGCCGTGGTAGTCTTGGCGCATACTCTGTCAGCGCTTGCCGTAGTGTTTTTACCAAACATCTTTTCTCTCATGGGTTGACGGCAATGTGGCGAACGTACCTTGTTTGTCGGATATTCAATTTTCAAGGTTCCTTTGAAGGGTGCTTATTTGTCCCTTCACTATATAGCCAACGAGAACAGCCAAAATTACGAACCTCTCAAAAAATATTTTTAATTTTCTTCTGAAGCACAGAAATTCTGCTGTAAATCGTTGTTTTAGGAATTTTGTACATCTTTGAGATTTCCTTGATTGAATACCCCTGCATCTTATATAGAAGAATCTCAATCGTCAATTTGTCTGTGTCTTTCAAAATTGCATACAAGCGTTCATTTTCGATTTCATCTAACAAGCCTTGCAAGTTGCTCGCCTCTTTTGGCTTATCTACGACAGATAGTTTTTCAAGAGGCTCCGATCCGGCATTTAGCCGTTGGTAGTTTCGCTCTGACTTAAATGCATCCCAATCGTAGGTATCCCGACAACGAAATCGAGGACATGCGGATTCACCTGGAATTTTTGCTCACCTTGAAAAAATCGCTGCAAACCATCAAATGCGGCCAGAGCCACTGCGAACTGGTGGAAAATATTGATGAGTGCACCGCTGTGATTGCAGAATTTCCCTCTCTGCCGGACGAGGACATCGCAATGGAACTGGCGCAGCCGCTGTACGATGCGCTGATCGAAGAGGATATAGAATGCAGCGTGTTTGTGGCCCGCGCCCGCAGGGGCCTGACGGGAATCAGCGCGGCGTACCAGGAAATCAAAGAGAGCATGCGGGAAAAGAAGGGAATTTGCGGCATCCAGTTTGCCAGCCCCAACATTGAGTATTACTACCCGCTGGATTGGGAAACGCAGCTGGTGCGTGCCATCCGGGAGGGCAGCGAAAAAAGAGCGCAGGCGATCCTGCAGCAGCTGTACGAGGAAAATCAGCGCCTTGGGCTGAGCTATACGCTCATCTGCCGGGTTGCCACCCTTTTGTACGAAACCATGCGGCGGATTATTTTGGAAGAAAAGCTGCCGGTGCAGATGTTTTTGAAAATGGAGAAACCGCAGCATGGCATGACGCTGGAGCAGGCGTTTGACCGCGCAAGAAACACCGTCAACACGCTCTGTGAGCAGATCATGCAGAAAAAGCAGCAGGCGGCCACCAACGTGAACCGCTCGCTGGTGAGCTATGTAAACGAGCATCTGCACGACCCCGATCTGTCGCAGAATTTGCTGAGCGACCATTTTGGCGTGTCCAATGCCAGCGTTTCCCGCATCTTCAAAAATACGGTGGGACAAAATTTCTACAACTATATCACAGAAAAGCGGATGGCAAAAGCCAAGGAACTGCTGGTGCTGAAGGGATACTGTCCCCGGGAAATTGCCACAGAAATAGGGTACGACAACGAGTATTCCTTCAAGCGTGCTTTCCAGCGCACCTACGGCATCACGCCCCGCGACTTTTTGGAAAAGGAAGGGAAAATGCAAGGTGAATATTGCACATCCGGACAGAATACAGGCGGAATCCGGAATCTGGTATTGATTTATAATGGGTATTACGACCGGCAGCAGGGAGATTGGAGCGCACAAGAGCTGCTGCCCTATCTGCTGTATCAAAAACGAAATGCCGGTTTCGGCGAGCCCTTTTTCGATGGATTTCTCTTTTTGGGGCTTTTGTCCTGCACAGGCAACCAGCTGTTTGAGGCGGTGGACCCCGCCAAGGCGGCCACCTGGGAGGATTTTGAGTGGTATCTGAACAAAACGCTGCGGCCGCAGGGGGACCTGTGTGCGCTGCACGAGGCGGTGCTGCAGGCCAGAAAACTCAGCCGGCGGCCCCAGCTGCAGGCGCGACTGGTGCTGACCATTCCCTTTCCCTCCCGGCAGACCTTTGGCGGACCGGAAAGCCAGAAAGCGGCCATTGACCGGTATATGGACCGCATGGCGGAGCTGTACCGCCCCTTTGAGCAGCTGGACACGCTGCGGTTGTGCGGCCTGTACTGGCTGCATGAGGATGCTTCCCAGACAGAACTGATTGACTATGCAGGCCGAAAAGCCAGAGAGCGCGGACTTGCCTTTTTGTGGATTCCCTACTACCGGGCTTTGGGGTTTGACCGCTGGCAGGCAATGGGATTTGATGCGGCCATCCTGCAGCCAAACCACTACTTTAATGGAACGCAGCCGGTGCAGATTCAAAATGCAGCGGAACTCGCCGCCCAAAACCACATGGGGCTGGAATTGGAGTTTGACGAGCGCGCTTTTGACGACGAAAATTTTTACCGGCGTTATCTGGATTATCTGAAAGGCGCACAGCGGTTTGGGTTCAGTGGATCCCAGGTGTTCAAGGGATATTACCAGGATGTGAAGGCCATATACAACGCGGCGAACAGGGGCGGCGCCCGCGGCCGTGAGCTCTATGAAAAAACTTTCGAGGTTGCAACAGGGCATAAAGGAGAGTAAAGCATGGCGGACGCAGCTGATTTTGACCGGCAGATGGCGGCGCAGAATGCCCGGGGGGAAGAAATCCTATGGCACGAAGTTCCCAACGAAAACATTCTGGTGGAAGGTTTGGGCTTTTTTGCAGAGGAAAGGCGATGGAACCGCCTCCCCCAATCTCTTTCCGGTATGCTGCAGGCCCAGCGGCCGGCGCTGATCGAATTGTCTTCTCACATGGCGGGTGCCTGCCTGCGCTTTCGGACTGACAGCCGGGCAGTGTGGGTAAAGGCGGCGGTAAACGCGGCTCCCTATATGGCGCATATGACTCCGGCGGCCCAGTGCGGGTGCGACTGCTATTTGAGGGCTTTGCCCGACATGGCCTGGCAGTTTGCAGGGCTGACAAAGTTTTCGCCGCAGGAGGACTCCTTTTGCTGCGAACTGGCGCGGGACCTTCCGCCGCACACCGAGGTGCTGGTGTATCTGCCGCTGTATATTGGCATTCGGTCGATTGCAATCGGCCTGGAAAAAGGGGCGCAGATGCAGCCGGCATTGCCCCGCAAACATCGCAGGACCATCGCCTTTTATGGCACTTCCATCACCCAGGGAGGTTGTGCCTCCCGGCCGGGTATGGCGTATCCGGCCATTTTGTCCCGGGAACTGGACCGGGAAGTGTACAATTTGGGGTTTTCGGGCAATGGCGTGGGAATGTCAGGTCTGGCTTCCTGCTTTTGCAGCCTGCCCCGGCTGGGGGCGCTGGTGGTGGACATCCAGCCCAACGCCGGCCCCCAGGGGCTGCTGGAAACCAACCTGCCAGCCTTTCTGGATGCGGTGCGCGGCTGTGCGCCGCAGCTGCCGGTTTTGGTGCTTTCGGCAAGCTGGCAGACAAAATGCGGCTGGAACAGCACCGAAGCGGAACAGTTTGCGCGAGAAGAGCGTTTTCAGCAGCAGGAGGTGGAACGCCGGAAATCCCGGGGAGATAGCTTTATCTGGTTTGCATCGGCACGGGATATGTTGGAAACGGTTGCAAAGGAAACCACCGTGGACGGCGTCCATTTGACCGATCTGGGCTTTTGGCTGCTGGCTCAAAAACTGCGGCCGCTGCTGTGCCGGATGCTGGAACAAGGACAGACAAACGAATAAAAACCATATAAGAAACACCCCGCAGGGGAAAAGCTGCCCAATGGCTTTTCTGCTGCGGGGTGCTTTTTGTAAAAAGCGGCCAAGCAAAATTTTTGCTGGCTCTGCCGGTGAAAAAAGTGTGGAAAACAGGGCGGGCAAAGGCCCTGTTTTTCTCGTTTTACCGGCAAAAATATTGCTGCGCATTTGAAAATTTTGTTTATTGCAACGTTGAAATCCGGTTCCTATAATGGGAATCAAATGATGTGTCCTGTCTGCGCTGCTCCCGAAAAGGAATGCGGCTGGACGATCGGAAAATTTCAAAAAGAAAAAGGAGATGCAACCATGAAAAGCAACAAGCTAATGCAGGCGCTGCTGAGTACGGCGATGTGCGCGGCGATTCTGTTTTCCAATGCCGCCGCCGTATTTGCGGCCGATGTTCCTCCCTTGCCGCGGAAGGAAGGCGAAAACCCTCTGGCGGAACAGTCGCCGGTCAACTTGCTCCGGCAGCCAGGCGCGGCGTCCTCCTACCAATACGGCGAGGATGCTCTGTATAATATGTCCAATCTTGACCTTTTGGGCAGTGATGCCAGTTCTCTGGACCTCGATTGCCAAAAGCTCACCGACGGCGTCAAGAGCAGCGCCGGTTCCATTGATTTTGACAGCGTAGTCAATTTTTATTCCAATTCCGCTTTCAACAATGCGGAAAATTGGGCAAAGTTCTCCAATCAGAACACGGTGGATTTTGACCTTGGCCAGCCGAAAACCATTGTGGAAGTAAATGCATACAGCTCGGCCGGGCTCACCGGCCGCTACGCCGGTTCGCTGGGCCATATCGGCAAATACAGCGTCTATGTGTCGGCAGACAAAAACCAGTGGACCTGCGTTTTGGATGGGAAAAACTGCGGAGAAGACATTTCGGAGCAGACTGGCGCCTATGTGGCCCGGTATGCGGTTTCCGCGGACAAGGTGCCGGGGCACCCCGATGCCACCGGAATCTACGCGCAGTATGTGCGGATTTTGTTTGAAACAAATGCGCTGTGGAGCAATTATTCCTTCCTCACAGCGGAAGAAGTGGAGATTCTGGGGCAGGATGGCAAGGCCCAGGGCGCCTTTGAGCCCGCCGGCGAACAAGAATCTCCCGCCGCTGAGAATCTGGCGCGGACCGCCTCCTACACCTACTCGCCTTCCACCGAAAAATATATGTTGACGGCGGAGAATGACCTGGCATATTCGTCGGATGCCGACTGCAAAAAGATGAACGACGGCGTTCGGGGAGATGCCACCGGGGCGGATATGACCAATTGGACGGTCTTTGAACCCATTCCCTGGATGAATCCCGACAACGCTTCCAACTACAACAACGATCCCCTGTGCGCCATTTTTGACCTGGGCGCGCAGAAATCCATCACCGGGGTATCCACCGCTTCGCTGGTTACCCAGCAAATCAAGCAGAGTGCCAACCTTCAGATCTATGTTTCCAACGACAAGCTGGACTGGTTTGAGGTTTCCAAAAAGAACGGCTACGACCAGCAGGAGCCTGTGAACGGGGTGGTGGAACTGTCCTGGGATGCGGCTACGGACAAGGTGAAGGATCATGCCGATGCCACCGCGGTATATGCCCGGTATGTGAAGGTCGTCTTTTCTTCGGTTTCTCCCGATGCGCCCAGCCAGCAGGTGGCGTTGGACGAAATTGAAATCCTGGGCAGCAGCGACCGGATGGAGGGCGCCTATGAGCCCAAAGCCGAGGAGATAACCGGCGACACCGATCCTCATTATCCCGACAACCTGGCCTATCGGAAGTCTTATGAGGTGCTCAATGCCAGCGCGGCGGGGGACAGCTCCTACCCTGACCCCAAAAAGACCAAGCTGACCGACGGCGTGGAGGCCACTGCGGATTATCTGGATGCCCCCTGGACCGCCTATTCGGACGGCGCCTACCGCGAGTTTGTCATTGATTTGGGCGAAATCTGCTCCGTTTCCGAAGTGGAGTTCAACAATCTCAGCAACGACGGCATTGCGGCCAAGATGCCCGGGTCGGTGGATGTTTCTTTTTCCAAGGATAATGCCAGCTGGTCCACTTTGAAAAATGCGTTTCTGATTCCCGAGCGTCCCACCGAGGTTGCCAAGGTGCTTTACAACTGGAAGGCGGCGGACGACCCCTATGTGCCCAAAGCGGACGGACAGGCCACCGCAAAGGTGGAGGCCCGGTATGTGAAACTGCACGTTCCCATGCAGAACTGGTGCTTTATCGACGAGATCCGTGTGCTGGGCGAAAAGGGCGTGACCGACGATGCTGTCAGCCTGCCCATCGACGGCGAAATCGTGAAAACCTATATGCAGAAAGGCCCTCATACCGCCGGCATCGGCAATCTGGTGCTGCTCTATAACGGCTATTATGAAGATGGCTCCGGCAACTGGACGGCGGAAAACTGCATGCCCTATCTGGTCCATGAAGATCTCAAAACCGGAGAACTCGACACAATGTTTGACGGCGTTTTGCTGCTTGCCCTTCGCACGGAAGGCGGCGAACACACCTTCCAGGGCCCCTCTTCTGCAGCCGAAGCTGCGACTGTGGACGATTTTATCTGGTATCTGGAAAAAACTCTGGGCAAAAACGGAGATGTTGCCCAGCTGAACCAGGCTGCCAAGATGGCCGGAGAAAAATTGGGCGATCCCGACTACAAGCTGAAGGTCGTTTTGAACATTCCCGGAACCAGCGAAAAGCAGGTGGATTTTGGCGCACTGCCCGGAACCACCAAGTCGCTGAGCTTCTCGCCCGACATCAACCCCGACGGCTATATGGACGACCAGGTCGCCGCTATCAACTGGTACAACCAGGAATTGCTGCGGATGTGGGATGAAGGCAGCTTTGAATATCTGGAGCTGGCCGGCATCTATCTGGTGGAAGAAGGCATCAGCAAAATGACGCCGGTTTTGCAGTCGGTTGCGGATTTTGCCCATGGCAATGATCTCAAATACTTCTGGATTCCCTATATGAATGCTCCCGGATACAGCCAGTGGAAGCGGTGGGGATTTGACGCAGTGGCCTATCAGCCCAACTATATGTTCTCGTCGGACTCCACCACCGAGCGCCTGCAGAATGCCGCGCAGGCTGCCATTGAATACGGTATGGGCATCGAGCTGGAACTGGCGGGGCTCAACGAAGCCGGTGTCATTTCTCCCGATCGTTTCAACCGGTATATGGACTATCTGGAAGCCGGTGTGGACTATGGCTTTGATGGCGACAAGGCATATAAAGCCTATTATCAGGATACTTGCGCTTTGCTTTATGCCGCAAACAGCAATACCCCCAAAGTGCGCTATATCTACGACGCCACCTATCAGTTCATCAAGGGAACCTATGAAAAGGGGTATCTCCAGTACCTCAGCGAGGAAACCATCACACTGAATGATGTTTCGGATATTGGCACTGCCCTGGAAGCGATTGCAAAGAAGCTGGAAGCAGCATCGGAACAGGAAGAAATCCAGTATTTGGAAGGCCAAAAGGCCAAGCTGGAAAAGCTGCGGGACTATATCATGGCGATTCGGGAGGATATTGCCCAGTTGGTGGCCAGCTTTGAAGGGGTGACAGCCGACAATATCACAGAAGAACAGAAGATAGAGCTGAAAGAGGTGGTTGCCCGGATTCAGAACTATCTCAGCGGCCAGAACCTCACTTCGGCCCAGCGCTCCACCCTCACTAAAAAGCTGCAGCAGCTGTATGCGCTGGATGAGTCTGCGTTCAAGCAGTATACCATCACCATTGCCAAGATGACCAATGGCAGGATTGAAGCAGATCAGCAAAAAGCAATCGAAGGAACTACGGTCACTCTCACCGTCACTCCCGATTCCAATTATAAGCTCAAGGAGGGCAGCCTGCTGGTCAACGGCAAGGCGATTTCCGGTACCAGCTTTGTGATGCCGGCGGAAGATGTGACGATTACAGCGGAATTTGTGTCCACGGTTGTTTCGCCTGTGCCCACGCCCACTCCCACCCCCACCCCGGCTCCCTCTGCGCCAAACACAGCGCCGGTTCCCAACCAGCCGGCCCCCACCCCGGCAAGCACTTCAAAGCCGTCCACCATAACGGCAATGCCGCAAACGGGCGATACCTCCAACCCCACGCTGTACGTCGTGCTTCTGGTGGCATCCCTGCTCGGACTTGCAGTTGTATTTGTCTGCAAGAAAAGAAACGATAAGTAATCGGTTATAAAGACAATTACAGATTGCTTTTGGCCCGACAGCCACAACGGCTGTCGGGCCTTTTTTGCGTTCCTTTTTTAAGTTTAAGGCGTTGTTGTCGTAGTTCTCACCTGACCCGCGCACCTCCAAATTTTGGGCTTTTTCAATGAAACTCAAAATTTTGGAGGTTATTATGTCTCGATATAAAGATTCAAATAAGTACAAAATCTACGGTGAGGACGCCATTCTGGCGGCAAGGCTCGATAAATATCTGGATGCGACATTACGTAATTGCCGCGCAGATTACTTGAAAGCCCTGAGCAAAAGGAAACAGCGGGAAATTCCTTACGAGGACTTGCCAGATGCTGAAAAGGAAACTGTGCAAGAGAGCAGCGCGGCAGACGATGAAATTGAATCCCTGCTGTTTTGGGAGGCACTGAAAACACATCTGCATCTTCTTACTCCGAAAGAGTGCGAGACTATGATTTGTCTGTACATCAAACGGCTTTCTGTGAAGGAAACTGCAGCACGGATGGGAGTCAAACCTGCTACTGTTTCTTATTATAAGAGCCGCGCGATTGATAAAATCCGTGATGAAATCAAGGAGGACTACTAATGGGGAAGTATCGTGATTTACTTATTTCAGCCAAGCATAATAATTCTGAGGCAGTGATGGAACTGTACAAGCGATGCCAGCCAACCATCAAAAAGTACAGCTACGTCAACGGAAAATTTGATGAGGACTTGTACCAGAACCTTGTGATTGCGTTTCTTGGCGTAATTGAAAAATTCAAATAACGGAAAGCGGGGCTTCGGCCCCGCTTTTCCTCTTGTTCGTAGTATCCTCGATGCCCGTGCGCTCTACCCGGACAGCAGCTTGGCAGACCTTTACGATGAACTGACCATGCCGCCGGAACTGCGCAAGGCGCACCAAGCCAATGACCGCGCTGTGATGGATGCCTATGGTTTTGTAAAAGGCAGCCCCGCCCGTACCAGCGAGAGCGCCTGCGTTGCCGAACTGATGAAAATGTATAAAACTCTTACAAGCAAATAAGACAAAATGGGTTGTCCGATGATGTGTCGGGCAACCCATTATTTGCTATTATCAGGCATTGTAAAATTACACCACGGGTAATTGCTGCACCCAATAAAGGAGCTATGCTTCCCCTCTACGCGGTGCAAGGGATAGCCGCAATCTGGGCATATCCAAAGTTTGGCATCTGCCATCGTCTTGAAATTTACAGGTGATGTTCGGCAAGGGCGGCGCTCTTTTCGTGGCTTCTTCAAATCATCAATGGAAGTAACAAGTGACCGCCCCATGCAAAGCACATAATCGTCGCCAACCTCAAACTGGTAATCACAGTTAAAACAGTCTTCAAGCTGGCTGGCGCAGGGTTTTCCATTGACCCAGTGCAGCTTCCTTGGACAGAAATCCGTATAGGCTACATGTCCTTTGTGGAAAATACGTCTTTTTTCCGAGACTTGGAGAAATGCTTGATAACACTTGTCCACCTGCGTATTGAATATCCATTTCTTATTT
>OGCO01003540.1_pt1 | contig 18127 bp, 10 predicted proteins | sample 1570171 | NCBI WGS metagenome assembly OGCO01 (sample SAMEA4370583, study PRJEB24528) | human gut metagenome | reverse complement strand
TAGAATACCATCTTGAGTAGAAATAGAGAATCCATCCTCTGTTACTTCCGCCGAAGATTGACCACCAATGAGAATATCTCCTTTCCGAGGAGTTTTATCATTTTCAATAGGAAGTGCAACTCCCGAAATTTCAGTAAGAAAACGTTGTAAGAATTGCGCTGACGTCTTACTATTTGGCATCTTGTCCTGCACAATGATGCGAGCACTACTTTTGCCATCTTTTACGAGTGTTATTTGTGCTGAAACAGTACCACATACCACCAGCAAAACAGATAATAACCAATGTTTCATGTTTGTTAGAATTTAAGTTTATATGAGCATTTACTAGAAGTACAATTCAGGAGAATAAAGTTCTAATAAATTATGGATACTTTAACATATAAAAAAGAGGATATGCCTCTGCGACATATCCTCCTCTTTCAATGAATTATTAGCCTAAAACATTTTATTTATCAAATCGGATATTATGTTCCCACCTTTGAAGTGCACCATTAGATGTTGCATTGTGTCCGTTTCCTGTAGCATCTCTAAAGGAAGTGCCATCTCCTTCATCCATTGGCCAAAGGGCAATCAAATTAGGATTCTTAGGATTAACTTCAAAATACATATTGTTTGCGATCTCCGATTCTGTACGAGCTACTTTCCATAGGCGAACCTGACTCATAGCACAATTATTACGGAAATAGCTACCACTATCCACTATTTTCATAAAATCAAAGCGTACGCTTCCACCTTTCGGTGCAGGAGGATCAAAGAAGGTATCTTGTTTTCCATTCCTATAAATGGTAAGTGTTGTTCCATTATAAACGAAAGCCCAATGATACCAAGTGTTTGCTTCCAAATCACTGGCTGTTTGTTTTTGACCTCCCAAAGACTTTATCTGTAGATAATTGTAAGGCCTATTGGCATCTCCAAAACGGATATAGATTTCATGATCATTACTTCCGGAAGTGAAAATAGCCTGATTATTTATACTATAACCATCCATACGTACCCATGCTTCCAATGTCCATGCATCTACTGTAATTCCCCAATCCGTTTCAGGAAGTGTTGTTACATTTCCGGCATTACCACGTAATACAGGAACAGAAACATTCAAAGGCTTAGCTAATACATAAATAAATTTACTTTGAGCTTTTGATTTTACAATATTACCTTTTATAACATTTCCTAATGTAAGAGGAATGGCATAAGTAATACCATTAGTCACAAAATCATCCACATGAAGTCGATAATTAGCACTAATTTCACCTGCCGGAATTATCACTGTCGCATTCTTTGGAAGCATATCGGCTGGCAAGACTTCATATTCCGTACCGCTAGTTGCATTGTATTCAGCCAGTAATTCAGGAGAGAACTGGATTTCCACTTCCACATCTTCCATAACTTTTTGAGCTAAACGCACAACAACGTTAATGTCTGCACCATCATCCATGGTAACAGTAGTAGCATTGTTTGTACCAGCCGCATCTGTTATGTAAAGGCTGTTTGACTGTGCCTTGTATTCTGCATTCTCACATCCTATAAGAAAGAATGCTGACAATGCAATCATAAGACTTGATAAATAGATATATTTCATAATTTTCATTCTTATAAAATTCGTTTAATCATTATTCTTCGTTGGCAGCATTCATGCGATCATAGAAATTCCTATATATGTTTGTAATTCCCTGACGCAAGAAATAATATTCCGGTGAACCATCATAATCGCCCTTACCTTGTGCATAGTCAAAGCCTACACGATAAAGACCACATCCACCAATTAACTGGTCTATTTCATAAGGTTTTCCATTAACAGTATAAGTATTTTTATATACGTAGTTTGACATACCTAGGAATCCTCCTCCAGTATTAGCATACGATTCAAAATTCTCGGTAGCTATGGTTCTACGGACAATTTCATCCGGAGTAATAATCCCCTGTTGTATCCAATCATCCATATCACGCAACACGCCTGTCATTCTATAATCTGCCATTCCACCATAAGCTTGCAATACAAAATAGTCTACATAGTATGAAAGCCATTCTTTATCCATACCTGTTCGGATTCCAACCTCACCGTCAATCAAGAAAAGAAGGCGTTTCTCTGGCATAGGGCGATCTCCACGATCGCGGTTAGGATCCATAGCACCATGTCCAAACCAGTAGGAAAGTTCCTCGACAAAAATAGTTCTCTGTACTTTATTTGACCAAAGCGGACCAACTCCCATTCCACCACCAGGCTCATAATCCCAGTCATAACCATCATATCCACATTCAAGACAAGCTTTATAAATATCCTCTGCATAGGCTTTAATTGCAGGCCTCACCTTTTCCGGATCACTACTGGTTCCAGCTTCGTGATAAATTTCTTTATCCGGAAGGTCGTCGCCTACATTTTGAGAAAATAAGGTAACAACAACCTTTGTGCCTTTCACTTTTTGTACATATTCCATATCAGCCTTTCGCTCCGAAGTTAATTCAAATTTCGGATGCCCACCCCAGTTGGAAGCAATGGTTACAGAATCAGGCAGACCTCTCAAGCTATTTTCACCAGTAGGAGAAGTTCCTGTCCAATTGTCGAACCAAACGAACACTTGTGGAAGTCCCGGTGTTTCTTTCCACTTGCGCAAAGCAGCATAATATTCATCAGTTTTAATTGTTTGATTCAAATCAACATCATTAATAGATTCCACATCCGTACATCCAACGAAGAATATAGCGGCAAATGCAAATCCGAATGCATTTTTTATATGCTTTATATTCATATTCTATATTTTATCAGGTTAAAATTTAATTCTTTTTCGCCCACCACAAATCTGTAGCTCCGGTGTCCGGACCACCTAACATAGTTGCAATAGCTGCTTCTACATTGGCTGAGTTACTAGATTTTTCCGTTGTAGGATATGGTAAACGACGTACCATACGTTTACTATCAATATCACCGATATAACCAACAGAGCTTAGATTATCTCGCGCCGTAAACAATTCAGGATAACCAGTTCGGCGATAATCACACCACGCTTCGATTCCCAATGGATAGTTGGCAATCCATTTTTGAGTAATAATCTTCTGAAGTTTATTACTTCCGTTTTCCCATGCAACAGTAGGAACATCAGTAAATGAAATATTATTTTGAGAGTTCCATCGATCTGTATACCCTTGAGGAACAACTGTACTTGAAAGATAATCACCAATCTCTACGCCATATTGATTCATTGAAATTTGAATACCTTGTTCATAGTAACTCTTAGCTGCCGCTGTTCCACCTGCAATCCATCCTTGTAAAGCCGCTTCAGCTTTTAAGAAATAAGTCTCTGCCGCATAAAAAACTGGCATAGGAGAAGCATCTGTTACAGCTGGTTTAGAGTACCTTGCAGCACTACCTTCAACGCTTTTACTTGTATCTTTAATACCCATACGTACACCACGATACTCTCTATACGAAGTCGAGGTATTCATATATTTGCTGATACGTGGATCATTATATCCATTCATGTATGCAGAAAGTGTTGCATTGATAGCTAAATCACCCCAATCTGAAGCAATCCAAAATGGGTTATATGGCATAGATGGAAAAAAGGCATTATCATCATTAGATTCTATTACTCCGCCATCAATCGCTTCCGCCATCATTTGTTTGGCATATTCTGTATCTTCAGTATTAGAAGCGATACGTACGGCCATACGAAGTTTTAATGAGTTAGCGTATTTGATCCATTTGCTAAAATCACCATTATATATGATATCATATTCGGCAACAGGTACTTCTTTTCCTTCATTTTCCTGAACAAATGCCGAAAGTACATTGATACTACGTGTCAAATCATCAAACATATTATGATAGAGTGTTTTCACATCGTCATATGCCACTTGGAATTCTCCTTTTCCCATTTCAGAGTAAGGGATAGGACCATAAATATCAGCTACACGAAGCATAACACCGACCCGCAGAATAGATGCCCACGCATAAATATATCCGGTACCTCCTGTAGATTCTTTTATTGTCTGGAAATTCGGATAAAACTCTGTAAACATATCTTTATAAGGAACATCTACCCAGTCAGCACTAGGATTGAATGTTCCAAAATTAGTACCATTCCAAGGAGCAGTTGTTGCAAAATACCCGCCATACTGCCCTACCATTTGTTCAGTGTGTTGACTGTTATTTTCCTGACAGGCATTCAATAAGCGAGTCATAGCCACAAACAACGTACCGACCCGTTCCGTCGGAGTCATATCTTCGGGATACACGTCTGTTGGATGTGTGTTTAATTCGTCAAAGTTTCCCGTACATGAAGCGAATAGCAGAGTAGTAGTGAAAGCTGCCACGCTTACAGTCTTAATTATATTGAATCTTTTCATCATTCGTTGCTTTATTAGAATTGTACTTTTATACTAAATCCCATGTTTCTCAAGCTAGGTTGCATGAAATAATCCACACCAGTATAGAATGTACTGGTAGATGACGCAACCAATTCAGGATCGAACGGTGCCTTGCAATATATCATGCCCAGATTATTTCCGATTAAACCTAATGTTACATCAGCAATGTTATACAACCACTTTTTAGGGAGTGTATATTCAAGACTAACCTCCTGCAAACGAATATTGGTTGCTTCATATACATAGTGGTCACCTTCACCAGTACCAGCCGCTACTATGCTGAGATAATCCTTAGCGGATACATTTCTGTTATTGATGGTTACTCCTCCAGCCTGACGAAGTTGTGCGCTATATTCGGAAACACCACAACGATCAAGGAAAGCTTGTGTATTAGATACAACCAAACCACCAAAACGTCCGCTTAACAATATATTCAGACGTAAACCTTTATAAGTAAATGAGTTTCTCCATCCTAAATTAACCTTTGGAAGCAATGAACCGATTTTCTTATATTCGGTTTCCACCATACTTGGCAAACCTGTCTTGGCATCCAAATAGATATAACCATTATTATCGCGTTTAAAGTCACGGTTGATATACAGGTCTCCCATAGAACCACCTTCTGTCAGGCGTACTACCGGTGAAGTAGAGCCTCCTAATCTTGCTTTGTCTACATAAGGCATTTCAATCGGTTCCCCCGTAATTCTGTTTGTAACACCATCAGCCAATCTTTTAATTTTATTCTTATTATAAGTAAAAGTAAAATTACTGGACCAACCGAAATCACGCCACTCATTTTTATATCCTAAGGCCATCTCTATACCTTGGTTCTGTACACTACCTGCTTGGATGTTAACAGCCGTATACCCAGAACTTGCCGGAAGAGGCGCAGCGAATGTTTGGTTACGTGTATCAGAGTTGTAATAAGTAATATCAAAATTCAATGTATTCTTGAAGAAACGCATATTCAATCCCGCCTCATAAGATTTAGTAATTTCTGGTTTCAAATCAGAGTTTGGATACAAGGATTCTGCTTTATATTGGTCAAGCTGATCATCATAAACATAACGTACCTTTGTCAAATATGGATCATAGGCATTACCCACCGAAGTGAAAGAAAAACGTGCTTTTAAGAATGAGAACCATTCAGGCAAATCAATAACTTCACTCAAAATGCTTGAAAGACCAATAGAAGGATAGAAAAACGGTTTATTTCCTCTTTCTGAAAGAGCCAGAGAAGAATCCCAGTCAGCACGTCCGGTGAGACTTAAGTAGAGAAAACTTCTCCAGCCTATTTCCGCATTGGCAAAAACTGATTGTGTCTGACGCTTTAAACCATCAGCATTTACTTTATAATAACCACTGCGTGTAAGGTTTTCGATAGTAAAATGATTAGTTACATTGTTCAAGTCTCCATGTAAAGAAGTCAACTCCATACGAAGATCCTTAATAGAAGCACCCAAATTGGCCGTTACATTAAATTCATTGAACGTTTTATTGAAGTTCGCCAATACATCAGCATACACTTGTCTGTCTAGACGGTTTTCTTCTTTATATCGCCCTTTTGGACCGGCAAAATTACCGACCGTACCTGCGTGGAATTTTTCGGTGTATTTACTTTCGGTGTTATCGATGCTCACACGTCCTTGTACATTTAGCCCTTCAATGATATTATATTGTAGACTAGCAGCCAATTTATAACGTCTTCTATCGTTCTCACGATTCATACGATTCATAATCCAATAAGGATTTTGAGACGAAACACCGCCTAAATCACCATATGGCCAATACTGAGTATTTACACCCGACAAATCATCATAACGTTCGTATACAGCTACATCAGAAAAATCTTCGCCACGTGGGAACAAGTACAAAGAAGTAAGCGGGTTAAAATACTGCCCTTGCGATACCATATTCTTATCGTTTTGAATAATATAGTTAGCACTTGTATCCAAAATAAACTTATTATTCAAGAAGTTGGTAGTATTACGGAATGAGAAATTATATCTATCATAGTCATTATTGGGCATAATGCCTGTTGCATTAGTTGTGGCTACAGAGATATAGCTTTGACTCTTATCATTACCTGTAGAGAGAGAAAGTGCATTGGATACATTGCTTCCTGTATTAAAAAAATTTGCAGGATCGTATCTCTTATCAGTTTCTAATCCCCAGCTCATCATTTCACCTGTCATATTACCATAAGTGTTTTGAAACTTAGGCATCATCATAGGATCACTGAATGTGGTATTATTACTATAAGTCACGGTTGTCTTATCAGCACGTCCCTTCTTGGTAGTAATTAATACTACTCCATTAGCTCCTTCATATCCATACAATGCAGCTGCAGAAGGTCCTGTCAACAACGACATGCTCTCAATATCATCCGGATTAATGTCAGCTATTGATTCACTGCTCGGTTGTGTAGCCATAGCTCCATCACCCCCGGAAGAAGCACGATTATACATTGGAATACCATCAATCACATAGAGAGCGTTATTATTCTGCGTAATAGATTTAGCACCTCGCATTACAACCTTTACACCACCGCCTGGACCTGAAGCACTAGAATTAATCTGTACCCCTGCTGCTTTACCAGCCAGTGCTCCCATAAAGTTAGTACTCTTTACAGTTGTAAGTTCATCCCCTTTCACCTGTTGTACATTATACGTCAATGCTTTCTCTGACCGCTTGATACCCAATGCAGTAACAACTACTTCATCCAATACTTGCGTATCTTCTCCTAGGGTAACTTTCATGGGTTGTGCGTTGGTAAGTGTGATTGCTTGGGAGAAAATCAGTTTCATATACTTTCTCTAGATCCAATTCTTGTTAGATAAATAGATTAGATGTTCTATTTTTAAGATATCAGGCTAAATACAATTGAGCAAAATCAATGAATGAAAGAAAAAGTTAGTATGATTGCACATGAATATGCAGTAATTAAATTGTTTTTATTGATATATGCGGTATGAATATTCGATAAAAGACGTTTTCTCAGGAATGTTCCACACCGAGAATCACTTCGTTTCTCGGTGTGGAACATTTTGATTCTTTAAATGGAACCTAACAAATCATTTAAAGAATAATAATAACTTGTTTTATAGTAGTTGTTTTCTTCTAGTTAGTGCCGATAATACAAAGAACGGAATCTTTTCATTTGATTAATATTATCAATATTAGATATTATTCTATCACTACGCGGGCGATAAAAAGAATAATTTGCAATAATATTATCCTTTTTTATTTGAATTACGTTTGGCTAAAGTGGAAATCCCTGCGGTTTTCAAAACACTCCTGATAACAAGATGCATATTCTAAATTATAGGTAATCTGAATATGCGTTTTTTAATATTATACTCACTTTTATCCTATATCAATTATTGGTCCATTTTTCATTGTACATACAATTTGCATGCAAATGTATTAATCTAGAGATTAAAGTTAGTCAATAATTGAGCATTCCTTATTCTTTCCTCTTTTTCAAAGTATGCTAAATAGTGCTCGGTTACAGATAAGTTAGAGTGTCCCAAGCTTTCAGAAATATATGAGGTTTTCGCACCTCCACGTTTTAATACTGTAGCAAAAGAATGCCTTGCCGTGTAAGTCGTCAACTGAAAAACTCCAATGTCTTGGGCTATTTTTTTAAGTCTTCTGTTACATTTGGTTATAATACGCCGTACCAATCTAATCTTTTCAAAGGCATCTTCAGATCCTCTAGCATATTTAAAAATATACGTTTGCGGGCTTAATCTTGGATTACCCCATTTTTGAATAATATTCCACATTTCAGGAGTAATGATTGCATGTATCTCTTTGTTATGTTTGGTAGTTCGAGATGTCTTAGAGCGTACAAAGCATATTTCTCCATCCATAATATTTGAATACTGAAGAAATAATAAATCCATAAAATTAATGCCATTACATAAATAAGAAAACACCCAGAGATCCCTAAATTCTTCTATATCTTTTGTTTCACATTGATAAGACATTACTTTTTTTATTTCAGAAAGAGTAAGTGCTAATTTACGTCCACACCCTTCAGGAATTTCATATTTATTCTTTCCAAAAGGAAAAGATGATTCTTTTATGATACCATCATGTACAGCACGATTTAAGACACACTTTAAAGCTCGGAAATAAATACTTATGCTTGAATAGCTTTTACCTTCTGATATCCAAAATTTTTCACAACGTTTAAGCCAATCAATTGTAATGTTTTCCAAAGGTATAGTGGAACCTCCGAAATCTTCTAAACTTTTTAAAGCACTTTGATAATTTAAGTAAGTGTTTGCTTGTTCATTGGCTTCCAGTTCTTTCATTTTTAAGCGAAAAGCACTGCGCAAAGTCATATCATTCATCTGCCTTCCTAACCTGGCGCTTAATGTTTCAATACTAAATTCTCCTTTTTGTATCAGTTCGTTAACTTGTTGCTTAATAGTTGAAAAACTACTCTCTATATCTGATCGAATTTCTGCCAATAACCGGCTTTTTACTTTTAATAACCTTGCCCAATCTTCTTTTGACAATTCTTTCCCAGTTGAGTAATATTTTTGCTTTCTTCTATATACCACTTGAACTTTAACAGGAAATTGTCCACTCTTTTTTGCTCTTCTGGTATCTAATATGGTTAAAACCGAAATTCCATCTTTTGAATATTTGAACATAAAATGAATATTTATATCTATACAATAGGTAAAGCATACATATATTGTATGCAAAATGTATGCAAATGTAATAAATCAGCCTGATTTTAATAAATGCATAAGCTTCTATTTATCAAATATTTGAGTATTTATTTTTCAATTAGAAATCTACCTATTCTATTTTTTTGATAAAAAAAATCTTATCTTCGTTTAGTAAGGTTACAACATAAAATGTATTACTATTGAATAAGCGCTTATGGAATTTATTTTAAGTGTAACCTTTAAATTTATTAATTATGATAAACAGAGATACATGAAACCTTTGTGTGAAAACGGTAATCACATTTACCGCTTCTAATTACAAACTCTCTAAAAACTATTTCTAATTAAAAAGAATAAGATGAAAGAAATTATAAAACACAAGTTCTCACACTTGTTATTCTTCCTTTTGTTGGTTTCGTGTTTTGCTTCAGCTTATGGGCAAAAACGAACGATCACTCTTAATCTATCGAAAGTACCCTTGAACACTGCTTTGAAAGAAATTGAGAAACAAACTTCAATGTCAGTAGTCTATAACACAAATGATGTCGATATAAATCGTGTCATATCTATCAAGGTAACAAAAGAATCTTTGAATAATGTAATGAATCAGTTATTCAGAGGAGTTAATGTCAGTTTTTCAATAGTAGATAATCATATTGTACTTTCTGCGAAGAGTAATAAAGAAGAGCAGCAGAAAAAAACACCAATTACTGCAAGTGGTACTGTTACTGATTCAAAAGGAGAACCATTGATTGGAGTTAGTATTTTGGTAAAAGGAACTTCAAATGGTACTATCACTGATATGGATGGAAACTTCAAAATACAAGCAGCTAAAGGTGATGTACTTGAAGTATCCTATATCGGTTATGCCTCCCAAGCAATCACGCTTACTAGTGCACAACCCTTGAAGGTTACTTTAGGAGAAGATACGCAGGTGTTGGACGAAGTAGTCGTTACTGCATTAGGTATCAAGCGCGCAACTAAAGCATTAAGCTATAATGTGCAAGAAGTAAAAGGTGATGAATTGACAACTGTAAAAAGTGCCAATTTTATGAACTCACTGGCTGGAAAGGTGGCTGGCGTTAATATCAATGCATCTTCATCCGGTGTTGGAGGGGCTACACGTGTAATTATGCGTGGTACCAAATCTATATCTTCAGACAATAATGCTTTATATGTAATTGATGGTGTTCCTATTTTTAATACAAATAAAGGTGACACTAACGGACAATATTCAGCCCAACCGAGAGGAGAGGGCATATCTGATATCAATCCGGAAGATATTGAAAGCATGTCTGTATTAAGTGGACCTGCTGCTGCGGCCTTGTATGGCTCTAATGCAGCGTCTGGTGTAATTTTAATTACTACAAAGAAGGGAAAAGAAGGTAAGGCACGAATTATTATTTCTAATAATTCTACTTTTTCCAATCCTTTTATAATGCCTGAATTCCAAAATTCTTATATAAACCGCGCAGGTTCCTTTGCTTCATGGGGAGATAAAGCGTCTTCTCTTTTCGGAACTTATGAGCCAAAAGATTTTTTCAATACTGGTACTAATATCCAGAATAACGTTTCTTTATCTGTTGGTAATGAAAAGAATCAAACTTATCTGTCTGTAGGTACTACTAATGCAACTGGTATCATTCAAAATAGCAAATATGACCGTTACAATTTTACCTTCAGAAATACAACAAAATTCCTGAAGGATAAAATGACATTAGATGTGGGTTTTAGCTATATTATCCAAGAAGATCTTAATCTAATGGCACAAGGTGAATATTTCAATCCACTACCAGCCGTATATCTGTTCCCGCGTGGCGAAAACTTTGAAGCTGTGAGGATGTATAAAACGTATGACACAACTCGTAAGATAGATGTACAGAACTGGGGATGGGGTGATCCTGGATACAGTATGAAAAATAATCCATATTGGGTGGCTAATGAGATGAACCATGGCATGAAAAAACAACGTTACATGGCTAATGCCAGTTTAAAATATGAAATTTTGGATTGGCTTGATGTGACAGGGCGCGTTCGCATTGATAATGCAACCAATGATTATTCAGATAAAAGAAATGCTTCTACTGATCTTTACTTTACTAATAGTTCTATTTATGGATTCTATAAGTACTATAAAGCTGACGATAGACAGGCTTATGCAGATGTGATGGCTAATATTAATAAACGCTTTGGTGACTTAAGTTTAAGTGCTAATATTGGCGGTAGTTTTACTCAAACTTATTATGACGAAAGAGGATTCCAAGGTGGTTTGAAAGATATGTCTAATGTTTTTAGTCTATATAATATGACTACAACTTTGGATAAAGATACTTATCCTATAGAAAGTGGATACAAACAACGCACCAACTCTATTTTTGCTAGTGCGGAAATTGGTTGGAAGAGTATGTTGTATATGACTTTAACCGGACGTAATGATTGGGATTCAGCATTGATTAATACAGAACAATCATCTTTCTTTTATCCATCAATAGGGCTTTCAGGAGTTATTTCCGAAATGGTAAAATTACCCAAAGCTATTACTTATTTGAAAGTACGCGGCTCATTTGCTTCAGTAGGTGCTCCTATTCCTAAGAATCTTTCTTCCAACAAAACGTATGAGTGGGACCCTGCGACTAGTCAATGGAAATTACAAACTTATCGTCCTTTGCCTAAACTTTATCCTGAACGTACTAATTCTTGGGAAGCTGGTTTGAATGCCAAATTTTTTAATAATAGTTTAAGTTTGGAAGTTACCTGGTATAAGGCTAATACTCGCAAACAAACATTCCAAGTTCCTTTATCAGGAACCGCTGTATATGCGACTATGTATGCGCAGTCTGGTAATATTGAGAATAAAGGTATGGAATTTTCTTTAGGGTACAATAAATCATGGGGAGATTTCTCGTGGAATTCAAATTTGACTTTTAGTTTTAATAAAAATAAGATTGTAGAACTCTTGGATGATGCAGTGGATGATGAAGGTAATCACTATAGTTTGAGTGAGATAGATAAAGGTGGCATTGGATCGGCTAAAGTTATTCTTCGTAAAGGAGGAAGCATGGGAGACATGTATGTCACTAATCGTTTGAAACGTGATAACGAAGGAAATGTATATATTGATAAAGCGAGCCAGAATGTGAAGAAAGAGGATGTAAAGAATTCGGATGAATTTATTCATATTGGCTCTGTATTGCCTAAGAGCAATTTAGGCTTTAGAAATGATTTCTCTTATAAAGGCATTAGCTTGGGATTCATGCTTGCTGCCCGCTTTGGAGGTATTGTTATCTCACCAACACAAGCTGTAATGGATCAGTTCGGAGTATCTAAGGTCACAGCTTTAGCACGTGATAATGAAGGTGTTCCTGTAAATAATGGAAAAGTGGATCCCCAGACTTATTATACAGAAGTGGGTGGAATAAGTGGATTGATGTCTAACTATGTATATAGTGCTACTAATGTTCGTTTACAAGAGTTATCGGTGGGCTACTCACTTCCAGCCAAATGGTTTAATAACAAATGTAATCTTAGTTTGTCAATAACAGGTCACAACTTGTGGATGATTTATAATAAAGCACCATTTGATCCGGAAGCTACCGCTTCTACTGGTACTTATTATCAAGGTGTTGATTACTTTATGCAACCAAGTTTGAGAAGTTGGGGATTTAATGTAAAAATACAGTTTTAACGATAAAAGAATAACCAAATGAAAATATATAAATTCATAACGCAGATTTCTATTGCAGGCTGTATGCTTGTTGGAACTCCAATGTTACAAGGATGCATGGATAATAGCTTGAATGATCCGCTGGGAAAAGTTTCGGAAGAAGAACTTGGACGAGATGGATTTGCTGCCAATGCTTTCTTCTTGACTTTATGTGATTATGCATATCCCATAGCTACTGAAAACATTTATAATACCAATGAATCCTTGATTGGTGACTGCTATGGACGTTATCAGGTAATGGCAACAGATAAGTTTAAAGGGGCAAATTTTGCTACATATAATGCACCCGAGAACTGGTTAAACTGGCAGTTTGCAGATGATAATGTAATGGTATTGACGTATGGTGCATGGAATAAAATAAAGAATGTAACCCAAGGGACAGGGGTTAACTTTGCATGGGCACAGATCCTAAGAATTGCGACAATGCATCGTATGCTTGATATGTATGGGGCACTTCCTTATTCCCAAATTTCAAGTGATAAACTTTCGACTCCTTACGATACAATGGAGGAAGCATATCATGCAATGTTTACTGATCTGACTGATGCAATTAATGTAATGACTGTTTATGTGACCGAAAATCCAAACAACAGAACGATGGCTAAGTATGATAAAGTTTATGACGGTGATTTTGAGAAATGGGTGAAATTTGCAAATTCACTGAAACTACGTATGGCCATTCGTATTCGTTTTGCAGATCGTGAATATGCCAGACAGATGGCGGAGGAAGCTATTAACCATTCTATAGGGGTAATTACTTCCAATGAAGATAACGCAACTTCTTTAGGCACTAAAAATCAATTGTATACGGTATTAGTGCAATGGCCTGACCAATGTGTCTCTGCCGATATTACATCTTATATGAAAGGATACAACGATCCACGTATGTCGAAATATTTTAAAAAGAAAACGAGCGATAAAGGAGATGATGATTATGTGGGTATGCGCGCAGGTTTGTCTTATGGTAATGATATTACCGGACCGACTTTCTCTAGAATAAATGTTGGAGAGATGGATCGTACTTTATGGATGAGTGCAGCTGAAACAGCTTTTAATAAAGCTGAAGCGGCAATGTTAGGATGGGATGTAAAAGGAGAAACGGTGAAAGATTTGTATGAATCAGCTATCAGACTTTCCTTTGCACAATGGGGAGTATCGGATGGTATTGACCAATACCTGAATGATGAATCAAGTACTCAGGCTGATTATGTAGATCCTAATGAGAATAAGGGGAATGAAAGTGCTATTAGTTCTATAACTATCAAATGGAAAGATGATGCTGGTGAGGAAGAAAAACTGGAAAGATTAATAACCCAAAAATGGATTGCAATGTGGCCTTTGGGACAAGAAGCATGGAGCGAGTATCGTCGTACTGGGTATCCGCGTTTTTTCCCGTTATTGAATGGAAATGTAACCAATCTTCCTTCCGCTAATCGTATTCCGTTCCCACCATCGGAATATATTCGTAATGCTGCTAATGTAAATGCTGCTGTAAGTAAATTGGGTGGCGCTGATAATTATCAGACTAAGGTTTGGTGGCAGCGTAGGGATAAGTGAATAATAGTATAATCTATATTAATATAAATAGTATGAGAAAGATATTCTATTTTATAATGTTGTTATTTGGCATAACGGTTGCGAATACAGCGTGTGATGATTGGACAGACATGGAACCAAAATTCCAGGAAGATATGACTCAGTCGTCACTTCCGGAAGAATACTATGCCCAGCTTCGCGCTTATAAGAAAACAGATCATCCGGTTGCTTTCGGATGGTTTGGTAATTGGACCGGAAATGGAGCTACTTTAGAAAAATGTTTAGCCGGACTTCCTGATAGTGTGGATTTTGTTTCTATTTGGGGTAACTGGAGAAATTTGACAGAAGCGCAAACAAAAGATTTGCGTTATGTACAAAATGTAAAAGGGACTAAAGCTTTGATGTGTTTTATTGTTCAAAATATCGGTGACCAATTGACTCCCGAGGAATATAAAGATAATTATCTGGAATTCTGGGGATGGAATGAGAATAAGGAAGAAGCTATAAAGAAATATGCCCATGCAATATGTGATAGTATTGATAAATATGGATATGATGGCTTTGATATTGACTATGAGCCTAATTTTGGTCATCGAGGTAACATGAGTGGAAGTGATGAGAATATGTTGTTGTTCATTCAGACCTTGGGAGAAAGAATCGGACCAAAATCGGGTACAGACAGGCTATTAGTAATTGACGGTGAGCCACAAAGTATTGTATCGGAGTCAGGTCCTTATTTTAATTATTTTATAGTGCAGGCTTATGATTCTCCAGGAGATAATACTGGACGTGACAATTTGGATAGCCGTTTAAACTCTACAATAAGAAACTTCGATGGGCATTTGACTGCAGAAGAAGTTGCTAAGAAATATATTGTAACTGAAAACTTTGAAAAATGGGCTTTGTCTGGTGGGGCTGATTTCACTGATCGATATGGAAATAAAATGAAGTCATTGGAAGGTATGGCACGTTGGACACCTATTATTAATGGGAAAAAATGTGTAAAAGGAGGGGTCGGAACTTATCATATGGAGTATGAATATACAATTGATGGTACAGAAGAATCTTATCCTTATTTGCGTAATGCTATCCGCATTATGAATCCACCGGTAAAATAATAAATTTAAAGATATAATAATTATGAGATATCTGGTAAAAAATAAAAATACAATAATGTTCGCCTTTGCCATATTGCTTTGTGCAATTATAGCAAGTTGTGAAGATGCAAAGTATGATACTATCGGCAGTAGAATTTATTTAGCTGAATCCAGTAGTTTGTCTTATGAGTCCAAAAAGGTAACAGTAGCCGAAGAGGGTAGTGTTGTCACTGTGACTCCGCGGTCGGGACAAATTGCAACAGAAGATATAGAAGTTACTTTGGGACTAAGTCCGAAATCGTTGGAAGTATATAATACAAAAAGTGGTACGAACTATAAATCTATGCCGGAAGGTTCATATTCTTTTGATCAAAAGACAGTGGTTATAAAAAAAGGAGAATTAGTGGCTCCTACTGTTAAAGTAACAATTGATCCGTTGACAAAGGAAATGCTTGATTCTGGTGATAAATTTGCACTACCGGTTGCTATTACTGCTGTATCAGGTGGGCAACAAACTTTGGAAGGTGCAGATGTGATGATTTATATCATGGATCAGGTTATTATAACCTCTGCACCAGTGTTGACGGGTACAAAACCAATTACTATGGAAATGCGTCAGGATTATACAGTAACTCAATGGTCACTTGAAATGCGTATTAATATGAGCGAACTTGGGGATGGGGTGACTCCTGGAGTTGGTTATCCTGGTCCTCCTAGCTATCAGAATCAAGCAATATTTTCTGCAGGTCCAGGTAATGGTATCGCAGAAGATGGTGAAATTTATATCCGTTTTGGTGATGGCCCGATTCCTGGTAATATTTTGCAGATAAAAACACAAGGTACTCAAGTAAATGCTGCTACTAAGTTTAAAAATAATCAATGGTATCATTTAGCATTTGTTTGTGATGGAGTGAAATTGACTATTTATGTAAATGGAAATATTGATGCAACATTAGATCTTCCAAGAAAACCTTTGCGTCTTGTTAAGAATAGTTTTGGTATATGCAATGGTGATTGGATGGTTACAGATGCTATAGTTAGCGAAGTACGTTTTTGGACTACTGCTATTTCACAGTCGCAGATTCAGAATAATATGTTTGCGATAAATCCGGGTACGGATGGCTTGGAGGCTTATTGGAAATTGAATGAAGGGGCAGGAACCGAGTTTAAAGACGCAACTGGTCATGGAAATAAAGCCACGGCGCCTAATGGAGTTGTCAGATGGGTAGATGGCATTAGATCAGATGGTAAATAATATAATATTCAAATGATGTAATTATGAGATTGAAAAATATAATATGGAAAACAGTAGTGATGTCATTAATGGCATCACCACTGTGCATCTCTTGTGACGATGATGACGAAGTTACTGTGAATTCTAAGTTTTATCTTTCTACGAAAGTTTTTCCGGTAGATTCTTATGAAGCATCGTTGTCAGTGATTTTGAAAGATAATTCAGTGGTCGTAAATGAGTTACAACCTAATTATCGGTTTGTTGCATGTGCCACGGAGAGATTATCGAAAGATGTGAAAATAACAGCCGATAGTGATGATAATCTAGTAAGTGCTTACAATAAAGCTAATGATACGGAATATAACATATTACCTGCTGAAAATTATTCTTTCACCAATAAAACTGTTACTATTGAAAATGGAGAAAGTGTATCTGGAGATTCTATAAAAATAGAGCTGTTAAATGTAGGATCGTTGACTACAGAAGGGGGATATTTGTTGCCAGTTACCATATCTTCTATAGAAGGTAATAACTTAGATGCACTTAGCTCTAACAGAGGAGTAGTTTATGTGAAAATTCAAAATATTCATGTCAATGTAGAGTCCGGGCAACCGGCTGAAGGTACTTTGATTGCCGATCGTTCTGGCTGGACTGTAAAAGTTGCTCCGACGACTCGTGGAGATGCTAAAAATCTAATTGATGGAACAAATTCTGATGTAGCTCGTGATGGAGGAGCAGAATATTGGTTAACTGTGGATATAGGTAAGGTGCAGACATTAACAGGAATAAGAAATAAGTGTTATGCTAGTAGTTATTCACCGACTGCAGTAGAAGTATTTACTTCGAGTGATGGAGCAAAATGGAAATCTATTGGTGCTGTAACTATTTCAAGAAGTGGCACACAATATATTAAGTTTTCGAAAGCCGTTGAAACGCGTTATTTAAAGTATTATGTGAAACAAGGTCCCAATACGGTCAGCCTTACGGAATTTGACCTATATGCGAAATAATTAATAGGTTATTGAAAATTTTTAAGTCCCACTTTTTCGTATTTTCGGATAAAGTGGGACTTATTATATAAGTTAATAAATAAAAAAAGAAAAAGATTGATTGTTTAATAGTATCATATTGATTGTATTACTATTATATAATAACTTTTAATAGCAAGAAAAACATGAAATTATCTATTATTCTACGGTTCTGTTTATGGTTTATGGGAATTAGTATGGCGTTTCCGTCTCTCTCTCAAACTATGTTAGTAACTAATGGGAATACAAGTTCTAGGATCATTTTGAAAGAGAATAATCAAATATCGTGGACAGCTGCAAATTTGTTACAAACATTTATTCAAAAAGTAACCAGTTGTAAGCTGCCTGTTGTTGTAAGTCAAACTCCTCGAAAAGGAGATATTCTCATTGGTGGTCAATTTTCGGCGGAAGTAACAGAGGATGGATTCTCTATTTCTACTCAAGATGGTATTCTA